>Ga0185299_10001098_pt1 | contig 58601 bp, 42 predicted proteins | sample PaiPotPPA55metaG_FD_128002 | JGI IMG/M metagenome (GOLD analysis project Ga0185299, IMG submission 128002) | Iron sulfur acid spring bacterial and archeal communities from Banff, Canada, to study Microbial Dark Matter (Phase II) - Paint Pots PPA... ... | reverse complement strand
GAAGGCGAAATCAAATTTCGTTTACTTGAAAATCATTGGGTCGAAATTATTAGTGACAAAAAGAAATACAAACTCGTCGGCATGGCCAGGGAGAATTTTCCCGCGCTTCCCGCGATGCCTCACCCACTGGTGAAGCTCCCAGCGGCTACGCTGCAAAGCTTGATCGCCAAGACTAAATTCGCCATCTCTATGGAAGAATCCCGTTACACCTTGAATGGCGGCTTGCTTATCTTGAAGCCAGACACGATTGCCATGGTCGCCACCGATGGTCATCGCCTGGCCCTCGCCGAAACTAGCCAAAAACTCAGCGGCCTGAATGGCGAAGTAAAAGTCCTGATCCCTAAGAAAGCCATGGACGAAGTCGAAAAACTTTCCAGCACCGCCGGTTCTGATGCGCAACTCGATTTTGCCAAAGACGAAAGCCACCTATTTTTCCAAGCCGGTCACCGCCTGCTGATTTCTCGCATTCTTACCGGCCAATTTCCTAATTACGAAGCAGTCCTCCCGCGCGAAAATAACAAAACGGTGGTCATCGAGCGATCCGAATTATGCGATGCCGTGCGCCGCGTCTCACAACTCGCCGACCAGCGCTCGCACGCCGTCAAACTGGCCGTCTCCAACGAAGGAATTGAAATTTCCGCATCGAGCCCGGAGTATGGCGAAGCCAAAGAAAATATTGAGAAGGACTACGCAGGCGATCCCATCGCCATCGGTTTCAATTCCAGCTACATGCTCGATTTTCTTGCCGCCGCGGCCGACGGCCCCATCAGCATCGAACTAAAAGACGAACAATCCGCCGGCCAGATGCGCCCCCTCGCCGACGAATCCTACCGCTACCGCTACATCATCATGCCCATGCGCATCTGAACTTATTTCTCTTCTACGCGAAAAAATCGCTTCATTTTCTATGCGTAGTAAGCCTAAAAACCATTCCGTCCTCGCCAAATCTATAACTCTCCAATAAGCCGTGCTTAAGCGCGTCGAGACGTTGTAAATCTCTATGAATAAAAGGTTTATTGGCCGCTACAAACAACTTAACGGCTTGAGAAATTGCCGCAAATCGGCTACACTATTGGTGTTGTCGATTCGCTGTTGGGCCCTCCAAATCGGCACGTCGGCCAGGTGAAATTTTCGGGGTTTGGTTTCGCGCCAGGAACCAAATAATTATTTCGCTTGGAAAGTATCAGTCTTCGCCACGTCTCGCTGCGCGAGATGGGATGGAGCAGGAAACCTTACGAGTTTCAATCACCACTGCGATTGAAATCAAAAGGTGAGGCGACGTACGGAGCATTCCGCAAGCACGCCTTCCTCGCTTCAAAGTTTTTACCGATTTTTTTGAACGCTGAATTGCGTTCCATGATCTTTTTGCGAACGTGCGGTTCGCGAAGAAATCGAATCGCGCCTAGAAAATACTTAGCTGCCCGACATTAACGCCGGGCAACGTTTTTAAAGCAAAATTCACCGCGGAGTATTCATGGAAGATAAAGAACCGGTCATCGCTGCCACGCCAGGTCACAAGTACGACGCTAAATCCATCAAAGTTCTAGGTGGCCTCGAAGCGGTTCGCTTGCGTCCCGCCATGTATATCGGCTCCACCGGCGAAATGGGTTTGCATCACCTGGTCTGGGAAGTGGTCGACAATTCCGTTGACGAAGCCATGGCCGGATTCGCCGATGAAATAAACGTCACTGTGCACGCCGACAATTCCGTCACGGTCGTCGATAACGGGCGCGGCATTCCGGTCGATATGCATGCCACGGAAAAGCGTCCCGCAGCCGAAGTAGTGCTCACCGTGTTGCACGCCGGTGGAAAATTTGACAGCGACACTTACAAAGTTTCCGGCGGCCTTCACGGCGTCGGTGTTTCCGTGGTCAACGCGCTGGCCGATTGGCTGGAGTTGGAAATTTCTCGTGACGGTTCGGTCTGGGAACAAACCTACGAAAAAGGTAAGCCCACCTCTAAACTCAAGCAGACCGGCAAGTCGCGCAAAACCGGCACAAAAATTACTTTCCATCCGGATCCCACTATTTTCGACAAGTCGGTCTACAGTTTTGATACTTTGTCGCAGCGTCTTCGCGAACTTGCGTTTCTAAACAAAGGCCTAAAAATTACGCTCACGGACGAGCGCAGCGAAAAAAGCACAGAATTCCGCTTCACCGGCGGCATCGCGGAATTCGTCAAGCATCTCAATCGCGGAAAATCAACGCTGCACGATTCGCCCATCTACATCGAAGGAAAACGCGGCGCGGTGGAAATCGAAATCGCGCTGCAATACAACGACACCTACGGGGAAAATGTTTTCGCCTTTGCGAACACCATCAATACGGTCGACGGCGGCACTCACCTTTCCGGGTTCCGTTCTTCTCTCACGCGCTCGATCAACAATTTTGCGTCCTCCACAGGCATGCTCAAAGAGCAAAAAGACGAAGTCACCATCAATGGTGATGACGTGCGCGAAGGTCTTGTCGCGGTCATCAGCGTGCGCCTGCCGCAGCCGCAATTTGAAGGGCAGACTAAAGGCAAACTGAACAGCGACATCAAAGGCGACGTCGAGCAGCTCGTGAACGAAAAACTTGGCGAATGGTTTGACAAGCACTCAACCGTGGCCCGCCGCATCGTCGGCAAATGCATCGAAGCTGCCCGCGCTCGCGAAGCCGCGCGAAAGGCCCGCGAGCTGACGCGCCGCAAATCCGCCATGGATTCCAGTGGGCTCCCCGGCAAGCTCGCCGATTGCCAGGAACGCGACCCTGCGCGCTGCGAACTTTTTGTCGTCGAGGGCGAATCCGCGGGCGGCTCTGCAAAAATGGGACGCGACCGCAAATTCCAGGCCATCCTCCCGCTCAAGGGAAAAATTCTCAACGTAGAAAAAGCGCGCTACGACAAAATGCTCGGCCACGAAGAAATTCGCGCCATCATCACCGCGCTCGGCACCGGTATCGGCAAAGATGATTTCGACGCCAGCAAACTCCGTTATCACAAAATAATTCTGATGACCGATGCGGACGTCGATGGCAGTCACATCCGAACATTGCTGCTGACATTTTTCTTCCGTCACATGAAGGAACTCATCGATCGCGGCCACATTTACATTGCGCAGCCGCCGCTCTATCGCGTCAAGCGCGGCAAGACCGAGCGCTACATTCGCGACGAGCATGAATTCGCGCACGAGCTCATGAAGCGCGCCACCGAAGACCACGTCGTTAAAGCCAAAGAAGGAGTGAATCTCGAAGGCTCCGGCTTGACTTCATTCTTGCTGAACGTTCAGGAATATCAGGCCGCCGCTGCGAAACTCGGCCGACGCCTTCGCGAGCCCGGCCTTGTGGAACTGCTTTCCGAGAGCAAACTCGAAAAGAAAACCGACTTCGAGGATAAAAAGGCTCTGGAAAAACTTTTGAAAGAAATCGAAAAATCCAAGCTGAAGATCGAGGGGAAAGTTACTTTCGATGAAGAACACAGCTTGTACGAAATTCAGTTTGGCCCGCCGCACAGCCAGAAAATCAATTGGGCCGTGGCTTCCACCGCCGAATACAAGCGACTGCGCGGCCTCGCTAAACAAATTGAGGAGTTCAATCATCCGCCATTTACGATTTCCCGGAACGGCGACAAAGTCAGCAAGGCCAACGCCAAAGACGTCCTCGACTATGTGGTAGAGGACGCCAAAAAAGATTTCACCATCACGCGTTTCAAAGGCCTGGGCGAAATGAATGCCGAGCAGCTGTGGGACACCACTATGAATGCCGACACGCGCACGCTGCTGCAGGTGAAGCTGGAAGACGCCGTCGCTGCTGAAGATATTTTCACCACGCTGATGGGCGAGAACGTGGAAGCGCGGCGCAAATTCATCGAGGAGAATGCCCTCGAAGTCGTGAACCTGGATATTTAATTTCGCAAATGCTTTATCAATTGGGATGGAGCACTTTGCCCGGACTGCGTGGATTGGCGTGCAGTGACTTTCGCGCCACGCCGACAAAGGCTCCTGATAATGAACGCGGCGTGGCAATAGAAATCGCAAGTGAAGAGCAGCGGGACACGTTGTTACAGCAACTTGAAAATTATTTCGGGGCGAAGCGTTTTAGCAACGCAGCCGACGCCTTCGATAGCGTCAAAGCGTTTGTTTTGGATCATGCAGCGAAGCAATCAGTTTCAGATCGGCCAAAAAATAAGTAGAAGCTGAGGATAAATGGCGGACGAGAAGAACACTTCAATACTGCTTCCCATCGATATCGAAGTAGAAATGCGCAAGTCGTACCTCGACTACGCCATGAGCGTAATCATCGCGCGCGCTCTGCCCGACGTGCGCGACGGCCTCAAGCCGGTACAGCGCCGGATCCTGGTGGCCATGAACGATCTGGGGCTTGCTTCCAATCGCGGCTACCGTAAATGCGCGAAAATCTGCGGCGACACTTCCGGTAATTATCATCCTCACGGCGAAGCGGTGATTTATCCCGCACTGGTTCGTCTCGCGCAGGATTTCAACATGCGCTACCCGTTGATCGACGGCCAGGGCAATTTTGGTTCCGTCGACGGCGATCCTCCGGCGGCGATGCGATACACCGAGGCGCGTCTGGCGAAAATTTCTGAAGATATTCTTGCCGACCTCGAGAAAGAGACCGTCGACTTCATTCCCAATTTCGATCAGACCCGCGAAGAGCCCGTGGTTCTTCCTTCGCGCATTCCGAATCTTTTGGTCAATGGCGCCAGCGGCATCGCCGTTGGCATGGCCACAAATATTCCGCCGCACAACCTGCGCGAAATCGTGGAAGCCGCGATCCTTTTGATCGATAAGCCGGACACGCCGCTCAAAGAAATCATGAAGATCGTGCCAGGGCCCGATTTTCCAACCGGCGCGTACATCGCCGGCCGCGAAGGCATCGAAGCCGCCTATCGCACTGGCCGCGGCAGCTTTATCATGCGCGCCAAAGCGGCGATCGAAGAAGCCGCCAAGGATCGCGAGAACATCGTCATCACCGAAATTCCTTATCAGGTCAACAAATCCCGCCTCATCGAACGCATCGCCGAGCTGGTGCAATCCAAAAAGCTCGAAGGCATCGCCGACGTGCGCGACGAATCTTCCCGCGAAGGCATGCGCATCGTCATAGAGCTGAAGCGCGGCGAAGAATCGCAACTCATTCTCAATAATTTATTCAAGTTCACGCAGATGCAGGAATCTTTCGGCATGATTCTGCTGGCCATCGTGGCGGGCCAGCCACGCGAACTCGGCTTGATTCCGCTCATTAAGCTCTTCATCGAGCATCGCGTGGAAGTGGTTCGCCGCCGCACGATTTACGAGCTGCGCAAAGCGCGCGAGCGCGAACATATTTTGGTCGGCTACCAGATCGCGCTCGACCATCTGGACGACGTCATTCGCATCATCCGCGGTTCTGGCAATCGTGCCGACGCCCGCGAAAACCTGCTCAAATATTTCACCGAGCAGGACGTCACCATTACCGAAAACGGCAAGTCCCGCAAGCTTTCTGGCGTCAAGCTGGACGGCCGCAAGTACAAGCTTGGACCGATCGACGGCGAACTTGCCGGCCGCGGCACCGGCCTCACCCCCATCCAGGTCGATGCGATTCTCGAACTGCAACTCCACCGCCTCACGCAGCTCTCCGTCGACGAAATCCTGAAGGAACTAAAGGCCATTCGCGAGCACATCGCCGAGCTGGAAGAAATTCTCAACAGCGAAAAAAAGTTGAAGCAGGTCATTACCGGCGAGCTGCGTGAAGTGCACAAAGCTTACGGCGACGATCGCCGCACGCAAATCGTGGACAAGGTCGACGAGATCAAGCTTGAAGATTTAATCGCCGACACGGACATGCTGATTACCGTCAGCCATGCCGGCTACATCAAGCGCACCTCGACGGACACTTATCGCCATCAGGGACGCGGCGGTAAGGGCCGCATCGGTGCGCGCACCAAGGAAGAAGACTTCGTCGAGCATTTGTTCATCGCTTCGGCGCACAGCTACATTTTGATTTTCACTTCGAAAGGCCGCGTCTATTGGCTGAAGGTTTACGAATTGCCGGAGGCTGCCGCTGCCACCCGAGGCAAAGCGATCTCCAGCCTGGTGAAATTCCAGGAGGACGAAAAACTCACCGCACTGGTTGCCGCGCGTAATCTCGAAGAAGTTGGCCGCTACGTGTTCATGGCCACAAAGAGTGGCACGGTCAAGAAATCCGCGATAGTCGAATTTTCGAATCCACGTTCCAACGGCATCATCGCCATCAATCTTGATGGTGACGATGAGCTGATCGGTGTGAAATTAACCGACGGCAAGCAAATGATTTTCCTGGCCAGCCACGAAGGCCAGGCTATTTTGTTCCGTGAAACGGAAGTGCGTCCCATGGGCCGCAATGCCGGCGGCGTAAATGGCATGGACCTCGATAAAGACGACTACGTGGTCAGCATGGACGCGGTGCCGCCCGATTTCAGCATCATCGAAAAAGAGCATAAGCAAACATCGCAAAATCTTGAGGAACTCGAAAACGAGCAGATCAAGGATTCATTGGTGACATTGATGCTCACTGTCGCCGAAAAAGGTTTTGGCAAGCGGACCCCTTTGGCCGAATACCGTATTACTTCGCGCGGCGGCAAAGGCGTAGTCAATATGAAGACCACCGACCGCAACGGCTACGTGGTGGCCACTTTGCAGGTTACCGAAGAATCTGACGTGATGATCATCACTCATAAGGGCAAAGTCATTCGCGTGCATGCCAATGAAATTCGTGAGGCAGGCCGTTCCACGCAGGGCGTGCGCTTGTTGCGACTGGACGCCGATGACTCCGTGGCGGCCGCCGCCGTACTTCAGGAAGAATCGGAAGAAGAAAAGAAATAAGCGCTATTTGTAAATGGCTTTCTGGATTACGGTTCGGGTTTCCCCGCGCTGGCATGGGGATTTTGCAGTGGCCGATCACAATTTATTGAGCCAGAAATTTCCTAACTTAAACTTTTTTTCTTGGCGGGTCCCCTGTACCATCTTTCCATGAAAATGCCTCGCCGGTTTTTTGCCTCGTCACTTATCATAGTCGCACCGCTGTTATTGTCAGGCGCGCGCGTGTCCGGCGATAATGCCAAGCCATCACAATATTCCGCTTTCGTCGGCACCTACACTTCCAAAACCGACAGCAAAGGCATTTACTCGTTTCACTTTGACTCGGGCACTGGGCGCCTGACTGCCATGGCTGTCGCAGCGACGACGCAAGACCCGTCATTTCTCACCGTCGCGCCTAACGAAAAATATCTTTACGCCGTGAATGAGCTCGGTGAGTTTGATGGGAAAAAAAGTGGCGCGGTCACCTCATACTCTCTGCATTCTAAATCCGGACAGTTGAGTCAGCTGAATCAGGTCCCGAGCGGCGGCGCTGATCCGTGTTACGTTTCCTTCGATCAAACCGGCAAATACTTATTGGTCGCAAATTACTCCGGCGGCAGTGTCTCCACTTTCCCTGTCGCGGCCGACGGTCGCATCGGACCTGCCTCCGCGTTCATACAGCACACTGGCTACGGCCCCAACAAGGAGCGGCAGGAGGGGCCACACGCGCACTTCATCACCAGTTCACCCGACAATCGCTTTGTGTTTGTTGTTGATCTTGGTCTCGATGAGGTTGCGGTCTATCACTTCGATCCCACCACAGGCTCGCTCATTCCGAATCACCCGCCATTCGCAAAGCTTGCTCCTGGCGCCGGACCGCGCCATTTGGCGTTCCACCCCAACAAAAAATTTGCCTACGTCCTTAGCGAAGTGAGCTCCACAGTTACGGCCTTCGCCTACGATGCCCAAAATGGTTCGTTCTCAACGCTGCAGACTCTCTCCACACTTCCAAAAGATTTCAAGGGGCGTAATGACACCGCCGAGATCGTCGTGCATCCGTCGGGCAAATTTCTCTACGCCTCAAATCGCGGCCATGACAGCATCGTTGAGTTCACCATTGATCCAGCGCGAGGAACACTGACTCTTGCCGGCGATTTCTCCACGCAGGGAAAAGAACCTAGAAATTTTGCGCTGGATCCGACCGGAAAATTTCTGCTCGCCGCCAACCAGGAATCAAACAACATTGTGGTCTTCCGCATTGATCAACCCACCGGCGCTCTCACCGCCACCGGCGAAGTGGAGCAAATCCCCGCGCCCGTGGACATTGTGTTTGTCCCCGCAAAGTAGCCGAATTATAAATCTAGTCTCCTAAACGGGATCATCAGTTATTCGCAACCGATGTCACCACTGAATCGACCACGAAACTTGGAACCATGCTACTTTACGGGCTGCAAAGACAGCACCATTGATATGTCGGCTTACTTCCGTCCCCACGGCTCCGCTATTCTAGCTTGCCGCTGAGGCACACGCTTTATCCTCTCGCCATGTTCCTTCCCTTATCGACCGGTGCCCAACCGGTTTCTTCGCTACTTTGCCCAACCTTGTTCCAGGACTTTGCCTCCCGGATCGAACCGCACGCGATAGGTGAACGACGGAGTGCGGCGTTTCCCCATCTGCGGGAACCGCATGTCGGAAAATTCCACGATGGGCTCGCCGGCTTCTTCGTGATAGCGCGTCACCGGAAAGCGGTCAAACCACAAAGCTTTTTGCACCTGCGGAAGTTCTTTGGCCGCTTCAATATAAACGTTGGGATTAGCTTCCGGGTAAAAGCGGTACTCGATCGGTGGACGCGCTGTGTGGCGTTCCGCGGAAGTCCCGTCGGCCACATTCTCAAACGGCGATTTCTGACTTAGATCCATCCGTATTTCGTAAACGCCGCCAGCGGTGCGCACTAAGCCGTCCCAGCGCCACAGCGAAGGAGGGAACGGAAGCGCACCGATCGATTGAACGTTGAGTTTCTGAAGTGTTGCAAAGCTCTTTACGCGAGAAAGCGCGATGTGATGCGCGACGACCGCAAGCCCGAGATACAAACAACCGCAAACTAATCCGAATTGATTCCAGCGTCGGCGGATACTCTTTCGCGCCAAGTCTTGTTCTTCAAGGTCCGAACGCTGCGCCCGCTGGATTTTTTCCGCAGTGGGAAGCGGCAGCAAGAGGAACGCGCCCAGGATCAGGACGAAAAACAACACTGTAGCCGGCGAAATCGGCGCTCCGACGGCGTCCGCGAGTCTCTGAATGGCGAAAATCGCTACCGCGAAAATTGCGAATGAGGCAGTGGCGCGGCGCCTGGACTTTTCTGGCCGGTCCTGCACCCAGGCAAGAATCTGGGGAACCAGCAAAATTCCGGTGAAGGTGAAATCCACGATAAAAATCAGATCCCAGGCCGGTCTGGACCATTTTAGCGGGCACCACACCATGGTTCCGAAGCTGGTCACCAAGTCGAGCAAGATGTGACTGAGAATCCCCACCGCATAAATTCCTGTAAGGACGGTGATGGAAGGCGCATCCCATTTGCGCCAGCGGGCTACCCACCGTGTGAGCCCGGCGAGCAGCAGCGCGAAAGCCGGCAAACATATGAGCGAATGCGTGATGCTGCGGTGCCAGGAGATGACCAACATTGGGTCGCGCGAGAATATGTCGCGAAACACATCGGAGTCCGGAAAAATCGCGCCTAGCATTGTGGACCAAGTCACGATGCGTTGGCGGTTCATCGGGCGCAGGGCGAATAGATCGTCTCCCTTAAAAAGCGCCTTAGCGATTAGTGCTCCGGCGATTCCATGTGTGATGGTGTCCATAATTATTGATTGCTTGATGTGAGGTTAAGAGTTGAGCTCGGCAACCTTGTGGTTCGTTTTACGGCATGACACCGATCGAATCCTCGGAATGGCATTACTTAACGAAAATTAAAGGCGAGCGCTTGGCGACGACTCGGCCAACCTGACGGCCTCGCACGCCGTGACGCGCAAGGGCTGCGATGCATTCGGCCGCGGATTCAGGCACGATCGCAGCGAGCAGCCCGCCTGATGTTTGGGGGTCGAAAAGTAAATCGCGAAATTCTTGCGGTACGTGCGCGGCAAATTCGGCGCATTGCGCTACGAACGCGCGATTATTTTTTAGCCCTCCGGAAAGATGACCATCACGTGCTGCCTGGGCCGCACCCGGGAAATAATCAAATGCTGTGTGGTCAATTTCAAATGACACGGCCTCGATTCCTGCGGTCTCACTGCCGAGCGCCATTTCGCGCGCGTGGCCCAAAACCCCAAATCCCGTGACATCTGTTGCGGCATGTATCGGGGACAAGGTCTCCTTCAAACGATTGTGCGAGTGGTCAGAAAGCTCAGTCAAACCTGCGGCCGCCGCCCGATTGAGTGTGGTCATGGCGTCAACCGCAGCTGCCAACGATTGTTCCGAGGCTTGATTCCTTTTTAGCGCGGTGGTGATCACGCCGGTGCCGATCGGCTTAGTGAAGATCAGCACATCACCTGGGCATGCTCCCACATTGCGCCAGACCTTTTTGGGGTGCACGGTTCCGGTCACGGCGTAGCCAAATAGCATCTCTTCGGTACGAATGGAATGCCCCCCGAGAACGCTGCATTGCGCCTCGTTCATCTTCGAGAGGCCGCCGCGGATGATTTGCTCAAGGATTGCGGGATCCGCCTGTTCGGGAAAGCCAACCAGGGAGAGCGACGAGACGGGTCGGCCACCCATGGCGTACACATCACTCAAGGCGTTGGCTGCAGCGACTTGGCCGAATAAAAATGGATCGTCGACTATCGGGGTGAAAAAGTCGACCGTCTGGACCAAGGCAAGTTCGTCGTTGACAAGGTAAACCCCGGCATCGTCGTTGGTTTCAAATCCTACGAGTACATTTGGATTTGTTTGCCGCGGAAGCTTTCTCAGAACTGCTTCGAGGGTGGCGGGATTCAATTTTGCCGCACACCCCGCGGCTTTTGCCATTGAGGTTAGTTTCAGAGCTGAAGCCACTTGCCACCTCTTTCCGAACGAGAACTTGAACCGCCATTATAGGGACAGGTCTGATTTAGTCACGAAAGATTATCGAGTGCCACTGTCCCGTCGCGAATAAGTTTGCACCGAGGATGTGAATGTGTTTTCATCGCGGCGGCAAACGAGCCAAGGATTTTTGTCAGTCGCACTGTAATCGGAGGAACCTAGTTGCTTATGGCTTCAATAGTCGCGCCGTCCGAGTCCACTATTCGAAAGGCATTGAGCGAATTCCGGATCGATGTGGATACGAATCAGATTGGTCAGATTCAGGAATACATCCGATTGTTACTTGTCTGGAACGGGAAAGTTAACTTGACCGCGATACGAGATCCCCTGGAGATTCTTCACCGTCATTTTGGTGAAAGCATGTTTGCTGCGAAGGTTGTGGAATTAGGAGAATGTCGACTCGCCGACATTGGAACAGGGGCGGGGTTCCCGGGCTTGGCGCTGAAAATTTTGTTGCCCGAGGCCCAGATCGTGCTGGTGGAGTCCAACATTAAGAAGGCTACCTTTTTGGCGGAGGCCGTTCGAGCTTTGGGGGTTGTCGGAGCAAACGTATTGGTAAGTCGATACGAAGAGCTGGGTGACGAGATCGCTCCGATCGACTTTTTGCTGGCGAGGGCTTTGGGAGAGTTCGAGACCTTTTTGAAGTGGGCGGCTTCGGAGAAGGTTGACGCTAAACGAGTGATTCTTTGGGTCGGTACCGCGGACGTTGAACAGGTGCTTAAGAGTCCCGGATGGGTTTGGGACCCGGCTGTGAATGTTCCTCAGTCCCTCCGGCGGGTACTTCTGATCGGCAACAAGGCGACTCCCTAGTCCAATGTATTCAATTGTGGGCGCGCCGACATTTGGGCTATATTTCTGGCGAATATCACTAGCCGCCAGCTTTTTCCGCTGAACTCTCTGATTAAACTCTACGATTTCCGCTATGTCGAATCGTCGACATTCTTACCGATAAAATGCGGTTCGTGATTAAAAATCCCCCAAAATATCTGTTTCACGTGAAACAGACGAAATGCGTAAATGAGGACTCGAGGGTTCGTTTCACGTGGAACGAAGGCTCAATACTCCATTTGGGCAAAGACCCCTTTCTTAAAGGTCCCTTAGCCCTATCTTGCTCAAGGATTTCTGTTCCACGTGAAACGCATTGTGGGGTAATTGTTGTCACATCGTATGGTGTGTCGTTTGCATGGTCCGGACGACCGCTGTTAGTTTCACGTGAAACAGAGTCTGTGGCAGCAACGCGCGAACTTCGTTCCACGTGAAACGGGAGGGTAGCCTGTGGTGAACGGCCGACAGAAGGCTGTTTCACGTGAAACGCGATTGTGGGCAATTGTGCCGACATCGTATGGTGTGTGGTTTGTATGGTCCGGACGACCGCTGTTAGTTTCACGTGAAACAGAGTCTGTGGCAGCAACGCGCGAACTTCCTTCTAGGGGAGACGGGACGTAACCTGTGGTGAACGGCCGCCAGCAGGCTGTTTCACGTGAAACGCATTTGTGGGGTAATTGTTGTCACATCGTATCGTGTGCCTGTTTATGGTCCGGACGACCGCTGTTAGTTTCACGTGAAACAGAGTCTGTGGCAGCAACCGCACGAACTTCCTTCCACGTGAACGGGACGGTGAGTCTGTGGTGAACTGGCCAACAGAAAGGCTGTTCCACGTGAAACGCGTTTGTGCGTCATTAGCCGAGATTCGTTTCGTGTGCCGTTGGCCTGAGCAGGCCGGACGCCTCAAGAGAAATTGGTTTCACGTGAAACTGGAACGTGGACGCTTCAAAGGTCGGAGCTCCGACAATTGGTTCAGAATGGGCGTACCACGAAGTCATTTGAACCGATTTCATCCGGTTCCACGTGAAACAACTTGCAACTGCGCAAAACCTTTGCTAAGTTTTCGCCTGGGGCAACATTTGGGAAGAATCATCGCTTGTGCAAACCAAAAGGGCGGTGTCGGCAAAACCACAACCGCCGTTAATTTGGCCGCTTGTTTGGCCGCCTCAGAACAACCTACTCTTCTCGTCGATTGCGACTCTCAAGGAAACGCCACAGCGGCAATCGGCTTCGCTAAAGACCCCGCCCGCAAGACTCTTTATCATTCTCTGATTCTAGGTGAGCCACTTGAGAAAATCGTTCAAAAATCCCAGGTGGAACTCTTAGACGTCATTCCGGGGGATAAGAACCTGGCCGGAGCTGCCGTAGAGCTGGTAACCGCCGAAAACCGAGAATATAAGCTGCAAGCAGCACTAAAATCGTTTCAAGATCGGTATCGATTTGTGATTTTGGACTGCCCTCCGGCTCTAGACTTATTAACTTTGAACGCGTTGGTGTGCGCCAACTCGGTACTCGTGCCAATCCAGTGCGAATATCTTGCGCTGGAAGGTGTTTCGGAGCTGTTGGATACGCTAATGCGCATCCGTAGGACTCTAAATTCAAGCTTGGAAATTGAAGGAATTCTGCTCACGATGTTTGACGAGCGGACCACGCTCTCGAGGCAAGTGGCAACGGATTTGAGAAGTTTCTTTGGCACGCAGGTATTCCAAGCGGTAATTGCGCGCAATGTGAGGCTGGCGGAAGCACCTAGTTTTGGTAAACCTATCATTTTCTATGATATACATAGCAAAGGGGCCGAGGGGTATACACAACTTGCGCAGGAGGTAATAGCCAATGACGAGAAACGCGTTGGGAAGGGGGCTCGGAGCGCTCATTCGGGAGCCTGAGCCAGCGGTCGCACCTCAAGTAGCACCACAAGTCAATACGAATCAACAAGATCAGCCGTATGGTACAACGGCGAGCGGGGCGGCTGTTGCGCCAGCGCGGGACGGAAGTCAAACCCTACAAATTGATATAGACCTGATCGAACCCAGCCCTTTTCAGCCTCGAACAACATTCCGTGAAGCGGCTTTGGAAGAGTTGTCGCGCTCAATTCTGGCGAGTGGAATTATACAGCCACTGCTTCTGCGCCCAGTTGGCAACCGTTACGAATTGATCGCCGGAGAACGCCGGTGGCGGGCTGCGCAACTGGCGGGGCTCACCAGGGTGCCGGCGATCGTTCGAGAAGTTCGGGATGAACTCGCGCTGGAGATGACATTAGTTGAAAACATTCAACGCGAGGATTTGAATCCTATTGAGTCGGCACGGGCTTTTGATAGATTGATAAACGAGTTTCAGATGACGCTGGAAATGGTGGCGGAGCGGACTGGGAAAGACCGGACCACGGTGTCAAACGCGATCAGGCTGTTAAAACTGGAATCGACGATTCAGGAATGGATCGAAGAGGGAAAGCTAACGGCGGGTCATGGGCGAGCGCTTCTGGCTGTGCCGGATTCGCCGCTGCGAATGCGGTATGCGCACAGGGCTTCACGCGGAGGCTTAACAGTAAGACAGATCGAGCGGCTGGCGTCGCGGCGGGCTCGCAATCGAGCCCCGGTCGCCAGAGAAGAATCGGATGTGAACACACGATCGGCAATCGATGAACTGCAACGGAGCCTGGGAACGAAAATTCTGCTGCGGCCACATACGAAAACGCACCCGGGACAATTGATCATCGAGTTTTACGATGATCCGCATTTGATGAGGCTGTACGATCAGCTGATGAAGTAGCCGCTGCGGGATCATAACTGCGTAATTCCTGAGGCGAAAACACAGATCACGGACGGCGACTTTACGGCCGAACTATCGAAGGACGGCGACGTCCATTCCCTTTCTTCAATCTCTTGGTGGCGAATTTTCCAGCCACTTTTGGCGCACGGCGGCCAGGAATTTTTGTTTGTCTTTTTTGATCTGGCGAATCAGCTCAGGATTTTGATGCTTTTCGTGGGCTGCGGTCCAGAGGACCATTTCTGTTAGGACTGGCGCCAGGTCCATTCCTTTTTTGGTGAGCTTGTAAATAAGTTTTCTTCCGTCTAAGGGATCTTGTTGCGCAGCGATAATTCCATAGCCTTCCAATTTTTTTAATCGATGGGCCAAAATATTTGTGGCGATACGTTCGTAAGAATCAAGGAATTGGGTGTAGCTGCGAAAGCCGCGCAGCATCATGTCGCGAATGATCAGCAGCGACCAGCGATCACCGAGTATTTCGACGGAGACGTTTAAAGGACACTCGGAGCGGGGCTGAGTACGTGGGCGACTGCGTGGCATAGGGGAAGTGTAATATTTTCACTTGCAATTAACAAGTAATCTGACACAATGTCCTGAAATTATTGGGGATTTCAAACGTATTTATACCCTGGGAGGACGGAATGAGCGGAGTGCGGGTTTTAGTGGGAACGCGGAAAGGCGCGTTCGTGCTTACTTCGGATGGAAAGCGCGAGAAGTGGGATATCAGCGGGCCGCATTTTGCTGGCTGGGAAATTTATCACATGAAAGGATCTCCAGCGGATCCCAACAGGCTTTATGCATCACAGTGCAGCGGCTGGTTCGGTCAAATAATTCAGCGATCGAAGGATGGCGGGAAAACGTGGGAGCCCGTCGGTAACAAATTTATCTACGACGGAGTGCCAGGTACACACCAGTTTTATGACGGCAAGCCACACCCGTGGGAGTTCAAGCGGGTGTGGCATCTGGAGCCGTCATTGACGGATCCGGATACGGTGCACGCGGGGATCGAAGATGCGGCATTGTTTCGGTCGAAGGATGGCGGGCAAAACTGGGAAGAGATTTCCGGATTGCGTAAACATGGCTCTGGGCCACGCTGGCAACCGGGAGCTGGCGGGATGTGTTTGCACTCGATTATTTCTGATTCGAAGAATCCGGGACGAATGTTCGTCGCTATTTCGGCTGCGGGCGCATTTCGGACTGACGATAATGGCCAAACGTGGCAGCCCATCAACAAGGGACTGAAGTCGCCACATATTCCTGATCCGGAGGCTGAAGTGGGCCATTGCGTTCACCACATTGCGATGCACCAGGCGCGGCCCGGCGTGCTTTTTATGCAGAAACACTGGGACGTGATGCGCAGCGACAACGGCGGGGACTCCTGGCAGGAAGTGAGCGGCAACTTACCTACGGATTTTGGATTTGTGATCGATGTGCATGCGCACGACCCGGAGACTATTTATGTGGTGCCGATCAAGAGCGACTCGGAGCACTATCCGCCGGATGCAAAACTACGCGTGTATCGCAGCAAGACAGGTGGGAATGAGTGGGAAGCGCTGACGCGGGGCCTGCCGCAGAGCGATTGCTACGTGAATGTGTTGCGCGATGCGATGGCGGTGGACTCCATGGATTCGTGCGGCGTATATTTTGGCACGACGGGCGGGCAAGTTTATGCGTCGGCGGATGCCGGAGATAATTGGAAGCCGATTGTGCGCGATCTACCTGCGGTGCTTTCCGTGGAAGTGCAGACGTTGGCATGATCCGCGTGGTGATGCCGGCGCATTTGCGGACGCTCGCGTCCTTTCAAGGCGAAGTGCAGCTTGAAGTGCAAGGCGCAGCGACGGTGCGGACCGTGCTGGATGCGTTGGAGGCGCGATTCCCGATGCTGCGGGGGACCATTCGCGAATATGTCACGCAGGAACGTCGGCCGTTTCTGCGATTTTTCGCGTGTGGAGAAGATTTGTCGCACGATTCGGTGGATGCTCCGCTACCGGACGCGGTCGTTTCGGGCATTGAACCCCTTTTGATAATTGGAGCGATTGCGGGGGGATAAAGAGGACTGGCCATTCGGTCAGGCGTGCATTCGACACTCTGGGAATGGGTTGCGTTGACTTGGGGGTGCGCGAGACTACAGTAGAGTAGTCACTGCCGAGGGGGTTTTCTCATGGCCTGGAAATGGCCCAGCGTATCGAGTAATAACGTCACCGAAGAATGGACCGGATTTATTGATCAAGGGGTGACGCTGGAAGGTACGCTGCAGGTCACAGGAACGTTTCGCATCAACGGAATCGTGAAGGGCAATATTATTTCGGAGCACACGGTAATATTGGGCGAAGGCGCCAAGGTTGAAGGGCAGATTGAAGGCAATCGTGTGGTGATTGCAGGTCGATTTGACGGGGTGATTTTCGCTAAGGGGCGCGTGGAGATTCAGGCGAAGGGCGTGGTCACTGGCGAAGTGCATGCGCCGTGCATGGTGGTTGATCCGGGCGGAATTTTTGATGGGCGATGCCACATGTTGGCGTCGTCGGATATGACTTCCGGGATTACGATTCCGATTCGGGCGGCTGGGCGGGCTTCTTAAAGCGGTTTGATGGTTGGCGATCATTCTTCTTTGTAATTTCTCACTACAAAAATTCTAGCTATTAAACTCCTTCGGGAAATTTTGCGCTTACATGTATTCGGGGCTAAAGCTCCAGGTTTGGGAACTCAATTTATGTCGCGGCCTGTCGGCGGCAGGCTGGCTAAAGCCGCGAACTACAAAACGCGTGCGATATAATGATGGCTGAAATTAGTGTGAACGAGTGATAGAGATAGAGACGAGGGCTGGCGCATGAAGGTGTTGCTGATCGGTGGAGGCGGGCGTGAGCATGCGCTGGCCTGGAAGTTGAAGCAGAGCTCGCGAGTGACAAAAATTTGGTGCGCTCCGGGGAACGCTGGGATTGCGGCAGAAGCGGAATGCGTGAATGTGGAATCGGGCGATGTGGCCGCGTTAGTCGCGCTGGCGGAGAAAATTCGGCCGGATTTAACGGTCGTGGGGCCGGAATTGCCGCTGGTGAATGGAATAGCGGATGCGTTTGCTCTGCGGAACTGGGCGATTGTGGGGCCAACGCGGCAGGCGGCGCAATTGGAAGGCAGCAAGATTTTTTCGAAAGAGTTTTTACAGCGGCACGATATTCCGACGGCGCAGATGTACGGCGCTTATGACTCCGCGGACAAGGCGAAGGCGGCGCTGGAAAATGTGAAATGGCCGGTGGTTATCAAAGCCGAGGGGCTGTGCGCGGGCAAAGGGGTTTTCCTGGCGCCGGATAAAGAGGCGGCGAAGAATTTTATTTCCAGCGTGATGGAGAAACAGGAACTGGGAGCGGGCGGAGCGCGGATTCTGCTGGAAGAAACGCTGGAAGGAGAGGAGCTGTCGTTTATTATTTTGACGGATGGCCAGCGCTATGCGGCGCTGGTACCTACGCGAGACCACAAACGTGTTTTTGATGGGAATGAGGGGCCGAATACGGGAGGGATGGGAGCGCATTCGAGCGATGAATTGTTGCCTAGCGGGCTGCGCGATAAAATCGTGACGCAAATTGTGGCGCCGACGCTGCAAGGGCTGGCCGCTGACGGAATTCGCTACCAGGGATTTTTGTATATCGGAGTGATGCTGACGAAGAGCGCGCCAAAGGTGCTGGAGTTTAATTGCCGGCTGGGCGATCCGGAGACGCAAGCGATCGTAGCGCGCATGGATTTTGATTTGGCCGAGGTGCTGGCGGATGTGGCGGCGGGACGGGTGGATGCGTCTAAATTAAAATGGAAAAATGGCGCAAGCGCGTGCGTGGTGATGGCGTCAGGAGGTTATCCGGGAAAATTTGAGACCGGCAAGGAGATTACCGGGTTGCGTGAGGCGGATCAGGTGCGCGGGGTGAAAGTATTGCATGCCGGAACGAAACGGGACGGCGATAGAATTGTGACCAGCGGCGGACGGGTATTGGGCGTTACGGCGGCGGGAACGACTTTGGACAGGGCACTGTTCCGTGTGTATGAAGCGGCGCAGGAGATTCATTTTCCTGGTGTGCACTACAGAAAAGACATTGGGGCGCATCTCAAGGCGACTCGTGCAGGTGGGGATTAATTGATAGGCCCGCGTTACGAGGCCCATTCTGAAAAAGCCGAGGGTGCGCGCGCGCCTGCGAATGTCAGCGGTCGGGTCGCACGTTACAAGACCCACCCTCCAAAAAACCGAGGGTGGGGCACCCTCCGCACGTTTTAAGTTTGAGGTAATTGGCGAAGGGATTTTTTATGGCTAAGATTTTGCATATTTTTCGCGCGCCGAAGAAACGGCTTCCGATGGAAGAGCTTGAAGAAGTGCCGGTAATCACAAATGTGGGGCTGGAAGGTTGTGCGCACGCGCGTCCGGGTGGCGGGCCGAGACAGGTGTTGCTGGTGGATCGAGAAACGTTGGAGGCCATGGACCTGCGGCCGGGGATCGTGCGTGAAAATATTACGACTGAGGGGATAGATGTGAACAGTCTGGCGCGGGACCAAGTACTGCACATCGGCGAAGTGCGATTGCAGGTGAGCGAGATTTGTCATCCGTGCGATCAGTTGGAAAAAATACGGCCAGGATTGCGGCACGAGATGCGCGGGCGACGAGGGATGTTGTGCCAGGTATTGGAAGGCGGAATAATTCGTAGGGGCGACACGATTGAAAAAGTTTCAGCTGCGGCGAGTTTGCCATTTGCGGAAGACTCACGGGGTGGGCTTTTTGCGAAGTGAAGGCGCGCCTGGCGGGCGTGTTTTGTTGTCGGTTTTTTCGACGGGTTCATCGGGCGGAACAATCCAGTCGAAGCCATGTTGCTCTTCCATAGTGCCAAGAAAAAATTTGTTGCCGCCGGCGATCAAAGGTAATGCTGCGCGCATAAAATCGGCGGAATCCGCCGCGGAAGCTTTTTGCGCCTGGCCGTGGTCGATTGCGTCCATGACCTTGGCGAATTTTGGATCGCCGGAGCGTAGCCGGGTGAGTGCGGGGTCGCCGGCTTGGATGAGTGCGATCAGAGGCGGTTCGGTGTTTTGCGTTACTACTCTGCTGGCTAGCACGCCGGGATCCTCGGGGGGATAGCGCGCTTCAACTAGGGTGTGGGGCGCTTTCTTGCCGCCTTCGGGCGGATACAGTTGGGTGAAGCGCGGGCGCAAGATGCGCGTCTGCCAATATTCGCCGCGTGCCGCCACCTGTTGCTGCTCGATGCGATATTCCACTTGCCAGACTTCGGGGCCGTAATCGGGACCAAAGCCGAGAATGACTAACTCGAAAAGCGCGTCGTCGGGTCGGAAATCGAGCTTGTGATGAAGCTGCGCGACAAGTGGGCGAAGTTTTTCGAGGAAGGCGACCCCGATGGTTTCGAGATCGGGGGCCTCCTCACCGGGATATGGTGAATAGTGCTGGTTGTTCGGCGATTGCGGGATGCTTTGATAATTGCGATCCAGACGAACGGGATCGGGAGCAGAAGGAATTTGCCATTCTGAGGCGCCGAGGAGGACGCCGACGTGGGTGGCATCGAGTTGCAGGAGGCGAGGCGGTACAGAATTTTGTTCTACGGGCTGATTGATGGCGGCAAAGACGATGACGTTATCCTTAGCGACCTGAGCGATCACGCGGCCGCCTGCGAGGCTGGCGACGATCTCATCTTCTCGCTGAAGCGATTGTGCGGCGGCGAGTGCGGGGAGCAGGATAGCTGCGAAGAAAACCGTAAGTAGGGAGGGACGTAGCACGATAGATTCACACTACCATACAGGGCAGGCGCGCTGGGCTCGCGCGAAGGATCGAAGAGAGATTCCTCCACTGCGCAGGTCGACTCGTTCGCGGACGAACGAGAGGAAAAAGCGTCGGCCTGCTCCGGTCACGCCGGCGGCGGGCGGGGGGGCGGAATGACCGATAATAGTAACGTTGGAAGTAAGGGGTTGGGGGATGACTTCTTCTGGTCATTGGCCACGGGAAGGGTGTAGCGGTTCCGTAAGGACGACATTTTCGGTAAAGTCATCAGTGGCTTAAACAATTGGAAGCGGGATTAGAAACATGTGTTGCTCGAGTGGAAAAGAGATCGAGGGCAATCGACAATGGGATTGAAGAAGGCGAAAAGCATTACACATCAGGGAAAGAAGCTGACGGAAATTCTGGAGGCGCATGAACGATTTTTTCGCGGGCAGGAGGGCGGCGAGCGCGCCAATTTGGCAGGCGCGGACTTGTCCGGGGCGGATTTGAGCGGAGTGAATCTTAGTGGCGCGATACTGACTGGGGCTAACCTGGCGGGAACTGACCTACGAAAGGCAAAACTCCCGGGTGCGGATTTATCGGGGGCCAGGATGCATGGAGTGGATTTGCGCAATTCGGACTTGACGGAGGCGATTTTGCCGGGCGCGGATTTGTCGGAAGCGCAGGCGAGCGGGATTGAGTTTTTTCGATGCGATCTTTCCAACGTGAATTTTGAACGCGCGCTTTTGCGGAATACGAATTTTAGATTGGCGAATATCAGCGGGGCGAAGTTTGCGGGCGCGGATATGGGCGTGGCAATTTTGCGAGAGACGGATTTGACGGGTGTGGACCTTTCGGGTGTAGATTTGGCCACTACGTTGATGCCGAAAGGGTATGTGGCGGCGGGCAAGAGGAGCGCGTAGTTGGGAGCGAAGCGCGAAACGCGGCAAGGAAATGGGCTCAGCGTTTGGTAAGCAGACTTCGCATCGCAGCGTCCGGTGGTTGAAACATGACATGTCAATGGAATGGGGCAGCTGGGCTCGCGCGAGGGATCGAAGAGAGATTCCTTCGGTGCGCAGGCCGACTGGTTCGCGGACGAACGAGAAGAAAAGGCGTCGGCCTGCTTCGGTCGGAATGACCGTTGGTAGCTGGTGTTGGCAGTTGGTGTTAGTAGTAGGTGCGGGTAGTTAGTGCTGGTGGTATTGGGTGGCGCTTTTCAGTTTGTTGGTTTGAGTTTTGTGGGTAGCGGGTTGTAGTTTTCTGAGATTTTCTTCATTTGGCTACACCAACGGCACAATTCGAACGCTCCATGGTGCGCGAACGCGTGCTGGAGGAGATCCGCGGCTTGTTGCAGGAACTGGGGAGTGCGGGCGCGATGCCCATGCTCAACGGCTCCTCGCATCTGGAGCGCGATCTGGGACTGGGTAGCCTGGAACGCGTGGAGTTGATGGCGCGGCTTGAAAATGCGTTTGGCGTGCGTATTGCGGACCAGGCAGCGACGCAGGCGAATACGCCGGACGATCTTGCGACGGCCGTGATGGAAGCTCCCGAAAGTGCCGTGGAGACGAGTGGACTTTCCGCGGAGCGGGCGTCCGTTAAGGTTCAGCAACTGAGACGCAAAGCGGAAGAAGCTGGTGTGGTGTCAGCGGAGACGCTAGTGGATGTTCTGCATTACCGCGCGGCGCACGACGCGTCGCGACCGCACCTGGTGATTACGGAAGACGCGGACGGGCAAGACAAAACGATAACGATGACGTTCGGCGAATTGCACGCGGCGGCGCAGCGCTGCTCGGCGGAATTGATGCGACGTGGAGTAAGCCTGGGCAGCCGGGTGGCGCTGATGCTACCAACTTCACGAGCGTTTTTTGTCTGTTACGCGGGGATTTTATTGGCGGGCGCGATTCCGGTGCCGATTTATCCGCCGTTTCGCGCCGATCGCATTGAAGAGTACGCGGCGCGGCAATCGGCAATTTTGAATAATGCTGGCGTGATGTTGTTGCTGACTTTTCGTCGAGCGGAAGCCGTGGCGAAATTATTAAAGCCCCGCGTTGCGTCGCTTGCGGCGGTAGCGGATGCCGAAAAATTGATTGAGGCGGCGGACAGAGCGCCTGCTCCATCACCGGGGGCTCGGCCGCTGAATTTAAGTGGAATGCGCGCGCGAACGGGAAAAGACATCGCGTTGCTGCAATACACTTCGGGATCGACTGGGGACCCCAAGGGTGTGGTGCTGACGCACGCAAACTTGCTTGCGAATATTAGAGCGGTGGGCGAAGCAGTGAATATAGGGCCGGACGATGTGGGAGTGAGCTGGCTGCCTTTATATCACGACATGGGATTGATCGGCGCGTGGCTGACGCTGCTGTATTACGGGATTCCGCTGACGGTAATGTCTCCGATTGCATTTCTAATGAGGCCGGAGCGCTGGCTGTGGGCGATTCACAATCATCGCGGGACGATGAGCACGGCTCCGAATTTCGCGTACGAATTGTGCGTGAGAAAAATTGCGGACAAAGATCTCGAGGGGCTGGATTTGAGGTCGTGGCGCATGGCGATGAATGGTGCGGAACCCGTGAATCCGGGGACACTCGAACGCTTTGCAACGCGCTTCGCGAAGTATGGATTTCGTGCCACAGCATTGCTGCCTGTTTATGGATTGGCGGAGGCTTCGCTGGCGGTTACGGCCGGGCCAATGGGGCGCGAGCCGGTGGTCGATCGCATCGAGCGAAAGGTTTTCGAATCAGAAGGAAAGGCAATACCGACGCACGCTGAAGATGAAAATTGCATTGCGTTTGTTTCGGCCGGGAAACCGGTGCCGCGGCATGAAATCCGCGTGGTGGACAATGCTGGGGTGGAAGTGGCGGAGAGGACCGAGGGGTTTCTTTGGTTTCGCGGCCCTTCGGCGACCACGGGGTATTACCAAAATAAAGCTGCGACCGATGCGTTACTGCCGCTGGGGCCTGGCGATGGGAATGGAGAATTCGCCTGGGTAAATTCCGGGGACCGGGCGTATATAGCGGATGGCGAACTGTACGTAACCGGCCGCGTGAAAGACATCATTATTAAGGGCGGACGGAATTTATATCCGCACGAAGTGGAGGAGCTAGCGGCTCGGGTGGATGGAATTCGCAAGGGCTGTATCGTAGCGTTTGGAATTGAGGATCAAGCAAGCGGAACGGAAAAAATGGTGGTGGTGGCAGAGTCGCGAGAAACAAATGACACGCGGCGTTTGGAAATGGCGGCCAAGGTTACGGAAGTAGTGTCGCGAGGCTTGGGGTTGCCGCCGGATCGCGTGGAACTGCTTCCGCTCGGAAGCATTCCGAAGACGTCGAGTGGGAAATTGCGGCGGGAAGAGACGAAACAACTCTATCTGGCGGGAACACTGTCGGAGAACAAGGCGCCCGCCTGGCTGCAAATTGCGCGGCTGGGCGCAGGCGGAGCAGTTTCAGCCACAGGGCGCGCGATTGCGACGGGTGTGAGGCGCGGGCTTGAATTTTTGTACGGAATTTACTTCGCGGCGGTGTTCACGTTGTGGATCGTGCCCACGTGGATGATCGTGCAGCTATACACGGATCATCGAGCGGCGGGAAGATTTACGAACGGGGCGCTGAAGATTTTGTTTTTCTTGATTGGCTGCAAAGTGCGCGTGACCGGAAAAGAGTTTATGGATACTCCGGGCGCGAAGATTTATGCGTCGAATCACACAAGTTATTTCGATGTTGTGGCGTTGATGATGGGGCTTGGAGTTTCCTATCGATTTGTGGCCAAGATGGAAGTGACGGGCATGCCGTTTATCGGGACGTTTCTTCGGCAGATGGGGCACTTATCATTTGATAGGTCAGATGCGGAATCGCGATTGCATCAGGCGGCGGAAATGGAAGATTTCCTGCGCAAAGGCGAGTCCGTCTTTGTTTTTCCGGAGGGAACATTCACGCGCGACCCGGGCGTGCGGCAGTTTCAATTGGGCGCGTTTAAAGCAGCGGTGGAGACTGGAGCGCCGATTATTCCTGTCTCGCTCAGAGGGACGCGTAAAATTTTGCCGGATGGGGCGATCCTGCCGCGGCCTTCTGACGTGACCATTACTTTGTCGCCGCCAATATTTCCACGTGCGACGAGCGGCGATCCGGCACGCAGTGGCGACTGGCATGAATTGATTCGGTTGCGGGACAGCGTAAGGGAATCGGTGGCGAAGAATTCGGGAGAAGCTATGTCGTAGGAGATTTGTCTTTTCGGGAGCGCTGATATTGAGAGTTTGCGTTTTTTTTATAAAACCGCACAAAAAAACTGTTTGGCGCCGTGTTGCTCATGGCATAAAGCGAAGAGAGATTCCTCCGCTGCGCAGGCCGACTCATTCGCAGGAGCGAATGAGAAGAAAAAGCGTCGGCCTGCTTCGGTCCCGCCTACGGCGAGCAGACGGAACGCCACGTGTGGGATGCTGTGGTTCAGGAGTGCCACGAACATCAGAACGAGGGTAAGACCCGGCAGGTGCTAAGCCAAGGTACAGTGATGGTCGTATGGTAGGGCAACTGACAAAGGAGTCAAATGCCAACTAGACAACAAGAAAGACTGGTGTGTGTTGGCGAACATTCTTATTGTAGATGACGATGATCATGTTCGGCGACAACTACGCCGACTGATAGAAATGGAACGCGACTTGGTGGTTTGTTGTGAAGCAGCGACTGGTAAAGAAGCGGTAGAAAAGCATTCCCGGGAGGCGGACGTTACGTTGATGGACTTCAATATGCCGGAAATGGACGGGTTGAAGGCCTCGCGTTTGATTCTGTCGAAGTGCCCGAAGGCGTCGATCCTGATGGTGACGGTGTTTTGGTCTACCCAGTTATGCGACGAAGCCCGAAAAGCGGGACTCAAGGGAGTTTGTTCCAAGAGCGACTCCGACCATATCCTCGAAGGCATCGAGACACTGCTGCGCGGGGGAACGTATTTCCCTGCGCACGTGAACTAATTCGCGTATTGGAATTCTAAACAGAAACTCTGCGCGATACCTGAGAGACTCACCTTCTAGAACCTCCACTGATTACATCCTGCTAGCGTCACCGATAGAGTTTGTAAATGACGGTGATGTGGGTGTCGACTGCGACGGCGTGCCCATTGAGAAGCGTTGGTTTGTAACGCCATTGGCCCACGGCATCGAGCGCGGATTGATGAAACATGGGATCGCCTTCGAGAACTTGCAGGGACCGAATTGTGCCGTCGGCGGCGATGAGGGCATGGAGTTCGACCCGCCCTTCGCGGCCGGTTTGACGGGCTAGCGTGGGGAAAATGGGTTCAACGCGATGAATGAGCATGGCGGGGTCGATGTTTGTGACGTGCACGATGCTGGGCGTGGAGACTTCTGGAATGGTGGGATGTGGACCGGTACTGGCGGCGAGTCCCTTACATTCGGAGCATTCGGGGCCGGAGCCTTCGATGATATTGGCGCCAGTGATGTTTTCGTCCGAGTGTGTTGAGTCAATTGACTGCGTGTGAGGCGTGGTGAGCACCGGCGGGCAACTCAGGCAAAAGGTAAATTCGTGAGTTCGCGTGGCGTGATGCGGACGTTCGGCGGTGTGCTCAGAGGTAGTGGCGTGATAGTAGGGCGGCAGAGGCATGACGTTTGCGAGAGCGATACGCGGAGTCTTGGACAGGATGGGGATCAAAATTAGTGCTGCGAGTATGGCGATTTGTATGATGACGGAAAGCAACAAGGAGCGGCAACGCGTGCGGCGAGCGCGATTGAGCTGAGCGGCGTCACCATCGACGAGGCAGGCGCGCAAGGATGCTGAGTCACGATTTTCAACAGGCTGGTTTTGCGATTTTGCCCACACCACACACCTCCGGTTTCGTACGAGTTTCGGATTGCTGAGATTGGCGGCGCCAACTTCCTGAGGTTTTAGATTTTCAGGAAGCCGACGCCGCGCTCGCAGGGATGAGAGGTACGCGCGTTCCTCAGTTCATTGGACACCGCGGAATGAGGGAAGTTCCTATGGCGGAAAAAGTGTTCGACCGTCTCGGTCCTGGCTGCGGCGGGCAGGCGGGAATGACCAAATGACCATTGGGTCGTATGGGTCGGCGATACGAGGGGAAAAAGCGCCGGACGGGTTGGACTTTAGGAGTGGTTGTTGCGTCGGATGACGATGATTTTGAAGGAGAAACCTTCGAAATGTTCGGAAATTGAATATTTTCGGGAAACTGTATCAAAGTGGGGCGTGGGCGCATCACACCCCTTGTGGACGTGGATCCCAAGGAGGGCAATGCTATGGACCGGCGTAATGAAACAGTAGGTGTACGCCGCACGGGCTGGGCCGCTCTGGACCGCGATCCGCAGCAGGATACGGTGGAATACACCTGTCCCCACTGCGGGGCGCAGGGCCAGAAGAACGCCCGGCGCGAGCGTGCGCAGTATCACTTCACGGATGGTTTTTTGCAGGATTTGCAGGGCGAGGCGACGCATTGCCGCGCCTGCAACGGGTCGTTGCGGGTTGTGCCAGTCGTGCTTTTGCATGATCAGGATGAGACGCGGAGGTTTGAGGCGGTATTTTCGGAGGATCTGCCGGAAGTGCCTTTGGTAACCAACTGAACTGATTGGTGTAAACGGACTTATTAAAAAAATAGCAACCAGGAAGGCGTCCGCAACGGGGCGCCTTTTCTGTTTTTGGCAGGGTTCGATGACCGGCGCAGAGAGGCTGGAAAAAACCGAAAGCGCAGCCTTAGGAACCGGCTGCGCCTTGGGATGGAACGGTTTTATTGGATTTCCAGTCAGAGCTGATTTATAGGATTCAAGAATTAGCGATGATCATCGTGATCACGATAGTGCTCGTGATCTTCGTCTCGCCAATCGTGCTCAGTATGCCAGGACTGGGAGTCTGCATCCCACCACCGGTGCCCATGGCCCCAGCAATATTCGCGAGCTTCCGCGAGGTTATGACGGGCGCCGTCGGCTTCCGGACTGCGATACCCGTGATGCTCGATAGCCTCGTGGAGCCGATGGTCGGCGCGATTAATGCGTCGCTGGCAGTCGTTGTCATCAGCGCGCAAGCTGGGGGCTGCGCCTAATGTGGCAAAGGCCGCGAGGGTTGCAGTCAAGAGCGCGGTTTTGCCGAGGTATTGTATCCATCGATTTGGCAGGTTCATTTATTGTCTCTCCTTTGAGGGCCAGCCTCGAAAGGAGGGTAGGGTCGCGGCTTGATTTGGGCTATACGGCAATGCCTTTATGAGCGCTTAGGCGATGCGGTATGGGGATTTTATGACCAATTTAAGCACCTAAGATTGAAGAAAAGAATCGACTTGCATATGGTACTTCTCGAGGCCAGCCCGGACGTAGTTAAAGGCCTCGTCGACGGTGTCGGCGAATTGCAACATCTTAAATTCGCTTTCGTTGATGGTGCCGGAATTCACCATGGCCTTCCAGTTCAGAACCTGATCCCAATATTTTCGGCCGTAGATAAGGATGATGTTGTGCTCGGCCAGCTTGCGCGTTTGCATCAGCGTGAGCATTTCCATGAGCTCGTCGAGTGTGCCGAATCCGCCTGGGAAAATGATGAGAGCTTTGGCGATTTGCGCGAACCAGAGCTTGCGCATGAAGAAGTAATGGAAATTGAAACTAAGCTCGGGACTGATATAGGCGTTGGCGAATTGTTCGTGGGGCAGTTCGATGGAAAGGCCGATGGACTTGCCGCCCGCTTCGGTGGCGCCGCGATTGGCGGCTTCCATGATGCCGGGACCACCGCCCGAGCAAATCACGAAGCGACGGGGCCTTGGCCCCAAAGTCATGGCCCAAGCAGTGATTCTGCGAGAGAGTTGACGGGCTTCTTCGTAGTAACGGGACATTTCCAGCAAACTCTTGGCGCGACGAACGGCGGCGCGGTGCTTGACGCGGTTTACGGCAGGAATTTTGTGCGCGGGAAGGAGTTTTAAACGGTTGTAGCGCGCCAAGGCCAGATCGCGCGGGAGGATACGCGCGGAGCCGAACATGACGATGGTGTCGCCGATGCCTTCTTTTTTTAATTGCACGTAGGGATGAATGTATTCCGCAAGAATGCGGAGCGGGCGAGCAGGAGTGCTCTGCAGAAAGTCGGGATCTTCGTGGGGCGCTTTGGGAGCGTGGCGGGGCTTGAGCTTTGGTAAGGCGGCAGACATGCTTTTCTCTCCGTAAGGACAAACCTCAATTGTAGGAAGCGGAGCTGGCCCCGGCAACATCTAGGGCCTCGCAGGCGTCGAATCCGATACAGTGGCGCTTCATGGTCTGGTTCCATTGTGTTCTGGCCCGGGGCACAAGAGAAGCACAGACTGCGAAGAGTGTTACATCGGATTATGAGTGGAGCACTACAGTGAGGTGACGATGACTGTACGAGGTACGGTGCGAGCGGCGGGATTGATTTTCCTCGTGCTGACCGGCGCATGCGCACAAGCATCGGCGCAAGCGCCGGAAGGACCCATGGCGCCGAAACCTGGCAGCGCAGTACAGCAGCCGCCGCCAGAGGTAGAAGCGCGATTGACGGTGCGAGTTTCACTGGTGAATACGCCGGTGACGGTGCGCGACCGTAGCGGGCAAATGATTCACGATCTGGACGCCAAGAATTTTACGGTTACAGACAATGGGGTCAGGCAAAAGATTACGCATTTTGATTTGGGAGGCGACCCACTCTCGGTAGTGATTTTGATGGAGACCAGTGAAAGGATCGACTCCATATTTCCGGAAATTCGCAAGACAGGAAGTCTTTTCGCGGATACGGTTATGGGCGCGAGTGGAGAGGCTGCGATCGTGGGATTCAACGACTCCGTGGATAAGCTGCAGGATTTTACGCCGGACGGTGAAGCGATTGAGAAGACGATTCACGGGATGCGGGAAGGGACATGGGGTTCGCGATTGTATGATGCGATGGCAGTAGCAGTGGAAATGTTGACGAGTCGGCCGCAGCCTTCCGCTGAATTGCCGGGGCGGCGCAGAATACTATTCATTATGTCCGAAGCTACTGATGTGGGCAGTACGACAAAATTGGGTGAGGTGTTGCGCCAGGCGCAACTTGCGAACATCACGATTTACAGTGTGGGGCTGTCGACAACGCGCGCGGAGCTGCAATCGAAAACGAAAAAGCAACCGATTGAAGTGACGCCGCCGGGAACATTTGGGCAGCCGCCGCTGCCGGGCACGGTACAGACGCCGACTTCGGAAGCGCAGCGCGTCGGCGGTATTGATATATTGGCGCTCGCGGTGTGGGCCGTGCAGCACGCGCAAAATCAAGTGAAAGCGCATGCGCTAGAGGTGGCCTCCACGGCGACGGGCGGAGTACATCTCGCGACCTATCGAGACCGCTCCATTGAGAAGGCCATAGATGAAATTGGTGGAGAACTGCATTCGCAGTACAGCGTGAGTTATACGCCCACTGGCACGGAAGAATCGGGATATCACGAAATTAAAATCAGCGTGGACAAACCAGCAGTGACGGTGCGAGCGCGGCCTGGATATTATCTGGGACCGCCAGTGAGTTAGCCACTGTAGAACGCACTCGCGTGGTTAAACAGGACCCCTTTCGCGCGCGGGATGAAAAACGGCAGCTATGAACAAAGTATCATGCGTGCGCCGCGGCGGTGGCGGGCAGGGTGAACTGAAAAGTTGCACCGCTCCCGGGGACACCGGTGGCCCACAAGTGACCTCCATGCGACTCGATGATCGAGCGGCTAATGGGCAGCCCCATGCCGGTCCCGTTATCCTTGGTCGTAAAGAATGCTTTGAAAATTTTCTCCACCTGTTCCGGGCGCAATCCCGCGCCGGTGTCACTGACCGAGACCTGCACTTGACCATGTTCGACTTCAGAGGTGATAGTAAGCTCACCTTCGCGAGGGGTTTCCTTCATGGCATCGATGCCGTTGAGCATGAGGTTCATGAAAACCTGCTGCAGTTGTACGCGGTCTGCCATGACCATGGGGAGATCTTCAGCAAGCTCGGTGCGGATAGAGATTGAGTAGCGGTTCGCTTCGCTGCGCAGTAACACAATCATTTCTCGTATGAGTTCATTTACATCAACTAACTCTCGTTGCAGAGCTTCCTTTTTGAATAGCGAGCTGATTCTGCCCATGATATCAGCCGCGCGAGTAACATCTTTGACTATTCTTGCCGCCGCGTCGCGCCCTTCTAGGAGGTTGGGCTCGTCACGACCAAGCCAACGCAAACAAGTCTTGGCGTTTGTCATTGCTGCGGAAATTGGCTGTCTGATTTCGTGCGCCAACGAGGCCGTCAACTCGCCCATGGTGGTCACCCGGCTTAAGTGCGCAAGATCAGCCTGTACCTGGCGCAATCTCTCGCGCTCTTCATCGGCCTGCTTGCGTTCGGTGATGTCCATCACCGTACCGACAAATTCAACCAGATCGCCGGACGGGCTGAAAACGGGATGGCCTACTGTGTGGATGTCTCGGATCCCGCCGCCGGGATGAACGATTCGGTAATCGAACTCGAACTCCCTTTTTTCCCGTCTTGCGCTTTCGAGCTGCTCCAACGTCCTGGGTTGATCATCGGGATGAATGCGCTGAAAGAATGCTTCGAATCGGGGCTGTTCTTCGTGCGGGTCAAACCCCAGCACGCGGTGGCATTCCTCGGACCAGTACCTGATTTCTGCGGGAGCCCCTGCCCAACTGCCGGTGTGGCTGAGTTTTTGCGCTTCCGTCAGATAACTCTCGCTGCGGCGCAAGGCTTCTTCTGCTTGCTTGCGTTCGGTGACATCCATAGAGGTGCCGACAAATTCTGCGAGGTCGCCTGACGCGTTCAAGATGGGGTGACCAGTGGTGTGGAGGTATTTGACGGTTCCGTCCGGAAGAACAATGCGGTAGTCCACCTGGAAGTCGGTTTTCTCGATTTCGGCTTTTTGAAAAAGTTCGACAACCCGCGTGCGATCTTCAGGATGGAACTTGCTAAAGAAGAATTCCGTGTTGGACGGGTCCTCATCAGGCCCGATGTCGTGTATCCGATAAATTTCCGGAGAGACCGTGACCATCCCTGATGCGAGCTCATGTCGCCAACTGCCGGTGTGGCTCAGTTTCTGCGCTTCAAGCAAAGATTCTTCACTGCGGCGCAGTTTTTTCTCCACGTGCTTGCTCTCCGTAGTATCCATCACCGCTCCAACAAATTCGACGCCACTCGACGCATCGCCTAAAGCATGAGCCACCACATGGACATATTTGATGGAGCCATCGGGCATCACCAAACGATATTCATGGTCAAAATCGTTTGCGTCCTGCGACGCGCGCTCGATTGTCTGTTGCACGAAGGGTGCGTCTTCCGGATGAACTCGTTGGAGAACAAGTTCCACGGTCGGTTTCGTTGATCGCTCGTATTGGAAGATTCGAAAAGTTTCCTCTGACCAACGGATCTCACCAGTCGTAACGCACCAGCCGAAGCTGCCGGTTTTGCTTAATCGCTGAGCTTCGGCCAAGAAGGCTTCGCTCTGCTGCAGGTTCGCGTAGAGGTCTTGCAGGCGGCTGGCGGTGGTGTTGAAGACCTGCCCGAGGTGAGCGAGTTCATCTTTCCCGGTTACAGACACTTGATGCTGAAACTCCCCGCGCGCCAAGGCCTTGGAGCCCTCCACCAATCGTGCCAGCGGCTGAGTGATGCTGCGGGTGATGGCCAGGCCTAGGGTAGCGGCGATCAGCAAGGTAAAGACGGCGGTCAACGGCACAACCCAAAAAACAAGACGTCGCACGCGCCTAATGTTCAGCACGGTTTCAGCCTGCTGTTCGGTGGCCTCGCGCTCGACTTTCTCGACGAGTTCCGAGGTCAGCGATTCCAATGGCCGTACCTGGTTCGCCAGGCGCAGGTGCACCGCGCGCCAGTCGCCGGATGTGGCCAGTGTAGTGATAGCCTCGAGCTCCGATGGCAGAGCGCTCTGAATGACGTGCAAGGTAGGAAGGACGGTCGGATCTCGCCGTGGGTCCACGGGTGGAAGACTGAGGGCTTTCGTTGCGCGAAGGATATCCCCTAGAACCGCGGCACGAAGAGGTCCAGCTTCAATCAGCAATCGATCGGCATCTTCGGCGTCGGCGAGCCCCTCCAGCTGATCGTGAAACGCCAGCAAACTACCATGCACACGTAAAACCGCAACCAGCTTCTGGTCGATATCGTTCAGCCGCATTGCCTGTGAACGAACCACGTAGAATTGCCAAAGAATAATGGCGTCCGCGGCTAACATCGACATGATGATGAAAACGAAGCCGAGTATTAGACGAGGGCCAATGGCAAGGCGGCCGGAATGAACGGTTTTCGCTTCAGCGCGTTCGACCCAACGTGTTGCTGTGTGAAGCCCCATCGGTTGTTCCTATCGAGCTATCGCTAGGCTCGAATTCACGCCATGTCTTTCACCTTGGTCTCACCCTTTGGTCCCACCGTTTTTACGCGCGGGAAGCCGGTCTGAGAGGTTATTGGATCGCGACAGAATTCTATTCCGGGTGTACGGATTTCTCCAGGGGCGGTCCCTTCTTGAAACCAGTAATGCGAACCAATTCGTTCTCCAGGGCTGCAGCAGTTTCGGGAGCACTCTTCTCACCAGTCAGCACGGAGTGCACTGCCTGGATATAAGCGTCGCTGACTTCCTGGTATTTATTGCTAGCGACGTTCGAGGGGCGCGAAACCATGCCGGTGCGAAACGCTTGATTCAAAAGTTCAAAACGGGGATTTGCTTCGAGTACTTCAGGCAGGTTGTAGAGTTCCGGTAACGTGGGTGGCTGGGAAACCACGCGGGCGCGCTTTTCCTGCACGTCCTTGCGAGTGAGATAGCGGATCAGCTCTACTGCTTCACGAGGATGAGGCGAGAATCGGGAAACTGCCAAACCCCATCCTCCCAAGGTACCAGCCGTGCCTGCCTGACCACCGGGCAGCGTGGCTATATCGAACTTATTTCGAATTGACGACCCGGGGGCCTGGCTGTTGAAGTACGCTGACGGCCAATGCCGCATGAATGCCGCGTCGCCCGCGACCCAAACGTTTAGCGAGTCCCACTCTCTATATCCGGCTACACCTGGGGGTGAGATGGAACCCACCCAATGCGCCGCCCTTTGCCACGCCCGGACGGCCTGCGGATTATTCACGCTGATGGTTTTGTTCTGCTCGATGATCCGGCCGCCCCCTTCGGCTGCCTGCCATTCCAAAGCGTTGCAGGTCAACCCTTCGTCAGCGGCCCCTTGCCACACAAAGCCCCAAAACTGTTTCTTACCTTTGGTTCGCTCACCGGCCTGAATTCGCGCCGCCATACTCTGCAGCTCGTCCCATGTCTTGGGTGGGTCAGGATAGCCATATTGACGCAGGAGATCGGTGCGGTAGTACAGAAGTCCGATGTCTGCACGATACGCCACGGCCACCAGCTTGTTATCCACGATGTAGCCGGAGGCTATGGCCGGAAATTGGAGGGAGACGTCGTTAGCGAAATATGGCTTTAAATCCACGAAATATTCGGACAGCATTCCAGGCCAGATTACGTCGATGCCGTAAACGTCAGGACCTGACGCGCCGGTACCGAGCAGTTCTCGCCACAAAACTAATCTTCGCCGCGCGGAATCGGGAGACGGAAGGAGACTAACTCGAATTCCTGTTTCCTGAGTGAATTGTTGCAACTCCTGCTGACGGGCCTCGCTGAACCTCTTGTCCGACCATTCCTCCAGAAGAGTTAACGTGACCGGTTCATGAACAGATGGCTGCGTACAACCCTGCAGAAGCAATGAGAGCAACACAATGCAGATGGGGCGTACCATCTTGCCACCCAGCGTAAGGGCCACGAATTTCCCGCGCAAAACTCTCAGGGAAGAAACATCAACATATATTCATTGCTTCCCGATGGAGCACAGCCTAGCACGGACTACCGATTAATGGTCGAAGGGCCGGGAAGCCAGAATTCAACCGCGGTGTACCGTCTTCAGATGCAGACTTGCGCCCCTTCCAGAAGGCTTTGTTGCGCCGTCAAAAAGCTAGGCGATTTTCTTCCAGAAGGCTTTGTTGCGCCGTCAAAAAGCTAGGCGATTTTCTTCCAGAAGGTGGATTCCCGCGAAGCTAACAGGGTGTCCTTGCGGGCGTTCCAGCGCAAAAAATGCGGGGTTTGTTTGTGGGCGGCATGAGCTTCGCGGCTGGCCCAAATCTCATAAAATAAGAAATCGCCAGGCACATCGTTGGAGCGATGAAGGTCGTACAAGAGACAGCCTTCCTCATTTCTGGTGGGACGGACTAAAGCGGTGAGTTCGGCTTGGAGGAGCAACTCCTGGCCGGGTTTGGCGTGCATCATGACCACCAGTGCGACAGCGTCTTTGGGAAGCTTCGCGGACTTGATTGGACGAGAGGATTTACGTTTGATTGAGCTACGGAATTTTTTCGTTTTGCGTTTGGCCATGGCGCGGGATTGTACTCCAAGTGCGTGGGGAATCGGAAATCGGAAGCTAATTTCAAGCGGCCTCGGTGAGTAACGTCTTCGGATTAGTTCGCTCACCACGCTGGCACCGCGACAATCGGCAAAAGCGGGACGCCGAAAGTTCAAATTGAAAGACCCACCCTAAAGATCGAGGGCGGGGCACCTTCCGTGTAATTTTGTTTGGTAAAACCTAGGCGGGGGCTTTGGAGGATTTGTCTGCGGGGTGGATTACGACCTGGCGTTCTTCGCCCATCCCGATGCTTTCGGTGCGGACGCCGGGGATGTCTTTGAGAGCGAGATGGACGATGCGGCGTTCGCGCGAGGACATGGGATTGAGGCGAAAAGGCTGGCGCGTACTTTCGACGCGTTCGGCAGCTACTTTGGCGGTCATGCGTAATTCTTCAAAGCGCAGTGCGCGATAGCTGGCGCAGTCGACGTGAATTTTTTCGTGAAAGGCCGGCTCCAGACGGAGCGCGCGGAAAGCCAGATGCTCGATCGCTTTCAGGACTTCGGCGTTTCGTTCCAACAGGATTTCCTTGTCTCTTCCGTCGAGGTCGGCAATTACTTCGGCGTGGCCTTCCAAGCCGGTCGTTTCCGGGGGAACTGCGCGGACACTCACTTTCAGGTCGAGGCCCGCGGCGCGCACGCTGTCATCCAGAAATTTCTGGAGAGCTGCGGCGGTCGCAATGCGATCCAACTTGCCATCGTGGATGAGATTCGGAATCATCAGCCCCTGAAACGAAGTGGTGCGATTACGAGCGGTTCTTTTTCGCCTATGATTTTTTGCCGCGAACCGGTTTTGTAACCGGAGCAGCGATTACCGGGTGGTGGCGATTCAAGTACCACTGCTGTCCGATGCCAACGATGCTGCTGGTGAGAATATACACCGCCAAGCCGCTGGAAATTGGCGAAATCATAAAAATTCCCGCCATGGTGATGGGCATGATTTTCATCATCATCTGTTGCTGTGGATCGGTGGAGGTCATGGGGGTCATTTTGGAGACGAGGTACATCGAGAGGCCCATCATGACCGGCAAAACGTAATAGGGATCACGCGCGGAAAGGTCAGTGATCCAGCCGAACCAGCGGGCGTGGCGCATCTCGATGGCGAATCGCAGAGCGTTGTTCAAGCCAAACCAAATGGGCATCTGCAGGAACATCTGGAAGCAGCCGCCGGCGGGATTGATTCCTTCGCGGCTGTAGACGGCCATGACTTCTTTATTCATTTCCGCTTTGCGCGGATCGTTCAATTTGTATTTTTTGTAGCGCTCCTGGATGGCTTTAATTTCAGGGCCGACGCGCTGCATCTTCATGGTCGTTTTGTAACTGGAGATGCGCAGCGGGAATAGCAACATATTGATGACCAGTGTCAGAATGACGATGGCCCAGCCCCAGTTGGGAATGTAGTTGTGCAGCCACTTGAGAGCGTGGAAGAGCGGGTCGGCGATGAATTCCATCCAGCCAAAATTTACGAGGCCGTGGAGCGGCGGATTCATGTGCTTGAGCACGTCGTAATCTTTGGGGCCGACGTATACGCGGAGTACGACGGCTTGCGGGCCGGACGCGGTGGCTACTTCGGGGACTGGTTCAGCGCCGGGCTGGCCGTTGATTTGAGCGGGATGAAAATCTCTCCAGTAGCGGGTTTGCAACGTGCCGGGAGCAGCGCCGTTGACAGGAAGAAATGCGGCGGTGAAGTAGCGGTCTTCTATGCCGGTGAAATCTTTGCCACCTTGCCAGACGCCAGGACCCCAGTGGTCGAGGCCTTCAAGTTTCTTGTAAGGGAAAAGGATGATTTTTCCGTTTTCGCTATAGAGGGTGTTGACGGTTTCGACGGGGGCGGGATTGGTGACGGTGAGGTCACCGAATCCGCCGAGCCAGGCGAGTCCGGACTGAATGGGCTTGCCGTCGAGTTTGGCGGTTACGTCAACGCGAACCACATAGCTATTCTCAAAGCTAAAACGTTTGATGATTTCGAGATGGCCGTCGCTCCAGGAAAATTCCGCCGTGGCCGGCGAGGTTATGCCATTTTGCAACAAGCTTGCTGGATCGGGCGGCACGTCGCCCGGAGCCGCTGAGTTGTGGACACCGGCCACGAGGCGTGCAACGCGCGCCTGGTATAGACCGGTATTGGCGGCCTTTTCCAAGTCTGGGTTATCGAGAACCACCGAGAAAGGCCAGCCGCCGACTTGTTGTGCAGCTTCAGGATGCACAACGTCCAAGACGCGCTGGGGCTTGTTGTCGTCCATGTACTTAAGCAGCTGCCAACTTTTGACGACACCGCCGCGATTGGAAAATTCCACGCGATAGAGATCGTTTTGAATAACGATGGAACGTTCTTGGGAATCGGACTTCGTGGAAATCGGGGTGACAGCTGCGGCCGCCGGATTTTTGGCGGACGGGGCTGCTGGGGAAGTCGCACCGGGAGTTGCAGGTGAAACTGCCGACGGCGTTTGCGGGACGCTGATTACCTGTTTGGGTTGCGGCGGGACGACTGGCGGCTTGGGCGCGAAGAATTTAATCCATAAAAGAATGACGAGCATGGAAAGCAGCGAGGCGCCGAGAATCCTCATCTCCGGCGATTGCACGCCTTTTTGCTGCGGAGCGCTCACGAATGCACCTCGTCCGGAATCGGGTCGTAGCCAAATCTGCGAGAAAAAGGATGACAGCGCGCCAGGCGTTTCATGCCGAGCCACACGCCGCGTGGAACGCCGAAGCGCTCGATGGCTTCATAGGTATATTGCGAACAAGTGGGATGGAAGCGGCAATTTCCCGCGAAGAGCAGGGACAGGTACGCCTTATAAAAACGTAGCGCGAGAAGCGCGACTCGCACGGGATAGGAGCGCGCGAATTTCTTTTCGAAAGCTGCAGGCGGGGTGGTCACGGATTCTGCAACAGCCGCAGTAGATCGGCGGTCAGCGTGGAATGAGCGGAGCGCGCCACGATGCTCTTCGGATGAATGACGATGTCCCATCCTGGTGGTATTTCCAGACGATGACAACGAACGGCCTCCCGCAAGCGACGGCGAATACGATTGCGCACTACCGCGCCGCCGAGAGCCTTTTTAATGCTGAAGCCGAAGCGGCTCTGCGGCAATTGATTGGCGCGAAAAAAAGCAACGAAGAGAGAATTGGAACGCCTTCGGCCGGCGCGATAGACAGCGTCGAAATCTCCGCGGCGCACCAAGCGCGCGTCGCGCGGAAATTGAAGGCGGGGCACTTCATTCGGGCGCGAGGCGATGACGGCCCTTCTTACGGCGAGCGGCGAGAACCTTGCGGCCTCCCGCGGTTTTCATACGTGAGCGGAACCCATGGGTTTTGGCGCGGCGTCGTTTACGCGGCTGGTATGTGCGCTTAGGCAAAACAATTCTCCTTTAAGGCATGGCCGGACGAATGGCCAATTCTATTGATGCGTTCGCAAACCCCTTCGATGCAATGTGCGGGTGGAAAGCGAAGTACTGGCCGCAGCGGCGGCTGGATTTGAATTGTTAAGTGTATTCGAGGCGCGCGTGCAGGGTCAAGAAAGCATGCGGGGTATTGGGTTATTGAAGCCGGTTCAATCCATTGAAGGCCGCGGTTTTATAGCATTCGGCGAGGGTCGGATAATTAAAGACGGTGTTCACGAAGTAAGTGACTTTGCCTTTGAGCAAAAAGACCGCTTGGCCGATGTGCAACAGCTCGGCGGCGTCTTCACCGAAAATATGCACGCCCAATAATTCCAACGTTTCGCGGTGAAAGAGTAGCTTCAAGCGGCCTTCGGTATGCCCGCTGATTTGGCCGCGCGCGATCTCCCGGTAATAGGCCACGCCAACCTCATAGGGCACGTCAGCTTCGGTGAGTTGTTCCTCGGTCTTGCCGATAAATGAAATTTGCGGAATGGTGTAAATGCCGTAAGGATAGCCCTCGGGATCGCTGCTGACCGGAAGGCCGAACGCGCGTGCGCTGGCGATGCGCCCTTGTTCCATAGACACGGAGGCCAAACTTGGAAATCCGATCACGTCGCCGACGGCGAAAACGTGTTTTTGCGAAGTGCGAAAATCCGCATCCACGGTGATTCGTCCGCGGTCATCAGCGAAAATATCCGCGGCCTGTAAATTCAAGCCTTCGACATTTCCATGGCGGCCTACGGCGTACAACAGCGCGTCAGCGATCACCCGTTTTTTGCTGACCAGGTTGGCGGCGACCTTTCCGTCAGGGAGCTCCTCGACGCTTTCGACTTCTTCATTCAGCCGCAAGGTCGCGCGGTTATCGCGCAGGTGATACATAAGCGCTTCGACCATTTCGGTGTCGGCAAATTCCAGCAATCGCGGGCGCTTCTCCACGATGATCACGCGGACACCGAGCGTGGCGAACATGCAGGCGTATTCAACGCCGATCACGCCGCCGCCCACCACGATCAGCGTTCGCGGAATCTGCGGCATGCTCAAAATTTGATCGCTGCTGATAATGTTGCGGCCGTTGATGGGAACCTTGGGATTTACTGCAGGCTTTGTTCCCGTGGCGATCACCACATAGTCCGCTTCGAACTCTCCGACGCTATTCAAACTCTGTACCCGAATGTGGTGCGCGTCCCGAAAGCTTCCCGTCCCGTGAAGCAGCGTCACGCCATTGCGCTTCAATTGGTCCTGTATCACGCCGACTTCATTTTCCACTACGTGTTGCACCCGGAAATTCAGGTCCGCCATCGCCACCGGTTCGTTGCCGTTGGTGTGGCTGACGCCGTAAAAATTCTTATCGTAAAAGCCTGAGAGGTGGAGGACCGCTTCGCGCATGGTCTTGCTGGGGATGGTTCCGGTGTTGATGCACACTCCGCCGACCGAGGTTTGGCATTCGATAATGGCAGCGCGCTTGCCGGCCTTCGCGGCTTGAATAGCGGCGCGCTGTCCCCCGGGCCCGGAACCGATTACGATCAGGTCATACGTCAGAAGTCACCCCGCCCAATTCCCAATTCGCCGCCCGTTATTAGTACCGCGATTTTAAGGATAAGCATAGATGCGGCACGCCAACTGCCAGATAAACACCCTATTAAGTTTCATTCACCGCCGAACTCGTCGATTATGGACCCACTCTTGTGGCTAGGCCACCACAGTGCACGAACCTCCCACAATAGTAGACACTAGCATCAGAAGCTTGTACCGCCAGTCACCCGAGCGTCTCACATTTGTAAAACTATGCTTCGCGAACGAATAGAAATATCGCGCCAGGCGCCGCTTATCGTGAAGCTCGCCGCCGGATTCTTTGCGTTTGCCGCCCTCGCAGCAAACGCCCGCGCGCAAGGTCAAACCAACCCGTCCACCATGGCACAAAACATAGACGCCATATTCGCGCCGCTCGTTACGCCAAACTCTCCCGGCGTTGCGGTCTTGGTGGTGCAGGATGGCAAAAAGATTTTTGAACGCGGGTACGGTTTGCGCGACTTGCATAGCGTGGCGAAAATCGATTCGCGCACCAATTTCCGTTTGGCTTCCTGCTCTAAACAATTCACAGCGATGGCTGTTATGCTGCTGGTCCACGACGGAAAGCTCCGCTATGACCAGAAATTAACAGACATCTTTCCGGATTTCCCAGCCTATGGACGAGCGATCTCGATCCGCAATTTGTTGAATCACACCGGGGGCTTGCAAGATTACGAAGCTCTCATGGAGCAGCAGGAAAACAAAGGGAAGTGGACGGACGATCATCAGATTCAAGATGCCGAGGTCTTGACGCTGCTTGAGCAAACGGATCACGGCATGTTTTCGCCGGGCGCGCAATGGTATTACAGCAATTCTGGTTATGTGGTTCTGGGTTTGATCGTCGGCAAAGTTTCCGGCAAGCCGTTCCCGGAGTTTTTGCGGGAGCGCATTTTCGCGCCTCTCAAGATGGACAACACTGTGGCCTACGTAAGGAGGCAAAACCAAATCACCAATCGCGCCTACGGCCACACCAAAGAAGGCCACACCTGGAAGCAAACCGACCAGAGCTCCACTTCCGCCACACTCGGCGATGGAGGCGTCTATTGCTCTCTGGAAGATTTAGCAAAATGGGATGAAGCGCTGCGTACCAACAAGCTTCTCAGTAAAGAAGAAATGCAACCGGCCCTGACTCCTGTCACTCTGCAACTTACATCTATAAATATTGACGCTCAACCGCGCTGGCCTGCAAACTCCGACCGCCCTGAAGGCACGCCGGTGTCTTATGGTTTCGGTTGGTTTCTCGACCCCTACCGCGGTCGCCCGCGAATGTGGCATTACGGCGAAACCATGGGCTTTCATTCGTACATTGTGCGCTTCGCTAGCAACAAGTCGGCCGCTGATCAAACCGCCGGCGGTGCGGTCGTCGATGATCGCTTCGCCGGTGTCACCATCGTCGTCCTCTGCAACCGCAGTGATATCAGCCCCGAATCCCGGGCCCTGCAAATCGCCGATCTGCTTTTCCAGACCCACTAGCCCGATTGATTCCTTCGCTGACTTTTTTTTCTGCGGATGGATCGGCCGGCGCGTTGACCTGTCTATGGCGACCGCCGTATCTAGTTTAACTAGACTGGCACCTCCGCAGCTACCGCATAAAGGTACAGATGTATTATTAATGAGTGACTTAACAATAATTATAAATCACTAACGGTCATTCAAGACAAACCCGCCAGCTTGCCCAGGCCTTTCATTTTGCTTCTTGCGGCCATGGCGCCGTACTGCTTCATCATCTGGCGCATTTGCATGTATTGCTTGATCACCTGGTTTACGTCCTGCACGGTGGTGCCGCTGCCTTTGGCGATGCGCTTACGGCGCTTGCCGTCGATCACGCTGTGGTCGCGACGCTCCTGGTGCGTCATGGAATTGATGATGGCTTCGACCTGCTTCAGTTTGCTTTCATCGACCTTGGCGTCTTTGGGCAAAGCTTGCAGCGGGCCAACCTTGGGAAGCATATCCACCAATTGCTCGAGCGGGCCCATCTTGCGAATTTGCTTCAGCTGATCGCGAAAATCTTCCAGCGTGAAGCCTTCGGTCCGCAGCTTGCGTTCCAGCTCGGCGGCGGCTTTCTTGTCCACGGCCTGCTCGGCGCGCTCAATCAACGACATGATGTCGCCCATGCCCAGCACGCGCGAGACGATGCGCTCCGGATAAAAGCCCTCCAGCGCATCGTACTTTTCGCCGAGGCCCACGAACTTTACTGGGGCGCCCGTCACTTTGCCGATAGAAAGCGCCGCGCCTCCGCGCGCATCGCCGTCCAGTTTGGTGAGGATTACTCCCGTCAAGCCTAGGCGCTTATGAAATTCTCCCGCGGAGCGCACCGCGTCCTGTCCGATCATGGCGTCCGCGATAAAAAGAATTTCGCTGGGATTCAGTTCTTTCTTCAGCGTGCTTAATTCTTCCATCAGCGAATCGTCGATGTGCAGGCGGCCAGCGGTGTCCACCAGGATTACGTCGCTGGCGGAAAGCTTCGCTTCTTTAATCGCGCCTTTCACAATTTCAATGGGCTTGTTTGTTCCGGTACCTTGCCATATCGCGGTACCCACTGCTTTAGCCACCTGCGACAGTTGTTCGCGCGCCGCGGGGCGATACACGTCCGTCGAAACCACCAGCGGGCGGTGACCGTGGAGCGCCAGCCACTTCGCTAATTTTCCGGTGGTGGTAGTCTTACCGGAGCCCTGCAAGCCCACGATCATCCACACCGAAGGCGGCTTCGAAGCAAACAGCGGCTTGGCGTGTTTTCCGAGAAGCGTGGTCAGCTCGTCGCGAACTGTCTTGACCACCTGCTGGTCCGGCGAAAGTTGCATCATCACTTCCGTGCCGATGGATTTTTCGCGGATGTTCTTCAGCAGCTCATCGGCAACGCCAACATTTACGTCGCCTTCCAGCAGCGCTTCGCGAATTTCCACCAGCGCGGCGTCCAGGTGCTCTTCAGTCAGCTTTCCCTGTCCCCGAAGATTCTTAAAGGTGCGTTGCAGTTTTTCCGTTAAATTTTCAAACATTTTCGAGGCTCGGCATCCAGTTTAGTTTTCAAGCGAGGATTCTGTGTTACAGAGCAGTGCGACACTGCACTACATTTTGATTCTAGGGGAGCGCTCAGGGACGGTCAAACGCGGGTAGGAACAAGCGGTGAATGCAGCAACGCTCAAAACTAAATGTCAAAATGTCACCCGCAACCCCACCTGCGCAGCAAACGGAATCCCCACCGTTGTCCCCGGACCAAAAAAGTCGCCCAGCGCGCCTGCCGGCACCAATAATTGCTTGGGATTGGTGATGGGCTTGGTTTGCGAGCAATCGGCGTTCAAACAAAACGCCGTGGCGTTCGTCAGACTGTTCACTGGGGTCGGCAGCGCGCCAATGTCGGTCACATAATTCGCGCCGGGATTATTGCGGTTAAACAAGTTGAAAAATTCAATGAAGGGCGTCACAGACCAACGATCATGAAATGTAAACGGCCGGCTCACTCGCAAATCCGCTTGCACGTAAGGCGTTCCACGAAATTGATCCAGCTTCGTCTGGATGCCGTTGATTACCGCGCGATCGTTTGCGGAGTCACCCAATCCATTCACGTTCACCGGGGTAGTCAAGGTAATCGGCCGGGCGCCTTCGGCTTGAAACAGCAAGCTCAACGCAAATCCTCGGGGCGCGTGAAAAATTCCACCAACCACCACGCGGCTGCCAACGTCTTCTCCCGAGGGCCCGTAATCTCCCGGCCCAAACGGGCGCAACGGATTGCAAACGCCGTTCACGTAGTCGAACAATTCGCCGAGTATGCAGCCCCACGTTTTGGCCGATGACAGCGAATAATTGGCGATCAAATTAAATCTTCGCGATACGTTTCCCTGTACATGCACCAATAAGGCGTCATAACTGGAGCGATTATCCGAGTGCGCGACGGAAACCGCTGGGACGAATTGCATTTGGTCCACGGTGTCGCCAGCGGCAAACAGCGGCGTGGACAGCGTCGAGCCGGGGATATATTGATAATTGCGGTAACCGTGCACTCCCTGCTCGTGCACCCAACTGGCTCCCGCCGTCCAGTTTGGATTGAAGGCGTGCTCAAATCCTACGCTGGCGTGTAACGCGTACGGCGTTTTGTAATTGGGGTCGATCAGCGCGCCGGTGCCTCCGGCCGCCGCTCCGGGTACGCAGCCAGCGTCCGGTGTAGGGCCTACTGCGTTCACGCACGGCAACGGTGGGGTGTTCCTCCCTTGCAAAGCCCCGACCCATCCGTTTTGTGCCAGATCGTTGTAGTACAAACCGATACCGGCGCGAATAACGCTGCGGCCTTGAGTGCCCGGAGCGTAAGCAATCCCAAGTCGCGGTGCGACGGCTCCTCGATAATCACGAGGCGCGCCATGCACTAGCGGAATCTGCAGCGCTTGAAGCGTCAGGTACGCAGGGTTTTGCAGTTGGGTGCGTCCAGACGCCTCGAAGAGTCCAAAGGTGGTGTCATAGCGCAATCCGTAATTAACGGTGAGATGGCTGGTCACGCGCCAAGAATCTTGTGCGTAAAATCCGAGCCGTTGCACGTTTTGCGAGAAACTCCCGTTGCTCGGCGGCACCGCGGTGCAACTAATTCCCGACGCCAGATCCGGCTGTGCCGAGCAACCGGCACTGAAGAAAAATTCCGACGAATTGGCTGCGTAAAAACTGGGGTCTTGGGGATAAGCCAGCACCGTTTCCGCGGTGCCGGAAAGCGCCCCGCTCAGTACCGGTTCGTGAATAAAATTTATGCCGAAGCTTGGGGCGTGTCGTCCCGCCGAATGGCTTACGTCGTAGCGCAGTTGGTATTTTTGCTGGTTGCGCAGTACCGGAAAAGCGGTGATGGCCGTGGCAAACTGGTTGTCGCCAAAAGTGTCGAGGCCTGAAACCGTTCGAAAGCTCGCACTGAACGGAAACTGGAGGGAAAATCCCACGTAGTCGTTGCGGGCTTCGGTGCGATGTAATGTGCTGGCGCCAAACAAAAATGTCCCGACCCATGTGGGACTAAAGGCGTATTGCTCGCCGAGCGCAAGATTAAAATAATTCGAATGCGACGTCGCGCCCGTCGAGGGCAGGGTTCCCTGCTGGATCAAATCGTTCTTCGTTAAATAGCTGTCGGCGGAGGCTCGCAGAAACCACTCCGAACGCGCCGATTGTTTCCAATCGAGCCTAGCCATCCCCAGAAAATCGTTGAACGGTACCGGCGTGTTCTTGGGCACTGCAATGGAATTTACTCCCGGAATGAGGCCTTCTGCCGCAAGCGCCGACAAAGCAGAGAATTGATCCTGACTGTTCGGGCTGTACGCAATGCTGGCGTCTTCGTGCACGTATTCGAACGACGAAAAGAACCACAACTTTCCAGGCTTGATTGCTCCGCCAAGAGTACCTACATAGTTTTGCCGCGAGAACGGCTGCTTCGGATCAGGAGAAGGGTTTTCAATGGGAAAGCGCGCATTCAACGCGGCCGCCCGTTCGTAAAACGCAAACTCGCCGTGCAGCTCGTCTGTCCCACGTCGCGTACTGATCACCACGGATCCCGCGGTTGTTCTTCCGGTATCGGCGTTCTCTTGCGACGTCCGGAAAGCGAATTCTTCAATCGACTCAGGCGAGAAATTTTGTAAAAATCCGCCGATGTAATCGTCGGAATTATCCACGCCATCTACCGATAGTTCGTTATTCAAACCCGAACTTCCGCCAGTGGAGACGGCGGTGATGCGCGCCTTGGTAGGATCCGATGGCTCGACCGGTTCCGTGCCCGGCACGAGATAGGCAATATTTGCGAAGCTGCGATGCGCGAGCGGAATTTCACGTAGGTCCTGCGCAGTCACTAGGCCTTGTTGCACTGCGCTCGCGATATCTACGGGTTGCGTGGTGATCGAAGAGGCCTCGCCGCTCACCTTCACTTCTTGACGGACACCTGCGGGTTTCAATACGACGTCGAGGTCACGGCCGGAACTGACCTGAACCGCAACGCGAGACTCTGCAACCTGAAAATCTGCAGCCTCGACACGCACGCGATATTCTCCGGGCAACAAATCGTCCACACGAAATTCGCCGCGGTCGCTAGTTTGTACTTGCCGCTCTTTAGAGGAATCCGCCGAGGTAACAATGATTTTCGCACCGGCGATTCGACCGCCGCTGGCATCCTGCACAACGCCCCGCAGCGTCCCGCGAGGATTTTGAGCGGCCAGGAGCGGCGTGAAAACTGCACAGAAAGATAAAATCATCAGCCACCTGGCTGCCAGCTTCCGCTCGCACTGTCTGGAAGTACTCATGGATGCCCCGGCGAAAGTGCTCGATAGCCTAGTGAATTACGCGCCATTTTTCCACAATTACGTTACACCATAGCTACTTCAAATGTGCGTCGAACCACGCGAGCGCGCGCTCGATCACGTCGCGCTGGTGCTGTGGTTTCGCGAACATGTGCCCCTCATGTTCGTAAACCACCAACTGGGTCTCGACTCCCATTGCCTTCAGCCCGTGCCAGAATTCGTACGACTGCGGCGCCGGGCATTCTCCATCGCTATCACCCACAATAACTAAAGTTGGTGTTTTTACTTTCTTGATGAAATTTATCGCCGAGCTCTTGGCGTAAATTTCCGGATCGTCGTACACGGACTTGCCAAAAAAGGGGATCATCCATTGGTCGATTAGATTTTCGCCGTAGTAGCTCTGCCAGTCCGCGATGCCCGCGCCGGCCATCGCGGCTTTGAAACGGTTCGTCTGCGTGACGCCTAACATGGCCATGAATCCGCCGTAGCTCCAACCTGTAAGGCCCAGGCGGTTGGCATCAATCGGAGCCACGCGCATCGCTTCATCAACGCCCGCCAGAACGTCCTCGAAGTCGCCACCGCCAAAATCCTTTACGTTGGCGCGCGTAAAGGCTTCGCCTTGGCCATAGCTTCCGCGCGGATTAGGGCTGAGGACAAAATATCCGGCTCCGGCAAGCGCGCTGCCGTAGCCATGCGGCGAAGGCCACTTCGCAACCGAAGCCCAACTCGGGCCGCCGTGCACGTTAACCACCAACGGATATTTTTTACTGGCGTCAAAATTCTTCGGATACAGCAGCCATCCCTGGATTTCATAGCCGCCGTTTTTCCATTCAATGCTTTTCGCATCGCCCCACTCGCGCTTCACGCGCTCATTCCTCCGGGTAAGTTGCTTCCACTCCCCGATCTTCCCCGCCCACACTTCGGGTGGCGCGGCATACGATTCCCGCACAAACGCCATCGTCGCGCCATCTTTGGCCAATGAAACCGTCGGCGAGAATCCGCCTGCCCCAGCGGCCAGGTATTCGCCACCTCTCCACAGCGCTTCTACTTTTTTGTTTTGCGGATCAACGCTCGCGAGTCCCACATCTCCGCCCACAAATTCGGTAAAAATTATTTTTTTTCCGGGGGTCCAGCTGATCCAACTTGGCGAAGCTTTTATTTCCGGCGTCAAGTTTTGCGCCTCTCCACCGCCGGCACCCACGGCAAAAATGTCGCCGCCCGTCAATCCGGCATCGCTCATCAGCCCTTCAACGAACGCGATTCGTTCTCCATCCGGCGACCACACCGGATTGGCAATCTGCAGGTGCGGCTTATAAATGGATTTCATCAAGCCGGTTGCGGCTTCCAGTGTGTAAAGCTCCGCGACCCACCAATTGTTGTCGCCGTTTCCCAGTGCTGCCGTCACCGCAAAACGCAATCCATCCGGGGCCCAGTCGTATTCGTATACGTAAGTATCTGCCGGCGAAATTTGGCGTAACTTCCCTGTTGCCACATCCACGACGGCAAGCCGCTGCTCGAAAAATGCGTCTTTTATTTCTCCCGTCTCGGGAGTTTCCGCCACTAGCGGGCCGGACGCTCGGGTGGCATTCTCCGTGAACAGCATCGCGACGGTCTTTCCGTCAGGCGACCAGCTTGGCGTAGCCAAAAAACCTTTCACGTTGGTCAGCTTCTTGGCCGTCGCGTTCGTTGCGCTTCCAGCGCCGCCAGACACCTGCGTTACGTATAACTGATGCTGCCCAGCCTGCACCGCGTCAGATAAGAACGCGACGCGTTTGCTGTCCGGTGACCACGCAACATTACCTTCCGCGTGATCGGCCGGGCCAACTCCAGCCTTCAGACGTTTTGGCGGTGCCTTTGACTCAAGTTGCAAAACGTAAATTGCCGTGTTACCTGAGGGCGCTCCATCTTTCCCAATGAGCGTCTCGACCCACGCCACCCGCTTGCCGTCCGGCGAAATCGCCGCTTGTTCGAACCGCCGCGTCGCAAAAAGCGTTTTCTCTACCTCGTGAATCGGCTCGGTCCCATCCGCCAGCTTGGCATGTTCCACCGCCTTCAACCGCGCTTCCACGGCTTGTTTCGTCCCTGGTTTGGCACGCGCGGATTGTTTTGCTTCCGCGGCATCAGTCGCGTTGGTTTTGCCTTGCGACTTATCCTGAGCAGCAGGCTGCTCCTGCGCCCGCAAAAACGTTCCGGCTTCGAACGTCGCCGCTACGCTCAACAGCAACGCTACCGAAGCCGCTGTAGCCAACCTTGACGCGATAAAGAATGTCATTCTTCTCCCCTCAACGACGCACACACACGAATTCAGCGAACGCTACCTTAGTCCGAGCGGCCGATTGCCACAAGCCGATCGTGCTCTATAGAGCAAACCGTCCACGAAGGGTTGCGTACAAGGTCGTATCCAAAGGTAAAGTTATCAAGGTTCAACCAATGAGGCTACCGTACCTGCGATCACTAACTTTCGTCATTCCGCTTTTATTGGGCCTGATGCTTTCCCCGCGATCCGTTGCCGGTGCGGACAATTTCACGCAACCTTCGAGCCCCACCGGTTCGGGAAAAATTGTGGAGATGGATGAGCTTGCATCGCGCCTGCTTGAAAAACTGAAAAAAGCGCATATCAAAACGGTCGCCGTCACTGACTTCTACGGGGAAAAAAAAGGCCGCCATCGCGCTCTTTCCTCTCAATTATCTGATAGCGTCACTTCGACTTTGGCAAATATTGCAGGGGATATTCATGTTTTGGATCGTCCCCATATCCTACAGGCCTCGCAACAGAAGAAATGGATGTCTATAGACATTCGTGATCCGTTGGTATTCCGCTCTGTTGCCTATGCTTCGGGAGTAGACGGTCTCATACAAGGAACTTTCAGCGTAGCTGGGAACTTAGTAGAGTTGTCACTCAAAGTTGTAAGTCCTTCGACTGAAAACAAAATTGCAGAGGTAAAAGCCAAAATCCTCATGTCCCAGGTTCTAGACGACCCACCTGAAGTTCCTGTGCAGGATCCTGTGACGGGTGTTTATTTGTCCGGAGTTGGTGGCGTGACCGTTCCCAGCTGTAAATATTGCCCGGCACCCGAATTCTCTCGGGAAGCGCAGCAAGAACACATTGAAGGGAAAAGCACTTTTCGGGTCACCATAGATTCTGACGGACGGCCAGCGGATGTCCGTTTACTACAACCATCCGGGCATGGTCTCGACGAAAATTCCCACGCTGCACTGCGACAGTGGCAATTTTCTCCTGCCCGCTTGCCTAACGGAACTCCCGTACCTACGCGTGTAAATATAGAGTTCGCCTTCGCCTTCCATTCCCGGTGAGATTGCTGGATTTACACCGCGTCCTGCCCGATATGCATATTTCCAATTCCAAGACGGCGATTGCCGGGCGATGGGTCGGCAGGCTATTATGGTTGGTTACGGAGGAGTGCCTTAGTGTTGACTATTCGTTTGGCAAGGATTGGCAAAAAGAAGAAGCCGTTTTACCGCGTGGTGGTGATTGAGAGAACCCGCCCGCGCAACGGCCGGGTGAAGGAATTGGTTGGGACCTACGACCCGTTGAAGAAGCCCGCGGAGATTAAACTGGATTCGGAGCGCATCAAGTATTGGTTGGGAGTCGGCGCGCAACCTAGCGACACTGTGCGGAGTTTTCTGAAGCTGCAAAAAATTGCGTAGTTGATTTTTTGGTGCGCGGGACGAGCGCCGGGAATTTTTGATCGCCGCGCGCCGTGGCCGTTAACGGTTCAGCTGGAAGACACATCGCCACTTGGTAGCCCGCCACTCAGTCCCCCTGGTGACGGAAGTACTCAGGAGAGCACATGAAGGAACTGGTAGAGACCATCGCCAGGGCCCTCGTGGACCGTCCCGAAGAAGTGCAGGTGCGGACGGTCGGGGGAGCGCAGGTTACCGTGCTGGAGTTACGGGTCCACGCCGAGGACTTGGGCAAAGTGATCGGGCGGCAGGGGCGCACGGCCAAGGCCATACGCACAGTGCTGAGCGCGGCAGGGACGAAGATGCGCAAGCGGTTCACGCTGGAAATATTGGAAGATTGAGCGGCGAGAATCAGCGATGGCCCGGGTGGATTGTGGTGGCGCGGATTTTGCGGCCGCGCGGGAATAAAGGCGAAGTCGCGGTAGAGCTGCTCACGGATTTCCCCGAGCGGCTGACAAAATTACAGGAAGTTTTTCTTGGCCGCGTGCAGGGCGAATTGGCCGCGGCGAAATTCGTTGGCGCGTTTGACGCGAGCGAACCCACACCCATAGGCGTAAAATCCTGCTGGCTTAGCCAGAATCATCGCGGGCAAGGTGTGTTTCATTTTGCTGGCGTGAATTCGATTAATGACGCGGAAAAATTTCGCGCGCTGGACGTGCTGTTGCCGTTTGAGCAGCGCGTGAGTTTACCGGCGGGGCAATATTTTGTAGCGGATTTGATTGGCTGCGCGGTATTTGAAGTAGCCTGCGGAACGCCGGCGGCGGCTTCTTCGTCGTGTTCGATGGCGACGGCCCCGCAATTATTGGGTACGGTGCGGGATGTGCAGTTTCCCGGTGAGGGCGAGAGCGTGCGGGGGACGCCGTTGCTGGAAGTGGACCCCGGACAGGGGGAACTGCTGATTCCGCTGGCTGAAGATATTTGTAAGCGGATTGATACTGTGGCGCGGCGAATCGAGGTTGTGCTGCCTGAGGGTTTGCGCGACTTGAATTTGGGTTAGCGCGTTGGCCTTTATTCGCGGAAAAAGAAAGAGGAAGAGAGATCCCTCCGGTACGCGGGCCGACTCCTTCGCAGGAGCGAAGGAGAAGAAAAAGCGTCGGTCCGCTTCGGTCGGGATGACTGATTTTTGCCGATGTGGACGGTTGCGGCGGTTGTTCAAGCGTGAATGAGCAAGATGCGATTTGATTTGATTACGATTTTTCCGGATTTTTTTGCGGGGCCGCTGGATCACGGGATTTTGCGGCGCGCGCGAGAGACGGGAATTGTTGAAGTGAACGTGCAGGATTTGCGCGTATTTACGAAGGACCGTCATCGCACCGTGGATGATCGGCCGTTTGGCGGCGGCGAGGGCATGGTGCTCAAGCCGGAGCCGTTGTTTGAGGCTGTGGAGCATTTGCTGGGCGTCCCCGTTGGCGATGCGACTGATAAGCGGGAGCTTCCTGTGGGGACCGCGATCGTGCTGTTGTCGGCTTCGGGGAAACGATTCGATCAGGAAACGGCGCGACGTTTCGCGACGCTCTCGCGCGTAATTCTGATTTGCGGGCGTTATGAAGGCGTAGATGAACGCGTGGCAGAACATCTGGCTACTGATGAAATTTCCATCGGCGATTTTGTGCTCAGCGGCGGCGAGTTGCCAGCCACGTTGATTGTTGATGCCGTCACGAGGTTATTGCCGGGGTCGCTGGGGAATGAAGCTTCGTCGCAGAACGAATCGTTCAGCTCGAGTATTGACGGTCAAGAAATTTCTGACAAGGAGACGTCTGGGCGGTCCCAGGTTAAAAACCCCACCCTCAAAAACCCAAGGTGGGGCACCCAAAGCCCCACGGGGTCGGCTGCGCTGCTGGATTGCCCACATTACACACGGCCGGCGGAATACCGCGGATGGGAAGTGCCTGATGTACTGATTGGCGGAAACCATGCAGAGGTTGCCGCGTGGCGCCGCGCTGCAGCCATCGAAAAGACGCAGAAAAATCGCCCCGATCTTTCTGCACGTTAATCGCGATGGTGTGTCGAGTGTAAGTAACAGATCAGGAATAGCTGCGTGGGGAAGATCTTCGCTTCGAAGACAGCTCGATGGCCTTCAAGATTTTGTTGGTCATTCGGGTTTATAAGCGGGCATGTGACCGCGAGCACGTAACTCGGGATTTGCATCTTTCTGGTTAATACCTGACTGTCCGGCCTGGGGGTTCGCAGCGATGAAGGGCCGCAACCCGTGTGGCGCCGGAGAGAGCATATGGGCTTCGTAGAAGACGTAATGGTAGTGTCCTTGCGGAACGGGGTCGGTTAAAAGGACTGTGGCGGGTGTGCCGGTGGCGGCTGTTGTCGTTTCCTTAAGCGGCGGCTCTTTTTTATTCGTTCGTCCACGAATTACAAGGAACGGAACGTCCTTAGGAGTGGAAAGGTGTAGGGCTACCCACTAATTTAGACAGTCGCGGCCTCGTTTTTTGGTACAGTTGCAAAACTCAAGAACGCTTCGCGCGGGGTGCTATGGTTCAACTAAGGCGCGGCCGTGAATGAAAAATCGTATCTTCGGCTCGAAATTGGCTTTCGTACTGACGTCGGCCGTGTTCGGAAGAATAATGAAGATGCCTGTCGGGCTTTATCCTCTCTAAATTTGTTCATTATTTCAGACGGTATGGGAGGTCAGTCACACGGAGAAACTGCCAGCGCGATGGCCGCCGATACCATCACGGCGCAATGTTCAAGGGCTTCCGCGTCAGACGAGGCCTCGACAGCTGACGATGATGTTCAAAGCCGGGATTACTCCGAAAAGACCAAGCGCTTGGCTAACGCCGTTCGTCTCGCCAATCGCGACATCTATCAGGCAGCGCTCAACAACTTGCAGTTTCGTGGAATGGGCGCCACCGTCGTTGCTGCTTGGCTGGAGGGTTCCTGCTTGAGCCTGGTGCATGTGGGGGATAGCCGCGCATACCTGTTTCGTGGAGGAGTACTGCAGTGTTTGACCGCGGATCATACCCTGGTCGCCGAGCAAGTGAGACGCGGACTCATTGCGCCGGAGGAAGCCCATCTGAGCAAGATGCAAAACGTGCTGATCCGAGCTTTAGGAATTGAAGAACAAGTAGTATTAGACGCCGCTGAATACTCACTCCTCGATCAGGACGTCGTATTGCTTTGTAGCGATGGATTGACACGTTTGGTTACTGATGCGGAGCTCACCAAGGCTCTTCTGGGAGCTGCTGATCCGCAGAGCACCGCAGACCATCTTGTCTCGCTCGCGAACTCGCATGGCGGGGAAGATAACGTAAGCGTGATTGTAGTGCGCGCAATGAGTTGACCTGAAAGGTGGAAAGAGTTGTTGTAATCGGCGTTGGGACGCACGGCGATGTCCGGATGGGTAGTTCCGGGTGTGGTGCAGACTATATCGCTGCACTTTCCTAAGTCTGTATAAGAAGTCAAAAACAATTGTGGGACGCCAATAAACGTTGCCCATAGATGTCGAACGAGGCCGTCAGGCGATTCACGATAGCAGCGTCCGCTCCGACGATATATACGAACCGCTCTGGGTAAACCATCTTTAGTTGTCGGGGTGGCCACAAAATCACCTGCGAGAATCGATTTGCCGTTCAGTTCGTAGCCGATCTCGGCATGTGGCGAAACGCGAGCGCTGTAGGAAACTATTCCGGAATGGGTGCACTCCGACAGCACCTGAACCCAACACGTTCATCACCGGTGGGCAGGCGGACATCTACGCCAGTTGCAAATCCGAAGTGCTCTCCCTGATACAGCTCGTACTTGGCCCGCAGATCCACATCCCCAATCCCGGTAGCCGTTCCAGGCACTGGAAAATGAGCCGTTGAAGCATGGCGTTGTGGTGCAGCCGGTAACCACAGCAGGATTAAACTGGTGGAACGCGCTATTTCCAGGCCCGAACGAGTTCTGCACGATGGTGTCGCTCGAGTTTCTGCCCATCGATGGAGTTGAAGTTGAAGTACGGAAAACTGAACGCCACGTAAAGTTTATTTCGACCAATCGTGCTATCTCGTTCCAAGAATAGGCCCCAAGCTCTCTTCTGTCGACATGGCACCCTGGAATTGTCAAGCGGGTTGTCTAGCGAATCTGGGTGATAATCCAGGTCCCGTTGGCCTTGACCAAGTTAAATATGGCTTGATCCTTTGAAGTCATGGTTTTGCCTCCGCCTTTGGGCGAATATTCCTGTGCTTGGGTCGCTACCACGGTTGCCGAGACTCCATCACTCCCCATTTTGACGTCAGCGATGGTGAGCTGTAGCTGGATAGAATTGGCGGCTCCGAAGTTTTGCTTGTATTTCCTGTACCGGTCTCCCATCGACGGCCAGATTTGCCGTAAGGCGTCGGCATCCCTTTGCTCGAATGCCTGCTGATACCGTTGGATCACAGACCGTACGCTGGCAATGTCCGCATCACGATTAGGCGGAGCTTCGGGCTTAGTGTTCACGACCGATGTGTTCGCGACCGGGGCTGGCGGCGCGGCCGGCGGAGTCACGGGCTTGTTCATTGCCGCCGATTTGACGTTGATCTCATTTAAGTACTTTTGTGCCTCAGCTGCGTGGGGTCCGCCCTGCGCGAACGGCTGCAACGCGCCACTCGCAACAATCAATGCGGTCTTATCGGTAGCATTGACGGCTTGCTGATATTTCTGAACTGCGGACTGGAATGCGGCCTCGAGCCGCTTGTTCTGTGCCCGGGTCTGGACATCGGAAATGGCGGTCGCAATGTTGTCCAAGTAACTTAGAGCTTCTGCGGTCTTGGGGCCCCCGCTATCCACCATCGTTTTGAAGCTGGCCTGCAAGGCCCGTAACTGCGGCACTGCGGAATCGTCGTCTGCTTCCTTGAGCAGCCTGAATTGATTCTCCAACTGAACGAGACGATCAGTTTCGGACTTGTCGATTTCTCCATTCAATTGACTGGCGTCTCCGCCGGCCCGTTGAACCTGAGATGCAAAGTTTCGTGCTGCGCGAAAATCTCCTTGACGAAGTGCTTGCATCGCTCGTGCCACAAACTTATCTTGTTGCTGGAGACTCGGTATGACATCGCTTAAATTTGTTTGAGCTTCGTTCCTGTGCACGCCACCTTCCGGCAAAGCTAACAGCTGCCGCAAATAAGTTTGCGCTTCCGCATAGCGCTTCGACTTCATTTTATCCGCCGCTTGCTGCCACAGCTGCGCTTCTCGCTGGCGGATCTCCCGGAGGCGCGTGTCCTTTATAGAATCTTCAATTTGAACTTTCATCTCTTGAAGTTTCGGAGTTAGGGGCCCACCCAACTTCTCGGCGTCCGTCACGGTTTGCAATGCGCCTTGCAGATCGTTCGTGGCTACCAACTTTTCTGCCATATTTATGGCCTCGCGTTGCTTAATTTCCAGGGGATTCGGCGCTTCTACCGGAGGGGTGCGCTGGGTCGGAACCTGGTGGGGAATCTTCACCTGCGTTCGATGTGTTGGCCAAAAGAAATAAGCGCCGGCCGCGGTGAGAATTACCGCCAGCGCCAACACCGCCGTCAGTCCGGTGTTCTTCTTCTCCGGCGTTCTGCGGTGCTCTCGCTCAGCGATTTCAGAAACAAGAGGCCGTGACTCTGGCGCCTCGGGCTGGGGCGCCGTTCTGGCCCGTGGTCTGCTTTTGCCGATGTCCGGCGGTACAACTGGTGGCAGCGAGGGCGCAGCTCGCGGAGGTATCGCTGGTTTTGCCGCTTCGGCCGGCTCCGCGATTTTTGACGCTTCGATGGGCCTGGGGGGTTCCACGTGTTCCACAAGCGGTGCTTGCTCACGAGTCTCGGGCACCACCAATGCGGTAGCAGGCGGCTGCAAATCTGGTTCAGGTCTTTTCGGTTGGGCGGGTTCAGCTACCTGCGGGGCCGCCGAAGCGCGCGCATCAGGCGCCTCTATCAAGGTCATATTTTCGGCCGCCGGTGGAGTATCTATTTCTGATCTCTTCTGGAGAAACGCATATTCTTTTGAGAAACTTTCGAGAATAGCTGTCCCCGGCGCCGAGAGTTCTTTCTCAGCTGTGTTTCTAGCGGTTGAAATCTCATCAGCCGCCCGTTGTGCCCGGGAATCAAATGGATCAAAAAGTTTTTTAGAGACGGCGTCGTCCAAAGCGTTCGTAGCGTCATCAAATTTTCGCGACTGCGTAAGCAGCCGGATATTCTCGATGGTTTGCTCTTGCAGTCTTTTCTTTTCGCGAGCCTGAATTTCGACCTGAGCGGATTTACGGAGTTGCGTGACATCCGTGTCAGGCCCGAGAGTCGCGATCGTCTCGTCCGCTAGAGCGATAGCATCGCTGAACTTTTCGCGGTTAATCTTTACTTTGATCTCTTTGACTCGTTGTTCAATTTCCTGTCGCGCCCGGGACTTCCTCCTTTGACTTTCTACCTGGTCCAGCAGTGCAAGGAGTTCAGCGTGATCGGGATGTACAGCGAGAACGTCAAGGATCTCTCGTGCCGCGTCATTAAATCGATTTGCCTGCAGCAGAGATCGGCCTTCATTCAATGCCTGGCGAACCGCCAGCTCGCGTTCCATTTCAGCCCGCTGGCCGCGCGAGAACTCCACTAACCGCGCAAGGTCCGCACTTGCGGGATGCTCGGCAAGCAACTTGTCAGCTCGCGCAAGAACTTCATGATATTTCTTCTCGTTTACTAGCTTCCTCACGACCGCGAGTTCAGTTTTGAGCCTTGCTTCCTTGGCGTGTTTTTCTCGTTCCTGTAAAACAGCAGTCCGTAGCTTCTGGGCCGCGGCATCCTTCGGGTGCGAAACGTTGAGTACTTTCAGAATCTCAAGAGCATCGTCGAATCGCTCAACGAGAAACAGACTTCTCGCCTGCGCCAGTTTTTGCTCTTTCTGCTGTTCCGCTTGCTCCTCTCGAGCCGTTTCCAGGAGCCTGGCGATATCTGGTTCATCAGGGAAGGTCTGTTCAAGCTCCGTAAGCAAAGCGATGGATTCCTGGAAGCGACCGGATGCCACCAACTGGCGCGCCTCGATCAGCTGTTGGACCTTACGCTGCTCCGCTTCGTCTTCGTGCACTGTTTGCAGCAGGCTTTCAATATCCTTTTGACCTGGAAATTCCTTCTGCAGACTCCCCAACAAAGCGATGCATTCCGGGTGCCGGTGAGCAGCCAGAAGCTTTCGCGCTTCTGCCAGAGATTCCTGTTTGCGCTGTTGCTGCTGTTCCTCGACAACGGCCCCGAGCAATTTCGGAATTTCATCGTCCGCCGGAAATTGTTTTCGAAGCTCTTCCAGCACGTTGTTGCATTCCTGGTATTGCCGGGAGGCCATGAACATTCGAGCTTTCGCCAGTTGTTGCTTCTTGCTTTCCTCCAGCCGCTCTCGATGCGCAGTGACAAGTAATCTGTCTATTTCGTCCTCGCCGGGATACTCCTTCTGCAGCGCCGACAGAAAAGAGATACATTCGTCGAAAGCGCGCGCCGCCAGCAGGGTTCTTGCCTGGGTGATGCGTTGCAGTTTGTACTGGTTCGCTTCGTCCTCACGAAGATCCTGCAGCAGTTCGGAGACCTCCTGATTATTCGGGAACATCTTCCGTAGATCGGCCAGCAACGATCTGCATTCCTCGTATCGGCCTGACGCCAGAAGGGTCTTCGCCGTGTCCAGCTGTTGCTTTTTGGCTTCTTCTGCCTGGTCCTCCCTCGCTGTTTGGAGTAGTCGCGATACGTCCTCTTCTTCGGGATACTGTTTCTCCAATTCCGTCAGCAGTTGGATACACTCGGTGTATTTCTGCTGGGTCCACAAGCTTCTAGCGGCCTGCATCTTTTCGATCAATTGCAGGCGCCGTTCACGCTCTGCCCTTTGCTTCAAGGCCTGTTCGCCCAGCGCCCGGGCTCGTTTGTTCGCAGGCTCGGCGTCGATTACTTTAGCAAGCAGCACTTCGGCGTCTTCAGGCAGTCCCTCCGCTATCAGCTGTTTGGCGCCGTCCAGCCAATCCGCCACGCGTTGAACCCGTTCCAACTCTTTCTGGACTAAACTTCGCAACTCTTGTGCAGGCACAAAGTTGGAATCCATCTGCAGCGCGCTGTCCGCTGCCACCTTAGCCTCGGCGAACTTTCCTTCGTCAAGCAGCGCCTTCCCCTTTTCCACTTGCTGCTGAGCTTTTGGCCGGAGCGTGACGCGCCGAATCTCTATATTGACTTTTTCCAGTAACGCCCTCGCAGTGGCATTCTTTGAATCAATCAGCAGGGCCTGGCGCAGCAGATCACGCGCATGCCCGTAATCCCGCTGCTCGACCAGCTCGCAGCTCTGGGCCACCATCTCTGCAAGGGACGCTACCTGCAAGCTCTTGCAAATAGGGTCGAGCCGGAACAGCAGATCTTCCATCGATTGAATTCGCTCATTTGGTGATTTCTGCAGGAGCTTTCCGATGACCGCCTCAAGCTCCTCCGGTACCTCGGCACACAGGCTGCGCAATGGAGCCGGCTCCTGCGCGCAGATTCCGTGCATCAAAGCCGCAGGAGTGTTGCCAGCAAAGGGTTTCTGGAAAGATAAGAGTTCGTAAAGAAGTACACCGAAGGACCAGATATCTGAGCGTTCATCTGCATGCTCGCCGTGATACTGCTCAGGAGACATGTACGCAAAAGTGCCCATCAGCAATCCGGTTTGAGTTTTGGAGGCTTCCAACACACGTGCGATGCCGAAATCCACAACTTTCAGGGTGCCATCCTTGTTCACCATGATGTTGCCGGGCTTGATGTCGCGGTGGATGATTCCCCGCTTATGGGCGTAATCGAACGCGTTGCACGCTTGGGTCGCGTAAACGAGCTTTAAAGGGAGCGGAATGGGGGTGCGCTGCGCAATTAGCTGGTCGAGGTTTTCGCCGTCGATCAACTCCATGGCGATGTACGGCACACCGCCCTCGTCGCCCATATCGAAGATGGTGACTATGTTAGGGTGTTGTAGACCGCCGGCAGATTGCGCTTCGCGATAAAAGCGCTCCAGCATGCTGGGGTCGTCGGCACCACCAGAGGTAATCGTTTTTAGAGCTACCATGCGATTTATAACGGGATCGCGCGCCCGGTACACTACCCCCATGGCGCCATGGCCCAACTCGCCGATCACTTCGTATTTGCCTAACTTCTTCAGTGCGCACCTCTGCACCAGCTAGGAAGAACGAATC
>Ga0185299_10001097_pt1 | contig 58743 bp, 49 predicted proteins | sample PaiPotPPA55metaG_FD_128002 | JGI IMG/M metagenome (GOLD analysis project Ga0185299, IMG submission 128002) | Iron sulfur acid spring bacterial and archeal communities from Banff, Canada, to study Microbial Dark Matter (Phase II) - Paint Pots PPA... ... | reverse complement strand
CCGACACCTCTGGTACTCTTGAGTCTTATGACTATCTCGGTCTGAGCACGGTCATCCGCCGCGCTCATTCGCAGCCGGGCGTGGACCTCACTTACATCAAGCAAACCGGCGAAGCCAACGGCGATGCCGGCGACCAGTACACCGGCCTGGATCGCTTCGGCCGCGTTGTCGATCAGCGCTGGCTGAAAACCAGCAACGGCACCCACACCGACCGCTTCCAGTATGGCTACGACCGCAACTCCAACGTCCTCTACCGCAACAATCTGGTCAATACGGCCTTTGGCGAGTTGTACCACGTTAGTGGTTCGGGCAACGGCTATGACCTGCTCAACCAGCTCTCCGGCTTTGCCCGCGGCGTCCTGTCCGCCTCCGGTGGATTGGGAACGCCGCTCGATACGGTCGCCAGCCCGACCCGCACCCAGAGCTGGAATTACGATGCCCTTGGCAATTGGTCAGGTGTGACAACGAATGGCTCGACCCAGTCGCGCACCGCCAATCAGCAGAATCAGATCACCTCGATTTCCGGGGCCACCACGCCAACCTATGACAAGAACGGCAACCTCACGACCGATGAATTGGGCCACACATACATTTTTGACGCCTGGAACCGACTGGTGGCGGTCAAGAACGGCGGCACGACGCTGGCTTCCTACGCCTATGACGTTCTCGGCCGGCGTGTCAGGGAAACCCTGGGGGGAACACTGACCGACCTTTACTATTCCTCCGCCTGGCAGGTGCTGGAAGAGCGCACCGGTGGCGTCAGCACCGCCACGATCCAATATGTCTGGGTCCGATCTATGTCGATGCCCTGGTCCTCCGGGACCGCAGCACGCTCAACAACGGCACGCTGGATGAACGCCTGTGGGTGCAACAGGATGCGAATTTCAATGTGACCGCCCTGCTCAACACCAGCGGCAGCGTCGTGGAACGCTATGCCTACGATCCCTTTGGCCAGCAGACTGTTCTCGATGCGAATTGGAACACCCTATCGGGCAGTTCCTATGCCTGGATCTATGGCTTCCAGGGGCTGCGTCTGGATACCGCCACGGGCAACAACCTGGCCCGCAATCGCGATTATCGAGCGACGTTAGGCCGCCGGCTGGAGAATGACCCCCTGAGCTACTCGGCCGGCGATACCAACCTGTACCGATCCGTGGGCAATGGTCCGAGTACGCATAGAGATCCCTATGGACTCACCTGGCCTGACTTTTGGGGCTCGATTGAGAATCAGACCAAGCCGGGTCCCGGAGAGCAATATGCCGGGGTTTATCTGGAGAACATCCCCAAGATCCCGCAACAGGGGCCGGATTTGGTTCAACAAATAGACCAGCAGCTGCAAAAGCGTCAGCGCATGATCGACCAGGGAATGACGCCGCCGCCGTTGACGGCGGGGGATGTGCCTATCTACGGCATGGATGGCAACAGCACGGCCGGAGCGGCTATGGCCCAGGGCGGCATAGCGATGACGTACATGACCGGAGCGGCTCTTGTTGCGGTTGCCGCAGCCCCTCTCGGGCCGGCAAACGCAGTCATCATTTCGGGCCTCCTGGGAAGTGCGGCCGCCAATGAGGCTCTAGGCAATCGTGAAAAAGCCATTTACCAACTTGTCGAAGCGGGATTGACGGCTTTGTTGTCTCCTCCGGGCCTAAGAATGCTTGGAGGAGTCATGGGAAAGGCGCTGAATGGCGCTGGCAAGGTCATTTGTGAGAAACTTGGCATTCTCTGCTTTGCCCAAGGAACGCCGCTTCTAACGCCGCGGGGATCTAAGCCCATTGAAAAATTCAAGCCGGGCGATTGGATCCTTTCGGCGCCAGAGGACGATCCGGAAGCGCCGCCGGAGCCCAAGCAGGTCGAGGAAGTCTTCACCAACCACCTGGCCGTCTTGAATCTCCACGCAGGCGGGCAAATAATACAGACGACGCCGGGCCATCCGTTCTATGTGAAGGGTTTTGGTTGGATGGCGGCTGCGGCGTTGAAAGTGGGCGACCTGTTACGCAGTCATGACGGCCGCTGGATCCCGATAGAGGATTTGTGCGCCAGCGGGGAAGAAGTTGCGGTCTGTAACCTACGGGTTGCGGATCATCACACATACTTTGTGGGGTCGCCGGATTGGGGCTTCTCGGTTTGGGCGCATAATCTGGACTGTTCGGTTTACCGAGAAATTAGAGACGGCATAGTTAGATACATTGGAATAACGGGTGATTTTGCACGAAGAGCTGCGGAACATCTTCGAAATGGCCGAATTATTGAGGAAATTGAAGGACTGGTCAACATCACCCGAAAGCAAGCGCGCGCTCTGGAACATCTGTTGATCGAGATGTATGGCCGTATCGGGAAGGATATCGGTGGCGTTTTGGAAAACATCAATCGGGGCATTGATCCGCGAAAGCTTGGCAAATACAAAGATGTCTTAAAATGGGCCGAAGAAATGATCAAAAAATTGGGGCTATGAAAAAGGACAAGAGGCGGACCTATAAGCGTCTGGTGCTTGGCGACGTCATTGAAATCCCTTTATCGAAAGGGGATTTAGCCTATGCGCAGTTTACCTACAATTATAGGGAGAAACCGGTGTGGGGACATTTGATCCGTGTCCTGCCGGGTACTTTCAAGTCGCGGCCCCAGAGTTTCCAGGATTTGGTCCAGAAGGAGGAACGATTCTACGCGTTCTTTCCGGCCGGTGCAGCGGTCAGCAGAGGCATGGTTGAAATTGTTTCCCACGAGAGAATACCCGAGCACAATAAGGATTTTCCTCTCTTCAAGGCTTGTAATCAGGAATTTAAGACGGGGAAGAAAACATGGTGGCTTTGGGATGGGAAGGAAAGCCGGAGAGTAGGCAGCTTGTCCCCGGAGCATTTCGATTTGCCTTTAAAGCAGATTATCAGTTTCGATGTCTTAGTCGAGCGGATCGAAAAAGGTTGGTCGCCCCGGGACGAGGTCTAATATCTATTAATCAATCCTAAAACCAACCCAAGGGCTATATGATGGGTGGGGCCAAGAGCGAGCAATGGATTGCGGACTACCAAAACGCTGGATGCTCGATGTTCCGAATGGAGGCATCGGAAGCTCTTGACTACCCGGGCCGGAGCGACTTGTTAGTTGGTTACACAGTTGTGCCGGAGCTCTGGAAGCGGGCCCATAACGGGGAAGAGTTTCGGATCGCCAGTCTGGCCCGACATGGGGAAACATTCTGCTACGTCAAAATTGACGGTATCGATGGTTTGGGGAGTTCGTCATTTGCCGATAGGGAGGAGATTGAAGACGCTTTGGACGAAGCGCTTGCCGATAGTAGGATCGGGTGTGTCATTGGTGCGGGCACGGGGCGTCGTTATTCATACGTTGACTTCGTTATAAACGATTTGGCTCGGGGGTACGACATCATTCGCCGAGTACTTCGTAAAGGGCGCATTCCCAAAAGGAGTTGGGTATTGCGGTTTGATGCAATTCTTGACGATGCCCCATCAGGTATCTGGGAAGATAGTCCTGCACCACCTAGCTAGCGAAGAGTCAGCTCTTGTCCCCGGGGAAGAACAAAGGGGACGCGGACAGTAAGCATGGTTACCGTCCTCGTCCCCTTTTTCCGCCCCTACGTCTGGCACGGTCGCCGAGCGCTATGATTATGATCCCTACGGCCAAGTGAGCTACCTTAACGCCAACTGGGGCAGTGTCTCAAGCAGCGCTTATGCTTTCAATTATCTCTTCCAGGGCTTGCGTCTGGATACGGCCGTCAACCTTTACGACCAGCGTTATCGCGTTGATTCGCCTGCCTTGGGGAGGCCATTGCAAGCCGATCCGCTCGGGCTAGGCGCCGGTGATTCCAATGTCTACCGCAGCGAAGGCAATAATCCTGCCAATGTGACCGATCCTTCGGGTCTGTTTCCCCCCGACATGTGGGGTGGCCTGCAGGACCAAACCAAGCCTGGGCCTGGCGAGAATTATGCCGGCACCTGTCTGGAGAACATCCCCAAGATCCCACAACAGGGGCCGGATTTGGTTCAACAAATAGACCAACAGCTGCAAAAGCGTCAGCGCATGATCGACCAGGGAATGACGCCTCCGCCGTTGACAGCTGGGGATGTGCCTGTTTACGGAATGGATGGCAACAGTACGGCCGGGGCGGCCATGGTTCAGGGCGGTAAGGCTATAACGTACATGACCGGAGCGGCTCTTATTGGGGTTGCCGCTGCCCCTCTCGGGCCGGCAAACGCGGCATTCATTTCGGGCCTCCTGGCAAGCGCGGCCGCCAATGAAGCTTTAGGCAATCGTGAAAAAGCCATTTACCAACTTGTCGAAGCGGGATTGACCGCTTTGTTATCTCCTCCGGGATTGAAACTAATCGGGAGAGGGCTGGAAAAGGTCGTCAACGGAGCGGGGAAAGTCCTTTGCGATACTCTTAAGATCCTGTGCTTTGCGGAAGGAACGCACCTGCTCATTCCAGGTGGCTCCAAGCCCATTGAACAGTTCAAGCCCGGCGACTGGATCTTGTCGGCGCCAGACGACGATCCGGAGGCGCCGCCCGAGGCTAAGCATGTCGAAGAGGTCTTTACCAATCATCTGGCGGTCTTGAACCTGCATGTGGGCGGGCAGATAATACAGACGACGCCAGGCCATCCGTTCTACGTCAAAGGGCTAGGATGGACGGCGGCTGCGGCGCTAGAAGTAGGCAACCTGTTACGCAGCCACGACGGCCGCTGGATCCCGGTAGAGGATTTGTGCGACAGCGGGGAAGAAGTTGCGGTCTACAATCTCCGCGTTGCCGATCATCACACATACTTTGTGGGGACGCCGGATTGGGGCTTCTCGGTTTGGACGCATAATCTGGATTGCGATGGGCTCTTGGGACAACTTCATCATGTCATCTCAGCCAAAATTGCTAGAGCCCTTGGAGATCATGCTATCCTAAGAGGATTATTTAAACTTCGCGATCCTCGATTCGTAACGCGGGCGATTAGTATCATCGCCCATAAAGGGTATCAACGCTGGCATCGCGAATTGGACGCGACGGTGGTCAAGTGGCTCCGCGATAATGCGCTGGCGACCGAGGCAGAGTTTATGGCATTTCTACGTTGGTTATACAAGCAGGCTGACCTAATCTCGCGATTTCCCAAAGAGTTCTGAGAGCGGTAGTGACGATGAAATTCTATGTTTTCGACAACCCCAAGATCGATTCTCCCGATGACCAGCGGGGCGGCATGGATGCTATTAAGGAAGAAGGATTCAACGTCGGCGATGCGCCTCGGTGCCCGAAGTGTGGCCGTCCCTTGGGCATGCTGTTGTGGTTGCCACCCTATCGCCTTGAGCTGGAAACTTGGGGCCGTGATTACGGAGACGTGAGCCGTACAGGTGACAACCTAGTGGTATCGCATCGGTTCGTCCACATGTATCAGGATGCTGCCCTTAAAGGCCTTGCACATTTCGAGCCCGTGCAAGTGCTTCGCTTGATCCACCGGCGTGGAAGGCCCAAAGAGGCGCCGCCCTCCTATTTTACGGCAACGGTCCCCCAGAGTCAGACCACGGTGGACCAAGAAGCATCTGGGTACGTGTGGAAAGACGACTCGGAATGGTGTCGCGTTTGTCTAAGGAGAAGGATCATAATTAGATATGAACGAGTAATCATTAAGCCGGAGACCTGGGCCGGTGAGGATATCTTTTTTCCGAGGGGAGGTAGGATGATTGTGGTGAGCGACCGGTTTAGAGAGGCTTTTGAACGGCACGCTCTGCGCGGTGCGATTTGTATACCCGCCGAGGACTACGGCTACGATAGCTATGCGTCTCCCTTTTCCGGTAAGTGAACTGATGCCAGTGAGAGGAGAAAGGCCACAGTTTACGCAAGTCTTGTCATGATGTATGGTTGCAGAGCAGTTCGCCCATTCCACTCGTTCAGCCGTAGCCAGCCCCAAATGCTTTCCATTTCTTTCCACAGGGGGTCAGGCGAAATGGAGAGAACCAAATCGGAGGGGCTTTTCGGGCGAGACCTCCTAACCCATTGAGGCGCGGGTCGGAAACGAATTCGTTGCAACCCGAATGGCCGTCGGCGTGTGAAGAAGAAGCAGAAAAAGTCAGTAACCGAATGAGGACCGTTCGGGCCCAGCGGATCCAGTTAACGGCAAGGGGTGCGGCGTCGTTGACGCTCAAAGCTTCTCAATGGAGCAGCGCCGGGGGGTGGGGTTACTTTCATTTCAACCTAATTTCGCGCCCGCCATGAAGTGCGCATTAGGCACAAAAAACCGCCATGAGGCAAGGTCAGTTGATGACCGTTCGACCACGGCACGATCGGCGGCCTCAACGACGTGATCAGCCGCCTGGCCTCGCTCTCCGACACCTCTGGTACTCTTGAGTCTTATGACTATCTCGGTCTGAGCACGGTCATCCGCCGCGCTCATTCGCAGCCGGGCGTGGACCTCACTTACATCAAGCAAACCGGCGAAGCCAACGGCGATGCGGGCGACCAGTACACCGGCCTGGATCGCTTCGGAAGAGTGGTCGATCAGCGCTGGATCGTGACCAGCAACGGCACTCATACCGACCGCTTCCAGTACGGCTACGACCGCGATTCCAACGCCCTCTACCGCAACAACCTGGTCAACACGGCCTTCGGCGAACTCTATCATGCCAGCGGCGCCGGCAACGGCTACGACAACCTCAACCAGCTCTCCGGCTTTCTCCGCGGGGTCCTGACCGCCTCCGGCGGCCCCGGCACCCCGCTCGATACGGTGGCAAGTCCTTCCCACACCCAGACTTTCACGCCGGATGCAGTAGGGAACTTCAGCAGCGTCACTACCGACGGCACCGCCGTCACAAGAACACACAATCAACAAAACGAAGTCACTGGAGTCGGAGCCAACACGTTAGTCTTTGACAAAAACGGCAACATGACCACGGACGAGCAAGGCCGAACGCTCATCTTCGACGCCTGGAATAGATTGGTTGCCGTGAAGTCTGGCAGCACGACACTCGCCAGCTACAAATTCGATGGCCTAGGCCGACGAATCGTTGAAACGGCGAGCAGCAATACCCGGGACTTGTTGTTTGATAACTGGAGCATCTTGGAAGAACGGCTGAACGGGGCCAGCACGGCCGATGTGCAGTATGTGTGGAGCCCTCTCTATGTCAATGCCTTGATCCTCCGCGACCGCAGCACCCTCCACAACGGCACCCTCGACGAACGCCTCTGGGTCCAGCAGGATGCGAATTGGAATGTCACGGCGCTGATCAATAACAGCAGCACGGTGGTCGAGCGCTATGTTTACGATCCTTTCGGCTTGATCACCTTCCTGAACGCCAATTGGGGCACGCTTGCTAGTAGCGGCTATAACTTCGTTTACCTCTTCCAGGGAGAGCAGCTCGATCCGGTCACTGGATTGTATCACGCGGATGCCCGCGATTACTCGGCCTCGCTCAGCCGGTGGGTAAACCCAGATCCCAAAGGATATGCTGCCCGAGACAACAATTTATATCGATTCGTAGGCAACAATCCGACTAACAACTTGGATCCAACCGGCATGGAAGAAATCACTCCGGAAATACGCAAAGGAGTGAATGCTGGTTTTAAGGAAATGGAAAGGATTGATAACTTGCCGGACCCGGAAAGGGAAAAGGCGCTTGAGGCTATGTACCAGAAAATGAGGAGACAGCAAAGCGAATACCGCCCAGACTTGAACGGCCCCCAAATCGGACCTGCTCCCGGTACTCCGGAATACTTTGCCTACCAGCAGGAAATGAAATGGAAATACCAGGTCTCCATGAGCAACGCAGGGTATTCATGGTTCTATATATATATGGAAGCCTTTTGGATGCCGCACACGGGTTTTTGGGAAACTACGGCCGTTCCCCTTCTTGCACCGTTCTCGGTTCGGCCTAGGGCTGATGATCGGGACAGTATCTACGAGCCGACGTCCAAAGGAACACCCCCTTCTGATCGCACTATTGGACGAAGGTTTTGGAAAGACCAAGCCGAAAACCCGTCCCGGTCCGATTATACTCCTCAAGACTTTGAACGTATGCGAAATGGCGATCCACCGCAACGCTACAATCCCGCGAAAGGTGGAATAGAATCAATGGAGCGATCTCATGAACCAATTCCCAAGCGGGACGGAGGAACTGCTATGGTGCCTCGCTGGCCTCAGGAACACGCAAAAGTTGACCCTAACAGAAAACCAGGCTACTAATAAGGCACATGACATGGGAGAGACCTTACAATCGTTGTTTGTTAAATCCAATGGAAAGCCAATCAGGATTGGAGATCGTGAAGTGGTTCAAACGTGCACCATACCGATATCTCACGGCATTGTGCACATTAGGTTGATTAGCCCACCCAATACAGACCAGGGACTTTGTATTGATGCAAGAACCGGGGGTTCCATCGATCTGACAAATCGCTCATCCACCCAGAGACTTCATATCTGGCACGAACCGGGCCTCCATCGCTCTGTCACGCATCGAATTGATTGTCCCATGAATGAGCTTTTGATTTGGAATATCTATCGAGTTCACCATCCGACTGGCGAAATGACCGAGGATTATTGGACGGGAAATGCTGGAATGGTGCTCTTAGAGAGTTCTCCCAACCGCCGTAGATATGGTTGCAGCGACTGGCGAAGTCCCTTTGATCCATCGGCTATTGAGTTTGAGGTTGAATGGGGAAATGATGTCTAGAAGGGAAGAAAAAGGAGCCGGGTCGGCGGCGGACGCGCTTCCGCCTCCTGGGGAAGACGATGGCTGATGGATCGCGCGTCCCTCAGGGCCAAGAAAAGGGGACGCGTACGTAGATTAGTGCTTACCATTTCTCCGTGTCGCGGCATAATCGTCTTTCATGCCTTTTCATAGCTTGTGGTTGTAGAGTGATTCGCCCGTTCCACTCATTCTGCCGTAGGCAGCCCCAAATGCATTCCATTTCTTTCCACAGGGGGTAAGGCGAAATGGAGAGAACCAAATCGGAGGGGCTTTTCGAGCGAGACCGCCCAGCCCCTTGAGGCGCGGGTCGGAAACGAATTCGTTTCAATCTGAATGGTCGCCGGCGAGCGAAGAAGAAGCAGAAAGAGTCAATGAGGCGCACAGGTCAGGTAGGTCTCCCAGCGAAGACAGGGACTCTGCCTGTACACTTTGTGGCAAGGCTCGTTGACCCAGTAGCTCAAGTGACGACCCTGTGGATCACCTTACCACCCTCTGGACCAACAAAAAAAGTCTCCAGGGCGGGTTTGGCGGTAAGCGCAGTTGCGCTCTTCGGTTGTCAGAAGGACTCGTGCTTTTGCAGCTGGACCCTCTGGATCACCCCTTTGACCCTGAGGGTCAGGCACCGACCCTCTGGGTCAGCAGCAATTGAGCCAGAGGGTGATCAATTATTGAACACCCCCAAATGCTTTCCATTTCTTTCCACAGGGGGTCTGGCGAAATGGAGAGAACCAAATGCCAGGGGTGAGACACGAGCGAGCCGTCATGCCTTACCTTGCCGGCTAGTAGCGGAATTCCATGCCGATGTTGAGGCCCTGGGCCCAGATGTCTTTGTTGACGAAGTGGAAGATCGGGCGGGCGGGGCCGGTGAGCGGGCTGGGGCCTGCACTGGTGGGCAGTTGCGTCGGGTTGACGACCTGGTCGATCTGCTCGCCGGGGCGGGCGAGGTCGCTCAGGTAGAGCAGGTCGTAGCCCAGGTAGACGCGGAGCGATTCGCTGACCTGATAGCCCACCTTGATGTTGAACTCGGGCAGGAGGGCGAACTGGTCGTGATGGAAGCGGCCGATGTTCGTGGGTAAGGCCAGCAGACCGCCGTTTTGCACATTGGCGACGCCGCCGGGGGGAGTCAACGCGGTGGTCCCGGCGATGACGACGGTTTCGTGGTTGCTGCCTATCGCGAGCTTGGCCTGGCCCTGAACGAAGAAGTCGTCCCAGCGCTTTTCGCCTCTGAAGCCGAACTGCATGGCATAGAGGCGGTTTTTTGTGCCGAATAGGTCGCTGACCACGATCCTGTTGCCGCCGCCGGCCGCGAACGCGCCATCGACGAGCAGGTTTTCGGTGATGCCGAGGCCTTCGTCCACCTCGAAGTAACGGAAGCCGGACAACAGATCCAGGCGGTAGTCGGGGCCGCAGCAGAGGTTTTGCAGGGCGTTGAGCTCGGCGCCGTCCATGCGTGTTGTGGAATTGATGATGACGTTGCCGCCTATGAGCCCCGGAAAGGCAACGACCTCCGAATCCGCGGCATTGCGGTTGACGTTAAAGAAGGGCCGGGCGATCACGGGCGCGCCGGCCACGTCGGTGGCGCCGATCGCATACTGGGCCGCGCTGGAATCCATCACGAAATAGTTGCCTTCGAGGCCGACGAGCATATCTTCATCCAGCCAGGCGCCTAACGTGAGGCGAACGCCCGAATGCGGAATGCCGGCCAGGCCCGAATCGCCGATCAACGTACTGGTTCCCGGTTGACCCAAGATGCCGCGCGACGCTTGGGTACCCACGGTGACCAGCGGCGGCACGCGATCAGGCCGGGTCCACCAATACAGGTAATCCACGCTGGCCCACACGGTATAAGGAGGCCCGCAACTGTCTCCGCCTCCACAACATCCGGGAGACGGTGCAGGCGGCGGTGCAACAGGGGCAGGCGGAACGGCACTTGGCCCGGCTGGTTCGATGAAGCGGGCGCCCAGAGGGATCGGTTTTGGCGGAGGCGGCGCTTCGGTCAGGTGCGGCAAGTTAAATTGCTCGGCTGTCGGATTCGGGAGTGTTTGCCCCACCGATAGACTGGCCGACGCCAACAACATGGAAACCGACGCGACGACTGCAATGCGCATGGGCGCTCCATTCATCGAGATCCGGGGAAAGATTGGAGCCATAACGCGCCTACGTAATAATGGGTATTGCCGGGTAGGCGATCACGCCACCAGTCGGTACTGACGTGTTTATCGGCAAATTCCGCAAGTCCGCTACAACTTTCGGAGCAATGCGGTCAAACAATTGAAGTCGATGCTGTCTTATCACATGCGCGGAGCTTCGCTGGATCGTTCACTTTATCCATCTTGTGCACATCCAATGGCTATACAATAGCTCCGCCGGAGGGGTGGCAGAGCGGCCGATTGCACCGGTCTTGAAAACCGGCAACGCCGAAAGGCGTTCGAGGGTTCGAATCCCTCCCCCTCCGCTTCCGGATTTCTTTAGGCCTTCGGCAGGTCGGCTTCCGCGACGGAGTCTCAATTCTTGACCTGGCAGGATGCCTAGCGGGGCCCCCTGCGTGCCACGATATTGGCATCGTATCGTGGACTAACACTTCCGAAGTCTAGCGTCGGATTTTGAGTTGTTTTTCGATGAGCGTTTGGAGTTCGATGGCACGGCGATCGTCGAGGCCTTCGCTGCGCCAGATGATGCGGCCGGTATCGTCGAGGAGGACCAGTGTGGGGAAGGCGTTGACGGCGAACTGGGTTTTGACGGGACACGAACTTTTGAAGGCGCCATCGCTGCCCGTGCTAAACCCGCCCCCCATGAGGATGCGGTAATTGACGCCGAGGCGTTTGCCGGCGGCGGCCACTTTGATGCTAGGATCGCGGCCGTCGCCGTCGGGATACTCCTCGGCGATGCCAATGACTTCGAGGCCGTAGCGCTGGTAAGTATTGTTCAGGGCCATGAGGTGGCGGATGGCCGGGTAGCAATGGCCGCACCACGTTCCCCAGAAATCAATTAAAACCAGCTTTCCTTTGCGGTCCTTCCGGAATTCCCAAGGCTGGCCGTCCAGATCGTTGAGCGCGAGGTTGTCCAGTTTCTTGCCTGTCAGCACGCACGACGGAATGGGTGCCGAACCAGCAGCGACACCGGTGCTTGTGGAATCGTTAAGAGCAGAACTTGGCCGCGGATTAGCGATATCCATCAGGGGGTCGGCTTTAACAACGGGGTCCTTGGCGATATTCTCTGGGTTGGTCACATTGATCGGCACTTGATCGGAGACGGTTCCATTGGTGCGAACGGGAGGTCCGATGTCGACGCCGCGCGGAGCCGCCGCGTCGGCTGCGCCTTTGCGATCGCCCGAGTTGGGCGATGAAGTCACGGGCAACGGCGTGGTGGGCGCCTCGGCTCGGCCTCTGCCGGCGTCGCCGCTGGAGTCTTCATACATCGTGATGAGCAAGTTGGGTTTGGGCGGCCTCACGGAGACCTTGCCGATTAAGGCTCGGTCACCGTCCTTAGCTCGGGCAATGAGCTGGTAGGTTCGACCCGGTTGCAGGCCCTCGATAGTGAAGTAGCCTTGATTGTCGGCCGCGACTTCGATGGGGGCTGCCCGGCTCGTTTGGGTATCGCCCAGGGAAACTACCTGGATAAGAGTGGGCGGAATCTGGCGGCTCGACGTGTCGATGACCTGGCCCGCCAAGATGCCGCCGACGTTGGGCGGCAGGCCGGAGCGATCCGCAATCTGTGTACTGTTGCCGCGCACGGCGGGGATAGCGGAATTGCCGGACGCTCCCTTGGCGACGGGCGGCTGATCCTGCCGTGGCTTCTTCTCGAACAGGCCACAGCCGGCCAGCCCGAAGCTGAGAGCCGACAAAACCAGGCACGCTGGAACGCGCACGGCGGAACCTCGCTAGGAAAGCGCTACGGGGGTGATCGCATCATACCGACTCCACATCCGTGTGGGGTGAAAGACAGGAACCCCACGCAAGAAGGGCAAAAGTCGACGCGCGACCACGGGAATGCGCACTAGGTCGCGCAGCCTCTAAGGGGACTATTCCCGCCAATCGGCTTCGGGTCAAGGCAACTTGAACCGGCCAGGCAAGGTGGACAGGGGAAATGAGGAAGGATGGTAAGGGTGGAGCCGTTCGGAACAGAAATGACGGACACGCATCAGTTGGCCGGAGGGAGAGGGAGTCTCCTCGTCTCCCTCTTTACACTGTTGGGCCGCCAAGTAATCCTTCACCGGGCGTCTGGAAGCGATCATTTCTGCTCTAAGCCTTACATGCATCAGGTGTTTCGGTGTTCAGCCGGGCTTGGCAAATGGTTCTCTCCATTTCGCTTGACCCCCTCTGGAAAGAAATGGAAAGCATTTTCAGTCGCTCCTATGCCAGGGGAAGGGGCCTTGTCCCGTTAACGCGGGATTACCCACCGCTGCCGGGCTTATTTCATTGTTCCACTCTCTGTATTCACCCGCCGAAGCCAGCCGCGCCGTTCTTGACGGTTTTGCGGGGTTGGGCTATCGTGCAACCTGGTGAGTTGGTTCAACATAGCAGGCGGGAGAATCATGGGGACACGAACCTATCGCACGATTTTCTGGACGTTGGCCGTTGCCGGGTTCCTCCTCGATCAGGCGACCAAATATGAAGTCTTTCGCTGGCTTTACAATCCAAGCAATGAGGGCAAATACCAGGTGGTTCCTGGTGTCTTCGAATTGCTTTCCCAGTTCACGGGCGAGCGCGAGGCGGCGTCCGGCGCCCTCGCCTCGTTGCGCACCTGGGGAGGCGACGTTCTTCCGTCCGTTAACCATGGCGCCCTGTTTGGTTTAGGTCGAGAGCACCTTGCTTTGGCCAATGGGCTCTTTGCCGGGGTCAGTATCCTGGCAGCCCTGGCCATCGCTTACTGGGGTTCGCGGCGCATCACCGCTCACGACGGCATCTTGAGTGTCGCCTTAGGCCTCATCTTGGCTGGTACGTTGGGCAACCTCTATGACCGGTTGGTCTTTGGCGGCGTTCGCGATTTCTTGCACTTCTACTGGTTTCAGTGGCCCGTCTTCAATGTGGCCGATTGTTGCTTGGTTTGTGGAGCGGGTTTGCTTCTGATTCAGGCATTCTGCATGCATCCGTCAGCAGGGGACGTAGCGACCTCGTCGGCCAAGCAAGTCAGTACCGAATTCGCGGACATCAAGTAGGCCGTCAAAGATATTTCGATCCTCTTGGCGCGTCTTAACTTCACCCCTCTTCTGTTTCCCGGCTTGTTGAAATTGCCTTTATTCTGCTATCGCCCAGAGGCTTGTGCTTATGATCAACGGAGATCGGTTGCCGGTGCGATCGGCGGGAGTGCTGCTTCATCCGACATCTCTGCCAAGCCCGTATGGCATCGGCGACCTCGGCCCCGCCGCCTATGCGTGGGTGGATGCGTTAGCCCATGCCCGCCAGAAATTGTGGCAAATCCTGCCGTTGGGCCCGACAGGCTATGGGGATTCTCCTTACCAGTGCTTCTCCGCGTTCGCCGGCAATCCTTATCTTGTCAGCCCAGACTTCCTCGTACGCGACGGGCTCTTGGGGCAGACCCAACTGCCGCCTGTAGGTTCCTTTCCGGCCGGTACGATCGACTACGGAAGGGTCATCGAATTCAAACTCAGCATGCTGACAAAGGCCTGGGAGAATTTCCGCAATGGCGCGGCCGGCCATCTCCGGTCCCCTTTTGATGGCTTTCAGATCCACCAGGCCGGTTGGTTGGACGACTATGCGCTGTTCATGGCCCTCAAGGTTGCCCACGGCGGCGCGAGTTGGCTGGAGTGGCCATCTGACTTTGTCTTGCGCAAACCCGAAGCTCTCGATCGAGCCCGGAGCGAACTGCGCGATAAGGTTGAGTTGAACAAGTTTAGCCAATTCCTGTTTTTCCGTCAGTGGGCCGATGTCAAGCAATATGCCGCCAGCAAGGCGATTCGGTTGATCGGTGACGTGCCAATCTTTGTGTCCAGCGACTCGGCGGACGTTTGGGCGAACCCCGACCTGTTTCTACTGGACGAACATCGTCGGCCAACAGTTGTCGCCGGGGTGCCGCCGGACTACTTCTCCTCGACAGGGCAGCTTTGGGGTAATCCGCTGTATCACTGGGCGAAGCTTAAACAAACCGACTACGCCTGGTGGGTGGCCCGCCTGCGCGCGACCTTGAATCAGGTGGACTTAGTGCGCCTGGATCATTTCCGAGGATTCGAGGCTTACTGGGAGGTCCAGGCGGGAAAACCCACTGCGGAGGTTGGCCGTTGGGTGCAAGCGCCGGGCGCCGAATTGATTACGACCCTTGGCAAGGAACTCGGCGGGCTCCCTCTTATCGCCGAGGATTTAGGAATAATCACGCCCGCCGTGGATGCCCTGCGCGAGCGTTTCGGCTTGCCGGGTATGCGCGTCTTGCAGTTTGCGTTTGGCGGCGCGCCCGAGGACCGCTTTCTGCCGCATAATTACGTGCACAACACGGTGGTTTACACCGGTACGCATGACAACGATACGACCCAAGGCTGGTACGCTGGTCTCACGGACAAGGAGCGGGCTTTCTTGCATCGTTATTTGTTTGAAGGCGATCGCGATATCGCCTGGGACTTAATGCGGCTGGCCTGGTCCTCGGTCGCGGACTATGCCCTCGCGCCATTGCAAGACGTGCTTGCCCTCGGAACCCAGGCGCGCATGAATTTCCCCGGCAAGGCCGCCGGCAATTGGTGTTGGCGCTATACGCCGGAGATGCTCACGGGCGGCATTTTGGATCGACTTGGCGATCTAACCACAATTTATTCCCGCTAAGGGTGTCTCGGCGACTCAAAGCACCAGTGGCGGAACAAAATCATTCTAAGAGGCCCTAAAGATGAGGGACAGGACCTGTGATTTACAGGTCCTGTCGCCTTTGTTCGCGCTGACGCCCGGCCGATAATATTTGACCCATTCGCGCTCTCCTCGGGCATTATTTAGATAGAAGCAACTGACCCGACGAGAGGGCTCGTATGCCCACCGGACAAAACGCGGTCCTGCTGAATCATCTGCACCGGCTCGTGCAAGCGCAGTGTCTCGATCACGTCGCCGATCGAGAACTCCTCCACCGCTTCACGCGCCATAGGGACCATGCCGCTTTTGCAACGCTGCTGCACCGCCATGGCCCGATGGTCCTGCGGGTATGCCGGCGTGTTTTGCCTCACCTTGCCGATGCCGAGGATGCGTTTCAGGCCACCTTCCTTGTACTAACGCGCAAGGCGGCCGCGCTGGCTCACCATGAATCAGCGGCCGGCTGGCTTCATGGGGTCGCCCATCGGGTCGCTCTCAAGGTGCGAGGCGAAACGGCTCGGCGTCGTTTTCATGAAACCCACGCTCAAGAGAGGCTTTCCCCCGACCCTCTCGCCGAGATTACGGGACGAGAACTCGTTGGTGTTTTGGATGAAGAGCTGGCTCGTCTGGCGGCGGATTGCCGCGAGCCGCTGGTGCTATGTTGCCTCGAAGGCCTGACCCAAGACGAAGCGGCGCGTCGCCTAGGCCTTTCGCTCAGCACGCTCAAACGCCGCCTGGAGCGTGGCCGCGAGCGCTTGCGGATTCGCCTTACCAAGCGCGGCCTTGTATTGACAGCGGCGCTGAGCGCCTGCACCTTGTCGCCGACCATTGCCTCGGCGCTTCCGCCCGGCCTACTGAATTCCACAATCCTGGCCGCCGCCTCGATTGCGGCCGGTAAATCCGCGGCCGCGGGCGTAGTTTCAGCCCACGTTTCCGCCCTTACTCAAGGAGTTATCAAAGCCATGTTCGTGAGCAAACTGAAAACCTTAGCTATGGCTCTTTTGACAATCAGTGCCATTGGCGTCAGCTCCGGCGCCATTGCTTTGCATCGGTTCGCACAAGCTGCGGATGGCGAGCAGGTAGCTCCGGCGTCTCCTCAAGATCAAAAATCAGAGAGTTCTCAGCAAGATAAGCCGCCGGCAAATAGCTTGGGAGAAACACGGGAAATCGTTCCAGCCGATGCTAAGGATGCCAAGGTCGCCGATGTGCTTTCCCTGGCCTTTTCACCGGACGGAAAACGGTTGGCCTCAGTCAATGCGGCGGGAGTTGCGATCATCTGGGATACCGCGAGCGGAAAAGCGGTGAAGACGATCGGCGGGCCTCAGGGAGAGGTGAAGGATCTCCGTGGCGTTCTTTCGGTTCAATTCACTCCGGACGGCCAAACGATGGCTGCGGGCCATAAGGACAAAACCGTCTGGCTCTGGAGGGCCGACGGGATTTTCATGACGGACGACCACCCTTTTATCACGGCCTTGGCCCTGTCGCCTGATGGCAAGTCGCTGATCCTTGCGGACGAGGAAATGCTGTCGATGGTGGACATCGAAACGGGGAAAGCGCTTTGGAAAGCCTTATGGATCGTCAAGATCCGCAAAGATATTCGTGGGGGTCGGATCGCTTTCTCTCCAGATGGCAAATTGTTGGCCAGCGAGGACAACGAGCGCCGCACTGCGGTGTTTGAGGTGTCCACCGGAAAAGTCGTTCACAGTCTGGAAAGCGATAAAGGCGTCAGCCAGGGCGTCGCTTTCTCTCCCGACGGCAAGCTGATTGCCACCGGCGAAGATAATGCCGTCAATCTCTGGGACGTGAGCTCGGGCAAGCTCGTGCGCTCGGTACAGGGTCGCAATGACAAGACTAACTGCGTCGCCTTCGCGCCGGATGGCAAGGTTTTGGTTGCCGGCAGTTCGGATGGGGTTTTACGACTTCACGATGTCAATGTGGGCGCGGTTGTTGTTTCGATTAACGCTCACAAGGCCGGCATCTCCTCGGTGGCCTTTTCACCCGATGGCAAGACGCTGGCCACCGGAACCTCGGATGGAGTCATCAAGCTCTGGAACTGGAAAGACAAAGCCGTCCGCACTTTGGGGCAAGCCGACAATAGAGAAGTCAATTTTGTAACCTTCACCGACAAAGGCACTGTCTCTGCCGGGGACCGCTTTGATGTGCTGCTAGGCGAATTGATCAAAGCCAAGAGAAGCGACGGTCAGATCATAGAGGCCCTCTTCCTGGCGACTCTCGCTCGCCTGCCCACTGAAAGTGAAAGAGGCTTCGCACTGAAAAATGTCGAAAAGGAAGCCAATCGCCGCCGAGAGGCTCTGAGCGGCATCCTGAATTCCTTGACGCAGACCAAGGAGTTTCACAGCACACTGGAGGATTTTAACCAACGCGCTTCCCGCCGGCCGAAGCCATAAATGGGAACTGCCATGTTTACGTTTCGCGCCCGCGCGGTCCCTGCGGGCGCGAAAGATAAACATGGCAGTCCGTTAACGCGACTAATCGCCGATCGGAACCTCTAGCGGAAAAGAAAAAGGGGAAAGGACCTCTAAAATCATAGGTCCTTTCCCCTTTCTTTTAGCGCCTCAGTATTGACCTATGACTTCAGCGCTTCCCGAGTGCGCTCCACTAATCGGTTGTCCTTGTCCCCTGCGCCACGCAACTGAAACATGGTCGTCGCTAAAAAGCGTGCCCGCCATTCGGGCGAAATGTGATTAAAGTCCTCCAGGACCGCCGAACTGAATTTGTAGTCGTGCGAATCGGTGCCTTTGAGGAAGACGAGTAGCCGGGCCATTTCCATAAGATCCTTCGGCTCGGGATGATCATTAAGGTAGGCCAACGTCTTGCGGGCCGCGACCATGCGATTCTGACTGAGGTTTGTAAAGATCTCGGTGACCGGCTCATTGGTTTCAAGAGGCAGAGGTTCCAGCGCCTCAATATGGTCTTTGCTCAGGCTATCGAGATTCTTTCGGAAAAGCGGGATGAATGCGGCATTTTGCAAGAGCAGAAGGCGGCGTGTTTCATCATTGGCGCTTTGCTGGTAGGCGAAGTGCATGGCGTTAGTTGACGTGACCGAATGCAAGGCGATGATTCCCGGATGGCGCATGAGAAGTTCGCCGGCCCCAGCGAACAAACCATCCCAGACTGATTGCGGCGCTGTCCCGCCATTGAGCAAGGCCACTACTTTATCGCATGTCTCATCTTCTGATCCTTCACGTAAGACAGCGAGCAAGTCGGCTGTTGCGTCCTTACTTGGTTTCCCTTCCTGCCATTCGGTCCGGATTTTGGCGGCAATACCTTGGTTACGTCGGTATGGCCTGTCGGCCGGCTCATCTCCCTTGGCCGGATTCACCTTATCATAGCGAAGCAGAGCATAGGCCAACGAGCGTAGGATTGGCTCGGCGTGTTGCCAGCCTATGCACTGGAGGGTCCGCCAACTGTTGGCTACGAATATCGCCTTGTGGCCGATGTCGCGGAAATCGCGCGGGCCGTAGTGAGCGAACAGTTCAAATACCTCATTGGCTCCTGTCGAGCGCGCCAGCCCGGCGACAGCGAGGTCGGCCGCGTACTCGTCCCAGTTGTCCATTGCTTGGACAAAAGCTTGCCGTGCTTTGCGGGATGAAGGCACTTTCGTTTCGTTAACGGGGCTCATGCGCCATCCGGTTTCTTCCTGATTTTGGGCTTGAGCCGCTTTGAAGTAATCGAGCGACCAGAAAATCGGGAGCCAGCGATCGCTATCGGGTGAAGACAGGCTTGCCAAATGCGCGGAATTGACAACAAGGACGGCATGGAACTTGAACCCCACGCGCGGCCTGGGTTGCACGTTGCGCACACCGGCCAATTGCAAGGCGGCCAACAAATCCCGGTAGTTTAGGCCTTTCTTGATTCGGCCGGCCACTTCCTCCAGCAGCCGGTTGCGGGGCGTTTCTTCAAGCAGACGGACCAGCGGTTCAATGCCCGCATCCAGGCGCACCAGCTTTGGATCGGGCCTGGCTTCATCGGCGGAAACGGGGCGAAGCTTCGATAGAAATGATAGATCGCCCAAGCCGAGTAAAGCGCTCCCGGCTGCAGCGGATTGCAAAAAGGTCCTACGCGGCAATCGTGGCGCCATGATGCGTACCTCCCTGGAGAGGATCGTGGAGAGTAGGGAACAACTACGCATCGCTCACTATCCCGCGCGCGGCGAGGACTAGCAAGAGAAAGGCTGGGCTTGGTGGGAGTTGACTTGGCCGGCGTGGGAAAACGGCGCTAAAGATTGGATGGACAAAATACGAGGAAAGCGGGCATTAACCCAGTTGCAGGTTTTCGCGGATCCGATTCAGGTGCTGTTCCATGAGGAGTAAACTATCGTAGAAGACCTCGACCGCTTTTTGCTTGGCTTCGGATGAGGTGCCGGGCAGGCCATCGACCTTGCGCATGAAATCAATATGGCCGTCGATTTTCTGGCTCAGTGCTTGGATCCGCACCAAACGATCTTCAGTTGTGTAGGCGGAAGCGAACCAGGAGTCTGTGAGAGGCTCGATCTCGCGAGGAGCAACGGCAGGGCGGGCTTTTGTCTTGGTGGCCATGAAGAGTCTCCGGGTCGCGAGGAATGCGAGTCGCGAAAAACAAAAGGAGTAGGGCGGGCTAAGTCTTGGACCCGACCCTACTCCCAATTCAAAAAAACGGGGTAAATCAAGAAGGCTCGATCTACCTACTAGTTGTGGTTAGTAGCGCCGGCCACCGCCGCCGCCACCCCCGCCGTAGCCGCCGCGGCCGCCCCCACCGCCGCCGCCGCCAAAGCCACCGCGTCCACCCCCGCCACCGCCGCCACGGCCGCCCTCGGTCTTGGGTCGGGCTTCATTGACGGTCAAAGCCCGTCCACCCGAATCCTGACCATTCAAGGCGGCAATTGCAGCCTGAGCCTCTTGGTCGGTCTTCATTTCCACGAAGCCAAACCCTTTTGATCGGCCGGTATCGCGGTCCATGATTACTTGGGCCGACTCCACCGTGCCATGCGCGGCGAACATCTGTTCCAGATCCGCGTCGGTCACCCCATAGCTTAGGTTGCCGACATACAACTTCTTACCCATCACGCTCTCCAGAGAAAAAGGTCCCTTTCTCACAAAGAGAAAGGTCAACAAACAAAAAGGCCTACACACATGGATCGCTCCTCCTCTTCATCACGCGATGGAGTAAAAGGAGAGTTCCGCAAGCCGGGATTCCCGGCCGAGGTTCGTTTAGGAAGCCACTCCAAACAGGTCGATGCAATCCGGCATAGCGGAAGAACAGCGAGGTGTTGGCGAAACACGAGTCCCTTCCTGGTCTAAAGATCTCCATGCATGCGAGGACCTCGAAACGTCCTACTCCGCAAGCTTGATGTCCGCCCTATCCAACAGAAGTGATCTGGAGAAAAGTAAGGCATCAGGATGAAGAGTCACTGGTATAGTTTACAGGGACCAAGCCGATCACGCTACATCTTTCTTGAAAATTGCAGCCCAAAATTCTTTGGCCAAGTTCAGAGCAACGGCCGTTCGTTAGAGGCAGGCTGGGTAAGGATTTCTGTCGCCGGCAATGGAAAAGACCCTTGCCGGTTATTTGTTGATCGTTTCGCGGCTCCCGCGAACCTGCCAGATAGAAACGCCAAGCGAGAATAATGGGACCTTGAGCGCCCCTAGCGATTGTATCCGTCGTTCTCACAACAGCTGCCGAATCGGGTCTCCCTCTGACAAAGGAAACGGCCGTCCTTCCGGTGACTGATAGCTAATCCGATGCGAATCATATCCAAGTGCGGCGAAAACGGTCGCATGGATATCTGCCGGTGTCACGGGATGCGAATGAGGGAAAGCGCCTTGCCGATCCGACTCCCCCACGAATATGCCGCCCCGAATACCGCCGCCAGCCAGCACCATCGAGTAGCAATGTGGCCAGTGATCGCGACCGGCATCCTTGTTGACAAGCGGAGTGCGACCAAAATCCCCCATCCAAATGACCAGCGTGCTCTCCAGCAGGCCGCGGTCCGCCAAATCGTCCAGGAGCGCGGCAAAGCCCTGTTCCATGGGAGGAACGAGCCTTTTCTTCAATTGGTTGAAATTGTCTTTATGCGTGTCCCAGGTAATGCTCGGACCGTTTACGGTCGTGACAAACCGGACCCCGGCTTCGATCAGTCGCCGGGCCAGCAGGTGCGACTGGCCCCAGGAATGTCGTCCATACCGGTCGCGAGTCGAAGGCGGCTCATGTGAAAGATCGAAGGCTTTCTGGACCGCTGAGGAACTCACGAGCGAAAAGGCTTTGGCTTGATTAACTTCTAAATCCCTTGGGCCATCCCCTTGAACGAGACCCGGCTGACGGTTGATTTTGCCCAATAAGGACCGGCGGTCCTCCAGGCGCGCAGTTGTCAGCGCTCCTGAGAGGCTTATGTTGGGAACGCGAAAATTCGGAGCGTTGGGATCGGCATTCAACACGAACGGATCGTACTTCGTTCCTAGACAGCCGCCGAACTGGCCAGGAGTGATGTAGACGGTGCTGTCACAATGCGGCGCCGGCGTAATGACGTACGGAGGCAAGGATCCGGTGTAGCCGTCTCGTCGCGCCAGCCAGCCAACGAGCGTTCCCAAGCTGGGATAATCGGTGCGGGTTGGATTGATCAGGGTGCTGTCAATGGAGTAAGGCCGACCCACGATCGACCAATACATCCCGGTGTTGTGCTGTGTATGTTTGTGGTGGACCGTGCGGACAATGGCCAGTTTGTCGGCCTGCTTGGCAAGCCGGGGCAGCAATTCCGAGATCTGAATGCCCGATACATTGGTGGCGATCGGCTTGAACGGCCCACGCACCGTATCGGGAGCGTTAGGCTTCAAGTCCCAGAGGTCGATATGGCTCGGTGCTCCGCAATTGAAGATGAGAATAACCGACTTTGCCTTGCTCTTGCTTTCCGCCGGGCCGGCGCCGGCCGCGCGCAGCCAGTCGGTCCAAAAGAGACTCATGGCGCCCAAGCCGCTCATTGCGAGGAACTCGCGGCGTGTTGAATTGGGACGAGAGCTATCCGTGACTGGGTTCGCGATTCTCATGGATTCGCCCAGGAGTTGGGCTTCAGGCGGGATCTCAACGCAATTTGCGGCAATGTAGGCGGGCAAGGCATTTCATCCCAGAGCTTAACCGACCGAGCTTTGTCGGTCAACCTCCCCATTTCTTTGGAGTTCGTTTCTTTCCGACTCTCCGACCCTGTTGCTCAATTGGCGCTGATCCAGAGGGTCGGAACCTGATCCTCAGGATCAAAGTGGTGATCCAGAGGGTCCAGCTGCAAAAGCATAGGTCTTTCTGACATCCAAAGAGCGCAACTGCGTTTACCGCCAAACCCGCCCTGGAGACCCGTTTTACTGGTCCAGAGGGTAGTAAGGTGATCCACAGGGTCCGCCTGCATAGGCGCTGAGTCGATCTTAAATCGGCAGGCGAGAGTCAGAGCGTTGATGTTGTTGATGGGCTTGAAGGGCGGGGGGCGATCTGCCGGCGAACCAAGCGGGACGGTTTGGAAATCGCTCCAACGAAGGATGGCCGCTTATAGTGGAGCGCGTCCCAAGAGCCTTATAGCAAGGCGAGCAGCTCAAGACTGGTCAGGGGGCGGCCAAATTCGCAGCCGATTTTCCAGGCGCCCGGAGACAGGCTGTCGGCGGAGCGCACACGCATAGTCAACCGCCGCTTTCCGAACTGATCCTTGCTGGGCAGTTCCACTGACAACAGCGTATGCGGCTCAATGCGCCGGTCCGCCAAGAAGGAAAGACCGCCGGCCGAAAGGTTTTGCAGCCGCACCTGGCAAGAAGTCCCCTGGTCGTCGCGAACCTGCGGCGTGACGGACTCGGGGTCAAACTCGTAACGCACGGTAGTCCGGCGGTCGAACTGCGCTGTACCACTGGCGCTTAGAGGATGCTTGCTTGATCGATCGGACATATCTCCCCCACGAAGCTAATGACGGATAAACCGGTCTTCAACTCTAGTACACCAATCGCCAAGAGACAAATCAGGAAGAGCGAATTTCTAGCCAGGAACGCCCGGAAAGGCTTTGTTGACTGTTTGGCGCCAGCCGGGGCCGTACGCGAAGCAATTTGCATTACTGATCTATTGTTTAATAGCGGGCCTGCTTCTCGAAATCCGCGCCTTATCGGCGCCGGGCCGGGCATGCGTTTTGCTGATTCGTATCAGGGAGATGCAACTATGACCCTCCTGGAAAACTTGGGCGCATCGGATAAAGGCAGGGTTGGCTCGCCGGGCCGCACCGGATGGTGGCTAGGTGGTTTGGCCGTCTTTCTTTCCCTGGAAATTGGCGTGGTCGTGCTCGCGGCAAAGCAAGAACCAAGCAAGCAGGAAGAACGGAATTCCCAGCCCTTTCCGGTTCGAAAATCTGGAGCAGGACGCGCATCCATGAATGAGTGGAAAGATTCTTTCCTCTCCGGCGGCAAAACGATCGCGGTGGAACGTTTCGAACCCAAGACCACCGGCCGGCATCCGGCCATGATCTTGGTGCATGGGTCAAATGGACTGACGCAATATGGAGAACGGTATCGCGACCAAGCGCGCCGGCTGGCCGGAGAGGGCTATGTCACGTTTCTCGTGCATTTCTATGATCGGACCGGCCATAAGGAGGCCCTGGAAGGAGACACCATCAAGGCAAACTTCCTAACCTGGTTGGCCACTCTGGACGACGCTGTAAGCTATGCTGCCGATCAAAAAAATGTGGATCCGAAACGCATCGCTCTATTAGGACATTCTCTGGGCGCATATCTTTCTCTTTCGCTGGCCGCGACAAAGAGCGCCTCGAAGATCGCGGCCCTGGTGGATTACTACGGCGGCCTACCGCATCTAATGAAGCCCATCGCCGGGCGCTTTGCCCGTATCCCGCCCATCCTTATCTTGCACGGCGAAAGGGATCGGATCGTCCCAGTTCAAGAGGCCCGCGATCTCGCCGATTTTTGCCGAACGATGAACATCCTTTATGAGATGCACCTCTACCCGAACCAAGGGCACGTTTTTTACGGACAAGATGAGACGGACTCAATGGAGAGAACCTTGCGCTTCTTAGGTAAATATCTGCGGGAACCCTGAATCCGTACTGCTCAACCTAAAGGGTGGGGGCTCGGCTCCCGTCAATACTCGAAATGGACGCGGACCCCAGGGCAATCGCATCTAATTTTCCTTGAAATCCCGCACAATCTTCTCCATGAAGCCGTTGTCCCAGCCCGCCTTCAACCGCTTGACTTGGATGCTGCCGAGACTTTCCTCTGCCTTGAGCATCGAGATCGCCATCCGCCGTATCAACCCAAAGTTGTCCGGCCCATGATCCGTCCGAACCCGAGTGCCGTCTTCGTCAAAGACCACATCCAACACCCAATGGAGGGAATTCTCGATCCCCCAATGGCCCCACACCGCCTCCAAGAACTTCTTCGCAGCCATCTTTCGACTGCTGAGGTAATAGTGCTTCTCACAACTGTTTTGCTCACCCACGGTTCGATCCCGCACGATCACGATCACGCTCTGCAAGCCCGGCCAGCCGACCCGTTCCTGCAACTGCTCCAGGTCGGTCAACACCCAGCACGCCCGCAATTCCTGCCGCCCATGACTCCGCTCCTCGGTGCTGCAATGGCTCGCCCCGGTATACTCCTGGGCCAGGGCCGCTTCATCCAGCCGTTGGATTTCCGCATACAACGTGGGCTGATTCTCTTTGACCGTCAGCAGGTAATCGCCCTTTTGCTCCATGATCTGCTCGGCGATCTCCCGCTGGCAGCGTCCCGGTTAGGGGAAAGGGGGTAGTCTGCGCGATCGGACCAACTCGCAGCCGCGCGGCGATCCAGAGACAGGCGGCGGGCAAGCCCCGCCACCCGGAACGACGTTCATGAATAATCCGCGCTAGTACTCCCAGTGGAGTCTTCCCCCGAAGACACTGACTGGGCCTCGGTCACGGTTTAACGCCGGGTCAGCAAAGAACTGGTAGTCGAACGCCAAGTGAAAGCTCTTTCCGATGGCAAAATCATAATACGTTTCCAAAGACTTCTCGCAGTCGTAGCTCAAGTTGCCGTCGCCGTTAAGAATGCCCGTGCCGCCCGCCTTCAGGAAGGCTTGCTGTTGGGACGAAGCACCGACCAAATTACCGACCAAACCGAAGGTGTCACCGGGACGGCGCCATGCGGCGCCTTTGACGCTCAGGCCCAGCTGTACCGTCCAGTCCGCGTCGGTGAACGTCGCCGCCGCAACATGGCCGTCTTGCCAACCAACCCGACCGAACATGCCGACGTTCTTCGCAATCTCCTGTTCCCAATTCACCCCAAAGCCGTATTTGTAACGGAAGCCGAAGGCGGCCGCTGGGATAGTTATTTCCACTCCAGCAGGGGTATTTGGAGGCGGAGGGGAGGCGAGCAGAAGAGGGGTCGCCGCGTTAAAGCTGGCAAGGAAACCGTGGTCGATCCATGCCTGAAGCCGGATGGCTCCGGGATGGTCCTCGATGCGCCAACGGCGCTCCAATTCCAGTATCATTCCCCACTCTTTCCAAAACTCCCCGTCGGAGGTTTTCTCCCCAGGCTCGACGGGCCACATAAAGATCCGGTCATCAGAGGTGAAACCATTCGGAAGGCTGGGCAATTGAAACCATCCATAGCGCACGGCCCAATCCGGCTGATTCAACTCGAAGGCAATTCCTGTGGTGAATCCGATGGTATCTGCGGGATAATCCCAGGTGAGCATGGTGTTCGCCCAACTCATGAATTGTGTGTGCGGATCGTGGTTGTAGGTGTTATTGTCGAAATGCTCCGCCATGTTAAGCCGGCCAACGGTGATGGTTAGCCGCGAAACGTCCCGTTTGCCGGGTAGCGTGTACGGGCCGTCGGGCACGTCCTCCTCTTCCCCCCCCAGGCCGAAGGTTTGGCGAACAAAGAAGTGTGAAAACATGAACCGCGGATCCACGGTGCCGGCTTTGTACGCGTCCGCGTTGGGGAAAGCTTCGAGGCCAAAGCTGTTACTCAGGCCAAAGCCCTGCCACATCAGCAAATCCGCGTGAAACTCGGCACCGTGCCATAACGGCACGCCGAGAAAAAGGTCTGAGGTAACCGTTCCCCGGCGGTCGCGGCCAGGGCCCAGGCTGTTGGGACCGGAGTACAGGGCACCGAATCCGGGCTGGAAATTAGGAATAATGGTGGTTTGAGCGTGGAAGTTCCATCCCTGGGGCAGTAACTTGAACTTATCCTCCTCCTTGTCCTTGTCCTTGTCTTCGTTGTCCTTGTCCTCGTCCTTTTTCTCCGCCAACTTCGCCTGAGCCTGCTCCACTGTCATCTTGCCCTCAGCCACGAGCTGAAGGATCTTCTGCATCTCCTCCTTTTTGTCCTTGTCTTTGTCGTCGCCGTTTTTCTTCTTGTCCTTGCCGTTCACGTCCTTCTTGTCGTCGGCCTGCGAGAGCGTGTACGGCTTCGGCTGCGCGCACGCTTTGTCGGACTCGCCCTGGCCGGCAACATCGGCCTGGGCAAGGGCCGGACAGGTGGTTAACAGCATCGCAAAAGCCGCCGCGAGAAGAAACAACCGCACAAAGGGCTGCGAACGCCGAGCCGTAGCAGTCGGGACCGTGCCCATCATCAAGGGACTCTCCATCATCTGGGCCCTCATAGTGGATTCGTTGGCCCAATGACTATCGCCGCAAGTGACCCAACCGAAAACGGCCGATTGACTTGGCAACCCTTCCCCGGCGCTGGGATGCTTAATGGGTCCTTTCACCGGAATCAACCGCAATATCGGAACAAACCGCACAGGCCGACCAGTTTTCCCCTATTGCCGAGAAATATTCCGGCGGTTGTTCAAGATTTCTGGCTCCTTGGCGGACTCCGCGGGCTGCCCGGTTTTGCCTTCCAGAATCTTCCGAGGCTCCGCGCTTGGATTCTTCGTTTCATCCTGGCCTTTCTCAGTCCTTTCCTCCGCCGTTGCACCTTCGCAGGCCACGACCGGTTCGAAAGGAGCGGGAGGCTGTACGGCGCGGGCGTGGGGAAGCCAGGAAAGGAAGGCGAAAAGCAGAGGCGCGGCGAACAGAGCCAACAGCGTTCTCGGCAATCGCACTCGACCATGCCTCCGGATGATCATCCAGCCGTGGATCGGCTCGAAACGGTTTCTTTCCTAAAGCGCTTGGCTCTCGCCAACCATCACCGGCGTCAAGTCGCGGGCGATTCGATAGCGCCGTGGGCGCGCTTCGAATGCGCAATTGATTGTGGGGATTCCGGTGGCGGTTGATACCGGCTTTGGCTCCGAGCGTCAATGCAGGCCAACTGAAGAGGCGCTCGCCTCTCGGTCTTGAAAGGTACTCTGAAGGCTCCTGGACTACTAAGTAGGAACGACGAAAGTTTGACCTGGCGAGCGGGGGGCGTGAGCCCCCTGATTCCGCCGTAAATCAGGGGGCTCACGCCCCCGCTCGCCAATTATCAGATAATTCCATTTGCATTCCTACTTAGTAAAGCCGAGTACAGGGGAAAGTGGAGAAGAGCCCCAGCCTCTGGAGATGGAGACTTCTAAAGGGTCTGCAGGGTTTTGATCGAGTGGCGCTCGACCCTTCCAAGGGCGGTCCGTGGCGCATCTGTAACTCTGTATATCTTTTCCCTCCTTTTCCTCTCAGGTTTTTGTTTGACTCATTGGGACGAGCCGGATAACCTACCGCCAGCTGTCCCGATGGTGTTGGGACAGAATACTAAGTCTCGAAGAGGAGACGTGCCATGACGGCAGACTTCGGAATCAGGTGTCTGATTTGCGGATCCGACTGTCTTAGCGTTGAAGGAGGAGGTGAGTGGATCGATTGCGGGGAATGCGGTTCGAGCTTCACGGTCAAGGCCGTGGAGGACTATATCAAACGTCTGCAAAAGGCGGTGCGGTGGATCAAAAAAATGCCCCTCTCTGAAAGCGACTTTCCCTATCGCAGCGCCGAACAGTGCGCCGGCGACAAGGCGGCCGGGCATCAACAACCCGATTAAAAACTTTCAATGTCCTCTTGGCGGCCCGCACAGAGCTAGCTAACCACATCAGCAAGTAGCGTAGGGGAGAGTGAGGCTTCTGCCGTGGCTAGCCCGCACGCTCGCCAGAAGCTTCACCTTCCCGGCCTGGCCGTCACGATTCCATTTCCTGCGATCATTATTTCGCTTACCGATGCATACATAGGGGCGAATTAGCGGCGTCAACCATACGCCGACCGCATTTCATTTAGAACGCGGTTTCAATTGCCGATTATTCATCACTTTCTCATTTTTTCAGCCGTAGGATCATTCGCCAGTCGGTTTGGACCCGTAGCGCCCCGGCGGTTAGCATAAGACTTGATTCGGGTAACTCAGGCTTTCGCCATACATTTCCTCAGAAAGGCATCTTTATGACACACATTCGAAATTGGGCGTTGCCGGCATTACTCTTCTTTTGTCCGGGACTTGGCTCGGCGGCCGAGCCAGCCGATTCCGGCTACCATGTCCTTAAAAAAATTGATGTTGGAGGCGAAGGAGGTTGGGACTATCTGACCATGGATAGCGCCACCGGCCGACTGTACATCGCCCGCTCCGACCGCGTCATAGTCCTGGACGTCGAAAAGGGCAAGGTAGTTGGGGAAGTCACCAAAACGCCCGGCATTCATGGCGTGGCCCTTGTCCCGAAGCACAAAAAGGGCTTCACCAGCAACGGCGGCGATTCGACCGTGACCATCTTTGATTTGGAGAATCTGAAGGAGATAGCAAAGGTCAATGTCGGCAAGCGACCGGACGCCATCATCTACGACCCGGCCTCGGACCGCGTCTTTACGTTCAACGCCGGCAGCAAGGACACGACGGCCCTCGCCTCGGAGGACGGCGCCGTGGCAGGCACAGTCGAGCTGGGTGGCAAGCCGGAGTTCGCCGTGGCCGATGAGAAGGGATTGGTTTACGTCAACATCGAGGACAAAAATGAGGTCGTGGTTATCGACTCAAAGAAGCTCAAGGTCAAGGAACGATTGAAGCTTGCCCCAGGCGAGGAACCAACCGGCATTGCCATGGATCGAGAGAAGCGCCGTCTGTTTGTTAGCTGCCACAATGAAAAGATGGTCGTGCTCGATGCCGACAGCGGCAAGGTCCTCGCCACGCCGGCGATTGGCAAGGGAACCGATGCTTGTGTCTTCGACCAGAGTGCCGGGTTGGCTTTTAGCTCCAACGGTGACGGCACTTTGACGGTGGTTGAGGCAAAACCGGGGGATAAGTACAAGGTCGTGGACAACGTGGCGACGCAAGCCGGCGCCCGCACCATGGCCTTGGATACGAAAACACATCACATTTATCTAGCGACCGCCCGTTTCAAGCCCTTGGCCGCCGGCGAACGGGGCCGACCCAAGATCGAGCCGAATTCCTTTTTGATTCTTGAAGTTGGAAAATGAAGGTCTAACACCACCACTTTTTGTTGATTCAAGAATGTGTCGGCAGCTTATGCCTTGCGGCGCCTTGCCAAGGAATAAGCTGCCGAACTTTGTTTCATGAAGATGGAAAGAGAAAAGAGACAAAAGGCGCGAACCGTTCATCGCTCTGGGGAGTAATAGGGTTGGCCATAAACTTGTAAAGGACCTTGAAGGGTCGTTGCCTCCGAACTGTTGAGAACGAGGGTTTGCATGGGTAAGCTCCGCAAAAGCGAGATTGTTATTCTGATTGTCGGCCTTTTATTGTTGGGAGCAGTTGCCGGTTGCAAGAAGTCTTCCGCAACATCATCGGCAGAGGCAGGCGCCTCGGCATTCGGACCGAACAACGGGGCCTCGGTTGAATCTTCCCCGGACCCCGCCGACGCGGCCTTGTCGGGCCCGTATGCCGCTGGAAGAAAAGTCTTCAATGCCAATGGCTGCGCCAAGTGCCATACGGTTGGCAAAACCAGCGGATCCCAAATGGCCGGTGGACAACCGGGAGGACAAGCACCGGGTGGTTTCGGTCCGGGCGGACGTGGCGGCATGCAGAAAGGGCCGGATCTCGGTAAAGTCGGCGCCGATCCCATGCATACGTCGCAATGGCTTGCCGACCATGTCCGCAACCCAAAGGCCCACAAAGCCCAGTCGCGCATGCCTTCATACGCCGGCAAAATCAAGGAGGAAGATTTGCTTGCGCTTGCGGACTATCTGGCCAGCCTCAAGTGAAAGCGCTTGTATTATCGACCGCCTCCCCAACCTGGAAGGCCTCTCTGCAGGCGGCGATCACGGAGGGCCTGGAAAAATGCCGCGAACTCCGCCCGCTGTTCAGGAGTGGAATCGTCCAATCTATCTCGCCGCCGACGGTCTCGCTCATCCGGATCATTGGAGCGAGTATTTGATCTTGCGATGCCCGGATTATTGATAGGGCCTTGTTGCCACTGCCGGCGAACCTCTTCCATGCGATCGATCTGGCCATCCAGGTAAGCGTTCCGCTCTTCTTTCGGCAGCGTAAAATACTTGGCAATTTGTTTTTCAAATTCCTGCCGGCGATCTTTGGCTAGTGCACGCCGTTGGTCTTGCGAAAGCCCTTCCAGCGCCTGTCGCATTTCTTGGCTCAGTTGGCGACGTTGGTCCATGCTAATGTTTTCCCTTAATTTGCGGCTCAGCTCTTGCGCAAGGATGAAACGAGGGTCGGGCCGGAAGAAAAGCCAGTAGGCGAGACCGATGCCGCAAAGAAGAACAACGAGGCTGCTGACGGCCAAGCGGACACGATTCTTGAAAAAGAACATAGTTTTTCCTTTTTTCATTTGAATGAATGATCGCTTGAGAATGGAAGAACGTTTGTTAGAAAACCCATAGGGAACGCCCTCCATGGCGTTCCTGCGACGGTTGCAATGCCATCCGTGGCGTTCCCTAGGGGTTGAACTGGGTTTATTTCTGAACGTCTTTAATGGACATGCCCGTCGGCATAAAGAAAATTGCGCGAGGTCCCCGTGTTTGGAGCGCCGTGGACTGGGTCATAGTCGTATAGCACCATTACTTGATCGCTACTCAGGATCACGCCGTTGCGGCCTTGGCGCACTTCATCGAGTGTCTTTCCGGCCAATCGAGTCGCCGGGTATTCGTAGCTGATTCCTTGCGGGACGAAATATACCGTGTCGCTTGGGCACCGGAAGACCCGAGGATCCTTGTCCACATACAAATAGAGCACCTGGGCAAGCGACGGTTTGTCTGGGGTTAGAGTTGGCAGCATGGCAGCGTCGGGGTACATGCCTCGGTTGTTGTCTTTGTACATTTCCATGGCTAGGCCGATCTGGTGGAGGTTCGAGGCGCAACTTGTCCGGCAAGCCGCGGCCCTTACCTTTTGCACGGCAGGCAGCAGCAGACTGATCAACACCCCCATGATGGCAATCACGACAAGCAACTCAATCAATGTGAAACCATTTCGCCGGTTTCCATCCAATGAAATACGCATACGCTCTCCTTTGGTTTGGAAGCGGAATTGCGGGCAGCATTCGGGGGAGTCTAATCAAGAAGTGTTTAAAGAATGATGATTTATTGCTGAGAGTTTTTCTTTTGCGGCGGGCTGCCGGTCCTAGTCTAGATACGGTTTGAGAATACTATTTTGCTGGTGGGAGATGATACGAGTGGGCCATTCAGCCAAGATGAAGTCAGGCCGAATTGATTATTGCTATTTTGCCTTTTCTGCGGACGATGGCGACACTTCTTTAAAGGCATAATTCCGCCACCGGCTATCCAGTTCATCAAGGTCCCATCCGTAGTTGCTCTTGAGAGCCTTTTCAAATCCGTTTCGCAGGCCGTCGCGCATAAACCGGCAGAATGTCTTGGGGCCTTTCTCCTGAGCAAGGAAATTTACAAGTGATACGCTCTCCGCGTAAAAGACCCCCATGAGGCGCCGCTCCGGGTACTCCTGAAGTTCGAGCAGCTGCTCGGCCGGAAACAGGTCGCCCGCACGGCGATACCGGGGCAGCCGGCGCAAGTGGGCGTCGATTTTTTCCTGGGGCTCGGATAGGACCGCCATGCCTTCATTGACCCAGTGTGGAATGGCAGACCAACCGAATCGGCCCGCCAGCACTGCATGGCTGATTTCATGAGGTAGCACGGCGGCAAGCAGGTTGGAGTCTTCACACGACAGGTCGACACGGCGGGAGAGCACCCGGTCTCCGTCCGCACGCGTCCTGGTATAGCCCGGTATGCTTGTCGGAGCGCCCGTTGCCCAACTGAAATCCTGCGCCGTTGGGTGCAGGTAGATTTCGCACCGGCAGGACCAATCCTCATCCGCGTCGCCAAACCACTTCCGCTCCATGGCGCTTCTGGTTCGCTCGGCCGCTTGGGCGACCTTCTCGGCGAATTCCGGCGTTTCCGTGTGAAAAACGCGGAAGTTAGAACTGTCCGCCACGGACCAACCATCGATCGTTCCGTCCAGGTGACGGACCTTCCTTGGCGGGGGGTCGCCTCGCTGCTTTACCGATTCCTTTTCCTTTTCAAGAGGCTTTTTCGCAGGGAAATGATCGCGCCCGGGGTTTCGGTCCGTGTCCCCAGGAAGAGGTTCGGCAGTTGTCAAATGAGGAGAGGTGACTAACAGGCAGGCGACCCATAGCAGGCTACCTTGCTTTGACATTAGAACCGGTCCCTCCTGGCGATCTCCAAAGGTAGGAAGTGAGTTAGAACATGCAGAGGGGCCAACAATGCGACCCAGCTGCAATTCGATGTTCATAGCCGACCAACGCGGCCGGCAGGCGGGGAGAGCTTTTTGAGACGGACGAATGGAGAGTAACCTTGTTCGGTTTAGCGGACCCGCCGAACGTGGTTCTGGGGATGCATTTTCAAGAGGCAATTTATTCTATGTACCAAATAATCTTGATGCGGAAAAGAGCAGAATTCTGCCATTTCGAAGTCACGGCAAGAGGAGGGATCATTACAGAGTTGGTAGTCCCGCCTTCAGGGGGAAGCGCTCCTTCCGCCTGAAGGCGGGACTACCAACGGATTCAGAACGCCGGGAGGCCGAGCGTTTGAAGGGAGTGGCTGCCCCAAAAGCTCCTTGTCAGCCGATCCGGCTGGCGGTCTAATGGGTCATGCCTTATCGTTAATGAGTTGTCTTGCGCCGCCGGGGCGGCGTTTTCTTTATTTACTCATCGTTTCGTTGCTCCTGGGAGGTTCTCTCCACATGGCACTCTCGTATTCCGGATCGCGGCTCGGGTGGGGCCGCTGGATCGCGCTGGTTGGCGTTCTGGCCGGGGCCGCGCTGGCCCTTGGCGTTTCCTGTAACTTTGGCGGCAAGGTCACGCCTACTGAATCGACGGCAAAGGATCCTCCGGCCGACGACGGGCCGGTGTATTTCAAGGAGGTGACCGACAACTCCGGCATCAAGTTCATGGCCCGCAACGGCCAAGAAGCCGGGCATCTCGCCATTATTGAATCGCTAGGGCAGGGAATTGGCCTGATCGACTTTGACGGCGACGGCCTGCTCGACGTCTTCATCTGCGGAGGCGGCTATTATGATGGCCCGCCCGGTGCGGCCGACAAGGACAAGCAGGACATCAAGGGTTATCCCTGCAAGCTGTACCGCAACCTGGGCAACTTCACCTTCGAAGACGTCACGGAAAAAGTGGGACTTTTGGGGCCGTGGTTTTATACCCATGGCGTGGCCGTCGCCGACTACGACAACGACGGCTGGCCCGATCTACTGATCACCGGCTGGCATCGCCTACTGCTCTATCACAATGAGCCGGTCGATCCGAAGGATCCGAGCAAAGGGCGCAAGTTCGTCGATCGCACCAAGGAAGCCGGGCTGCCCGAGGGCCTGTGGACGACGAGCGCCGCCTGGGCGGATTTCGACGGCGACGGCTTTGCGGATTTCTATGTGTGCCAATATGTCGATTGGTCGTTCGCCAAGCACCCCAAGTGTCAATACGACGGCAAAACCGACGATGTCTGCCCGCCCAAGCAGTTCAACGCGCTGCCGCACCACGTCTTTCATAACAACGGCGATGGCACCTTCACCGACGTGAGCCGATCCGCCGGCCTGCGCATGCCCCGCAAGGAAGAAGACTACAAGGAACTCGGTTATCTGAAGGATCTCGCCATCGAAGAGACCAACAAACTCTTGGCCTTGACTCAGAAAAACCTTGCCGAAGCCAAGAATAAAGGCGATGCGGACCGCGTAGCCAGCAATGAAAAAACGCTGAAGGCTTATCAGGAGGAATTGGCGAAACTACAGAAACCCGAGTATGGCGGCCATTACATCGAGTCCCTCAAGGCCGCCGACCGGGATAAGGAGTACGGCAAGGGCTTGGGCGCGTTGGCCGTGGACGTCAACGGTGACGGCAAACCGGACGTCTATGTCGCCAACGATACGGTGGACAACTTTCTGTACATCAATCTCAGCGTGAAGGGCCAGATCCGCTTCAAGGAAGTCGGCATGGCCAGCGGCACCGCCCGCGACGATCACGGTACGCCCAATGGCAGCATGGGCGTTCATGCAGCCGACTTCAACCATACCGGCAAGCCCTCCATCTGGGTCGCCAACTACGAAAACGAAATGCACGCCCTCTACATCAATAATTGCGAGAAGGCTAAGGATGGCCGGGAGAAGATTCTGTTTAACTATGGGACCCAGGCGACCGGCATCGCGGCCATCGGCCAAATGTACGTGGGCTTTGGCAGCATGTTTCTCGATGTGGACAACGACGGTTGGGATGATATCTTCATTTCCAACGGCCATGCCATCCGTTTTCCGACCGGCAAGGCCAAGCGCGCCCAAAAACCCATCCTGCTCTATAACACGCAGAAACCCCGCGAAGCGCACGATCCGACCAAGCGCTTTTTCAAGAATGCCACCGGCCATGCGGGCGATTACTTCCAGAGCGACCATGTCGGCCGAGGCTGCGCGGTCGGAGATTTAGACAACGATGGACGCCAGGACTTGGTCGCAAGCCCAATCAACGAGCCGGTCGCCGTGATCCGCAACGTGACCGCCAACGCCAACCACTGGCTTGGAATTGACCTTGTGGGCAAGGGGCATCGGGACATCGTCGGCGCTCGCCTGGTGCTGGATGTGGGCGGCCAGACGATGACGAAGTTTGCTCTTGGCGGCGGCAGCTACCTGTCGGCCAACGATCCACGACACGTGTTCGGTCTGGGCAGCACGGACAAGGTCGGCACGCTAACCGTGTACTGGCCCGGCGGCGACAAGCAAGAGTGGAAGGGATTAGCCATCGACCACTATTGGCGTCTAGTCGAGGGGCAAGAAAAAGCGCGGGAAGCGAAGGGGCCGGTCGCGGAGGTGTTCAAAAAGTAAAGAGATTGGCGAGCCCGGTCGCGTGGTGGCGAGCCCGGTCGCGTAAGCGCCGGGAGTACTCCCGGCGCTTACGCGACCGGGCTCGCCAGTTGGCCAAGGTCTACGCGACCTGGTGAACGCCAGCTGGTTTTCTAGGATGCAGCCCGTCCATGACAGGCAGCGACGCTCAGGATCGGTGGCAAAGGAGAGGCAGGCGCGGATAACTTCCTTAGCTTGGTGGATCCTCACTTTTCTCCCGGGGATTCCGCTTCCTGGAATCCTGGTCAATTCTACTTATACCTCTCGCGCAATTGTGCGAACACTTCCTCGACTGTCTTGCCATCCGCGATGCCGCATTCAATCTCGGCCTCTTGCCGAGCCAGTTCCAGGTCCCAGTTGGTTTCGATGTCCTCGTCAGTTCCTTGATCGAAGTGGATCAAGAATTGGACCAGTTCCACGCGTTCCAGGCTGGTCAAGTGGCCGGCTGCTGATTTGAGATTATCCAAGGTCTCCGACATGGCCGTTCCTCCGGGAGAGTTCGGGGACGGGTTGGCTAGAGAAGACGACTCGTGATATTTGGCTCCATCATAATGCAATTTCCTTATGAATACGAATAATAATTACGTGTCAAATCTGGTTATCTTGATTAGGCTTCTCTGCCACATTGGCAGGATAACGGTCGGGCAGGCGCCAAGCGCTAAGCCATAACCCGTTAATAAAAAGGATGTTGGGTACTCAATCGTTTGCGGCATGGCGGTTGCTACTCCCGGCCTGCGCAGGGGATTCCCTGTAACTGACTACTACTCCCGCATATTCCGAATGCTGTCTGTGCATACCGACAATTGAAAGGAGCTACCTGGATGGCGGCGAAACAACTGACTTATAGTGACGAGGCTCGCCAAAAGCTATTGGCCGGCGTCAGCAAACTGGCCCGGGCCGTACGTAGTACCCTTGGGCCGCGCGGCCGCAATGCGGTCCTGGACAAAGGTTGGGGCAGCCCAAATGTGACCAAGGACGGCGTTACCGTGGCCGAGGAAATCGAGCTTCAAGATCCCTATGAAAACATGGGGGCTCAGCTTGTCAAGGAAGCGGCCAGCAAGACCAGCGACGTAGCCGGCGACGGCACCACCACGGCGACCGTTTTGGCCGAGGCCATCTATCGTGAGGGCCTCAAAAACATCGCGGCCGGAGCCGATCCGATGGCCCTGACCCGTGGCATCCAGAAGGGCGTTGATAAAGTCGTTGATGAACTGCACAAGATGGCCGAAAAGATCGACGCCAAGGACGCCAAGGAAATCAACGAAGTCGCGACCATCGCTTCCAACAATAATCCCGAAATCGGCGCCAAGCTGGCCGAAGCCATGAAGCTGGTCGGCGCGGCCAACGGCGTCATTACGATCGAAGAAGGCAAGACCGCCGAGACCGAAGTCGTGGTCGTCCAGGGCATGCAGTTCGACCGCGGCTACCTTTCGCCGCACTTTGTCACGAATCAAGACACGGTTATCTGCGAACTGGAAAACCCTTACATTCTCATCTACGAAGAGAAGATTAGCTCCGCCAAGGACCTGATCCCGCTTCTCGAAACGATCTCCAATAAAAAAGAGCCGCTGCTCATCATCGCCGAGGACGTTGAAGGCGATGCGCTGGCCACGCTTGTGCTCAACAAGCTCAAGGGCATCCTCCGCGTCTGTGCGGTCAAGGCCCCGGGCTATGGCGACCGGCGCAAGGCCATGCTTGAAGACATTGCCGTCCTGACCGGTGGCAAGGCCATCTTCAAGGACCTGGGCATCAAGCTGGAAAACGTTCAGCTCAGCGACATGGGTCGGGCCAAGAAAGTCCGGATTGATGCCGAGAACACGACCATCACGGAAGGCGCCGGAAAGAAGCCCGCTATTGACGGCCGGGCTGAAATGATTCGCCGCGAAATCACCACGACCGACAGTGAGTATGATCGCGAGAAGTTGCAAGAACGACTCGCCAAATTGGCCGGCGGGGTCGCTCAGATCAAGGTCGGAGCGGCCACGGAGACCGAGATGAAGGAGCGCAAGGCCCTGTTTGAAGACGCCCTTCATGCGACGCGCGCGGCCCTGGCGGAAGGCATCGTCGCCGGTGGCGGCGTGGCCCTCTTGCAAGCCCGCAAGGTGCTCGATAAATTGCCGCTCGAGGGTGACGAAGAATTGGGCGTGCGCTGCCTTCAGCGTGTGCTGGAAATGCCTTGCCGTTTAATTGCTGAAAACGCCGGCCTCGATGGCACCGTCGTGGTCAACAACATTCGTCGCAGCAAGGAAAAGAACTATGGCTTCGACGCCGACAAGGGCGAATACGGCGATCTCCGCAAGGCGGGGATCGTTGATCCCGTCAAGGTCACGCGCTCCGCTCTGCAAAATGGAGCGAGCGTCGCCTGCCTGCTCCTGACCACTGAATCGCTCGTCGCCGATCTTCCCGAAAAGGGCAAGAAGGACGACCACCATGACGACCACCACGGCGGCGGCATGGGTGGTATGGGAGGCATGGGAGGCATGGGTGGCATGGGAGGAGGCATGGGCGGAATGGGTGGCATGGGCGGAATGGACATGGGCGGTATGGGGATGATGTAAGCGGGATTTGTTCGTTGATCGTCGTTCGTTGTTCGATGCAAGGGTCAACGAAGAACGAACGACGATCAACGAACGACGAACAAATTAGGAGCATTCGATAATGGCCAAAGAGAAAGATTTGAATTTGAAAGTGAAGCCGCTCGACGACCGCGTCGTGGTGGAACCTTTAGAAGCGGAAGAGAAGACGCGCGGCGGCATCTTGCTGCCTGACGCCGCCAAGCAGAAACCCCAGCGCGGCAAAGTGCTCGCAACAGGCCCCGGGAAGCTCCGCGACGATGGCAGCCGAGCCACGGTCGCGGTCGCCAAAGGCGACGAGGTTATCTACGGCCGCTACAGCGGCAACGATATCCAGGTCGACAACAAAGAACTAAAAATCATGCGCGAGAGCGACATCCTCGCAAAAGTGGTCAAGTAAATAATTCCAAAATAAAAACTGGAAATTAAAAAGGAGACTCCGAGCGAGTCGCTCGATCACGTTTTTAATTCTTAGTTTTTACTTTTTAATTCTTGGAGAATTCACTGATGGCGAAACAACTTCTCTATACCGACGAAGCCCGCAAGAAGCTGCTGTCCGGCGCGGCCAAGCTGGCCAAAGCCGTCGGCAGTACGCTTGGGCCGACCGGGCGAAACGTAATCCTCGACAAAAGTTTTGGCGGTCCGACCGTCACCAAGGACGGCGTCACGGTTAGCAAGGAAATCGATCTGCCCGACCCGTTCGAGAACATGGGCGCCAAGCTGGTCAACGCTGTCGCGCAGAAGACCAGCGATGTCGCAGGCGACGGCACCACGACCGCAACTATTCTGGCGCTTGCCATCTATCAAGAAGGACTGCGCAACATTACCGTCGGCGCCAACCCGATGGCCGTCAAGCGCGGCATCGACAAGGCGGTCGATGCGGTTGTCGACAAGCTGAACGAAATGTCCAAGAAGCTCTCCAAGAAGGAAGAGATGGAACAGGTCGCCAGCATCAGCGCCAACAACGATCCGGTCATCGGCAAGCTGATGGCCGACGCCTTTGAAAAGGTCGGCAAGGACGGCGTTATTACCGTCGAGGAAGGCAAGACTTCCGAGACGACGCTCGACTTTGTCGAGGGCATGCAATTCGACAAGGGCTATATCTCGCCGTACTTCATTACCGATACGCAAGACATGAAGGCGGAGCTGGAAGACTGCCTGATCCTCATCCATGAGAAGAAGCTGTCCAACGTCCGCGACATGCTGCCTCTCTTGGAAAAGGTGGCCCAGGTCGGCAAACCTTTGCTCATCATCGCCGAAGACGTGGAGAGTGAAGCACTGGCCATGCTGGTCGTCAACAAGCTCCGCGGCATCTTGAACGTCTGCGCGGTCAAGGCCCCAGGCTTCGGCGATCGCCGCAAGGCCATGCTCGGGGACATTGCCACCCTGACAGGCGGTGAGTTCTTGAGTGAAGACCTTGGCATCAAGCTCGAAAACGTCACGCTCGAACAACTCGGCTCGGCCAAGACCGTCCGCGTCGAAAAGGAAAGCACGACGATCATCAACGGCGCGGGCAAGAAGGAAGCCATTCAGAAGCGGATCGAGCAGATTCGCACGCAGATGGACAATACAGAGAGCGAGTATGACAAGGAGAAGTTCAGCGAAAGGCTCGCCAAGCTGACCGGCGGGGTGGCCATCATCCGTGTCGGCGCGGCTACCGAGGCCGATATGAAGCAGAAAAAAGGCCGGGTCGAGGACGCGCTTCATGCGACGCGCGCGGCCGTGGCCGAGGGCATCCTTCCCGGCGGCGGCACCGCGCTCATTCGGGCCATTCCGGCGGCTCAGGAAGTCGGCAAAAAGCTCGACGGCGATGAGAAGCTTGGCGCCGAGATCGTCGTTCGCTCTCTGGAGAAGCCCATCCGCACCTTGGCCGAGAATTCCGGCACGGACGGTGCGGTTGTGGCCGACGAAGTCCGCCAGCGCAGCGAGAAATCTCCGAATATCGGCTATAATGCCAATACCGGGGAGTACGTGGACATGTTCAAGGCGGGCATTGTCGATCCTACGAAGGTGACGCGCTCCGCCTTGCAGAATGCCGCCAGCATCGCCAGTCTCATGCTCACGACCGAGGTGATGATCACCAAGATCGACGACGATGAGAAGGGCAACAAGGTGCAAGGGGCGGTGCGGTAAGTCAGGTGATAGAATGACGGCTGATTCGTTTAGCCGCGAGCCTCTGGCGAGCGCTGGACAGCGCTCGCCAGAGGCTCGCGGCTAAACGTTCATCTAGTCATGATGTCACGAGGAAGAATCAATGGCGAACAAGCGCGACTATTACGACGTCCTAGGCGTCGAAAAAGAGGCCGACCAGGAAGAAATCAAACGCGCTTACCGCAAGTTGGCCATGCAGTATCATCCCGACCGCAATGTCGGCGATAAAGAGGCGGAGGAGAAATTCAAGGAAGCCGCCGAGGCGTATGACGTTTTGCACGACCAGGAGAAACGTCAACGTTACGACCGCTACGGCCATGCCGGGCTCAACGGTCTGGGTGGTCCGAGTTTCAGTGACGCCGGGTCCATCTTCGACTTGTTCGGCGACATCTTCGGCGACTTCTTCGGACAACGTGGCGGGCGCTCCGGCCAGCAAGGCGGGCGCGATCTTCAAATAAGCCTTGAAATTGACCTCATCGAGGCGGCACGCGGCACGCGTAAGAGCATAACCATCCCGCGCGAGGAGAATTGTTCGGACTGCTCGGGGCAAGGATATCGCAAGGGAACGAAGCCGGCCAATTGCCGGCGCTGCGGCGGGCAGGGCGTTGTCCTGATCAATCAAGGCTTCTTCCGCATGCAGCAGACTTGTTCCGGGTGCGGTGGCCGCGGCATCATCATTACGGACCCTTGTCCAACGTGTCATGGCGGCGGCCGGGTGGAGACGCGAAGAACTCTGGAAATTGACGTCCCTCCAGGTGTGGATACGGGAACGCGCATTCGTATCAGCGGCGAAGGTGAAGCGGGCTCGCCGCGAGCGCCGCGCGGCGACCTCTACTGTCTACTAAGAGTTCGCGAACATCCGTTTTTCCAGCGCGACGGCAACAATTTGGTATGCCAGGTGCCTATAACCTTTAGTCAGGCGGCCCTGGGCGGCGAGATCGACGTGCCAACGCTCGACAGCGCCATCAAACATGCGATCAAACGCGGCATGCAGAGCGGCGAAGTTGTTCGTATTGCCGGGCGTGGCATGCCCAATATTCGCGGAGGCCGGACAGGCGACCTCCTCGTGCAAGTGGTGGTCGAGACGCCGCGGAACCTAACCAAGCGGCAGGAAGAACTGCTCCGAGAGTTAGCAGAACTCGATAAAAGCCACGTGTCGGCGCAGCGCAAAAGCTTTCTGGAAAAGCTCCGTGAATTCTTTACCGCGGAACCGGCCAAGGATGCGGCGGAACTGAAGAAATGATTGAAAAACTTCCTTAAAGGCGAGCGGGGGGCGTAAGCCCCCTGATGAAGTTGAGTATACAGGGGGCTTACGCACCTCGCTCGCCGATGGAAAACATGTTAAGCCCCCAAGGAGGAGACTTCTCATGGCAGAAAAATCTGTCTCTCCTGAAGAGAATAAAAACGTGACTGGATCGGAAAACGGCGCCAACGAGGCCACGGCGGTGCTGAACGATTTGGAAGCTTTGCGTACCCGCGCCGAGGCGGCCGAACAGAAGCGCGATGAATACTTGGATTTGGTGAAACGGACGCAAGCCGATTTTGAGAATTATCAAAAACGCGCGCAACGCGATGCCGTGCAAGAACGCAAATACGCTCATGCCAGCCTCGCGGCCGACTTGCTGCCCGCTCTGGACAATCTCGAGCGGGCGACGGCTGCCGCCAAACAGGCCGGCGACGAGGGAGCGCTCGTGCAAGGCGTGTTGATGGTCCAGTCGCAATTGCTGGAGATTTTGAAACGCCATGGTATCACGCCCATTGACGCCCAGGGAAAGCCGTTTGATCCCAACCTGCATCAGGCCGTCAATCAGATGCCCAGTGCCGCGTTCCCGCCGGGTACTGTCATCAAGGTCTTGGAGCAGGGCTTCATGATTCACGACCGGGTGCTTCGTCCGGCCCGCGTAACGGTCTCGACCGCGGCAACCTAAATTCGTTTAGCGGCGAGCCTCCGGCGAGCGCGTTGCGCAACTCGCTCACCAGAGGCTCGCCGCTAAACGATGACTATTCAAATGCGAGGTCTTGTTTTTATGCCGACTTACGAATATCAATGCGACGGTTGCCAACACAATTTCGATGATTTCCAGGGAATCAACGACAAGCCTTTAAGGAAGTGCCCCAAGTGCGGCAAGTCAAAACTGCGCCGCGTTTTTGGCACGGGAGCTGCCATTCTCTTCAAGGGTTCCGGTTTTTATCAGACCGATTATCGCAGTGAATCGTACAAGGCCGGGGCGAAGGCGGAGTCGGATAACAACAAGCCCTCCGCGGACGCCGGCAAGACTTCCACAGGCGGTACGGACGGCACAACTGGCACAGCCGGTACGGACGGCAAGAAGGCCGAGACGAAGTCGACCGGCAAAAGTAAGAAGTCCAGCACGTGAGTTGCCGATGATACAGTTGCGATGCCCCATATGTGATCGGCTGATGGAAGGGGCCGCCCCCCAGGACTTGCCCTACCTTCCTTTTTGCAGTCCACGATGTCGGCAGATCGACCTGGGGCGCTGGCTAGGCGAGGCTTACCGCCTGCCCGCACAGGAGGCTCATGAGGAGTCTTCCGCGGAAGGCCTCGAGGATTAGGACCCCCCCTAAGCCGGCCGTTCCCTCGGCCGTTCCCAATAGAGAAGAGGCGTGGCTCCAAGAGGGCTACGCCTCTCTTTTTTTGTTTGTCGGTTGTCAGTTGCTAAGGCTGTCCTTCCTTGCATGATGCTGCGTAGGATGATGATAGAGTGAGAGTTGCCTGATGGACAATTAACAACTGACAACGGACAACTGACAACTGACAACGGACAAAAATGCCCTTCCTCATCGACGGTTACAACCTGTTGCATGCGATGGGGGCCGTTCGCGATCCACTGGGGCCGCGTGGTCTGGAGCGGGCGCGTGGGCGGCTATTGGGTTTGTTGCATGGCTGTTATGGCAGCGGAGGAAACCAAGTTACGGTTGTCTTTGATGCACGCGGAGCGCCGCCCGACGTGCCGGCTGAGTTGGAATATCATGGTATCCATATCGCCTTTGCGGTCGAACACCTCGAAGCCGACGATCTCATCGAGTTGATGATTGAAAAGGAATCGGCGCCTAACAAATTGACGGTCGTTTCCGACGACCATCGCATTCAAAAAGCCGCGCGCCGCCGGCATTGCCTCGTTCGCGGCTGCCTCGATTACCTGGAAGACCTGGATCGTGAACGCCATCCAAAGCATTGCAGTCCGTTGGAGGCGTCCGCCAAACCCGCTGGTTTGTCGCCTGCCGAAATTGAGGGCTGGCTGAGGGAGTTTGCTGATCTGGAGAAAGATCCGCAGATCAAAGAACTCTTCGATCCTTTTGGGTTTCTCAAGGATGAGGAATAGGCATCTCGTTCCCACCTCTTTTTCCATAGCTACAATAGAAACCCTGCCGGAGTCCGTCTTCTTTCGAAGTCCTGCTCGTGGGGGGTTCTATGACAAGTCTGCCTGATCTCAGCGCTATGTTCGATCCGACCCGAGTAATCGACGTGGCCCTGCGAACAATGATCATTTACTTCGGCCTCTTGCTGGCGTTGCGCGTTGCGGGGAAGCGCGAAGTCGGCCAGATGAAGCCGTTTGATCTGGTGACCTTGCTCATCATCAGCAATGCCGTGCAAAATGCCATGGTCGGTCCAGACAATTCGCTGTTGGGCGGATTGACAGCCGCGGGAATCATCCTGCTGCTTAACAAAGTCGTAGGCATACTGCGATCGCGGTATGGCTTTGCGGGGCGGATGTTTGAGGGAACACCGACCCTGCTCGTGCACGATTGCCAATTCTTGAGCGACCACCTGCGACAAGAAGGCTTGCCCGAGGCCGACGTGATTCAGGCTATGCGGGAGCACGGCATCGAGGATATCAGTCAGGTTAAATCGGCGGTATTGGAAGTAGACGGGTCGATCAGCATCATTCAAAAGGACCAGGCGGTCGTAACCAGGACTAAAAGACGGTTCCGCCGGCGACCGCAGCCCTAGCTTCAAAGCGAATTCAAATAAGCCTTGCCTATTTGTCTTTCTCTTTCGCGTCCTTCTCCTTCGCGTCCTTCGACTGGCGGAAAAGCACCAAATCGTGACGGCGGATGCTGACTCCGGCCTGATTGTCCGGGCGAGAGCCCATCGTGTAGACGCCGAACTTGCCGGTGGAGGTTTCGGCAACATAGAGAGCGGCCTGGCCTTGGGCAATTTGGCCGGCAGTCATGAGGAAGTGGCAATTCTGACGGGGTGGAATGCCGAATTCCGTAACCAGGTCCACCTCCGCCCAGCCGACGATCTTGCCGGCGTTGCGATCGATGACCGTGCCCAAGAGCTTGCCGGAACGGTAGTCAAGCAACCAGACACCATCAGTGGGCGCTCTCGGATTGACGGCGACGGAGCCGGTGCAGAGGACGTAATCCTCATAGCGATCGTTGGCCGCCTGGGCCTGATGACTGCCGCCTCCCAAGAACAGGCTGTAGCCCACCGCGCCCAGAAGGATGCCTACCGACAACCACAACAACCGTCCGGTATCTTTCACGGCTCACTCTCCTCGCCCAGCCCATGCCATTTTCGGCGCCTAGTGCCCACCCGTGGCCCGCACTATAACAATCTCTTCAGCCAAGGCAACCCACAAATCAAACGAACGTTTAGCGGCGAGCCTCCGGCGAGCGCGTCGTAACACACTCGCCGGAGGCTCGCCGCTAAACGAATGAGCGTAAGATCAACTCGCGAAGGAACTTAGAGCCTGTGGCAGAATCAACTATTGCTTCCACAAAGAATCCATTGGGCCTTATGGCATCTCTTGGGCTCCCATTGGGGCTTCATGGCGTCTCATGGGGCCGTCTGACCGGAACTGAATGATGTGGCCGCTATTGCAGCTTGCTCCTGTGGCTCAAGGGCTACCCTGTTGCTCAAGCGCCTACGCTCTGGACCAGCGGCACCTGAGCCACAGGGTAGAGGGTGGATGGTTAATTTGGCAACAGTCTCTTATACAATAGGCGCTCGGAACGCACTGCGATCGGAAATCAGCTAGGGGAGGGTGTCCGGCTAGTGACATGAAAAGGGACTAGTAGTGAAGTAGTGCGTCAAAATCCAGCAGAATTATCGTCTCGTTTTTCATCTCAAACGCACTCAAAACTAATCCTTCATTCAGCCCGAGATCACGTGTGCTGATTTGATGCGGCACGGGCAGGCGGAGGATGCGTATCGATGGTTTGACTTGGAAGGCCAATTGTTGCGACGGATCCGAACCGCAGGCCACCAAGAGACGCGGACGAACTTCCGTCTTTGACGAGGGCAGGCCAAGGCACAGCGCCAGATCGAGCACGGGCACGGACTGATCGTGCCAGCTAGCCAAGCCCAGGACGAAATCCGGAGCGGAAGGAACGGGAACCAGGGGCGGCGCGTCCAGGATTTCCAGCACCTGTGTGATGCTTAGAGCGCAGGAAATCGGCCGGCCAGGGCGCAGCGCAGCCAAAGGCCTGAAAAGAATGAGTTGGCTTTGATGGGGCTGGTTGCTTGCAGAATCCCGGGCCAGGTGTTGAAAAGGAGGCTGCTTGCCCTGCCGGCTTATTGAAGGTTGAAGTTCCTCACCCGGACCTGAATCGAGGAGCCGATCCGGAGACAGCAACAGAAGCAACTCTCCTTCGTGCCGCACGACGGCGTGGAACTTTTCCGCGTGCTTGCCGCTCAGCGCAAAGGGAACAGCCCCGACGCAGTCGGTCGCAACATGGCTTACCTGGGACACGCGATCCACCAGCAGCGCCCAGGGTCGGGGGACTTGAAGCAAGATGGCGGACTGTTGACTGCCCAGGTTTTGGAGAGGCCGACCCAGAAGTTTCGCCAGGCTGAAAACTGGTACGTCGCCATCCTCCTCCAGCAAGATGCCGACCGAACCATCCTCGTTGTCAGCCCATTGAACGCGGTCGCCTCGTTCGATGCCCCGAACACAGCCCATTTCCAGCCCGTAGGTTTCTTGGCCGATGCCACAGCGAATCAATCGAATGATATCCGGGACAACTGCCGAAAGCATAGTCTCGCTCCTTGCCTATCGTGACGCACTCTTGCGATTACACCATTACGGCCTGCCGGGATTCGCGCACGAGGTGTCGGATAACGTTAATGAGAGCCTCGTCCTGATAAGGCTTGACCACATAGGCTGACGCGCCCAAGTCCATGGCCTTCTTGCGATGCTTGTCACCGGCCCGCGAGGTCACCATGACGATCGGCAGATTGCGGAAGGCCTCTTGCGCGCGGAGATTGGATAGCAACTCATAGCCATCCATACGCGGCATCTCGACGTCGAGCAGAATCAAGTCCGGCGCGGCGATCGATTGGTGCAAGATTTCCAGCGCCTCCAGGCCGTCTTTCGCGGCAATGGCTTTCCACCCAGCGCCTTCGATCAAGTTCGTAGCGATGCGGCGGACGCTGAGCGAATCGTCCACCAGCATGACCGTCAATGCCTCGCTCGCGCGCGTGGCTGGAACGACCACGGCGGCGGGACGAATGGGCGCTCGGAAGGCAGCCGCCTCACGGGCCAAATCGGCCGGATTCAAAATCAGCACGACGCTGCCATCGCCCATGAGCGTTGCCCCCGAGACGCCACGAACTTGGCGCAGGTGCGATCCGAGGCTTTTGATGACGATTTCGCGCCCACCAAGGATGTGATCAACCACCAGGGCGATCTGTTTGGCACCTGCGTTGACGATCAAGACGGGAGGCCGGGTCACGGATTCGTCGGCCGGGCGCTTGAGGGACAAGACTTTGGCGAGCGATATCAGCGGATAGACCTTGCCGCCAATTCGGGCGACGGGATCCCGGCCGATCTGGTCGATCTCATGGCTTTCCAGCCGTTGAATTTGCCGAATGGCATCGAGCGGAATGGCGAAAGTCTCCTGATTCGCCTTAATCATCAGGGCCCGGGTGATGGCGAGCGTCATGGGCAGACGGATGGTGAACGTGGCGCCTTGGCCGGCCCGAGATTCCAGATGGACCGAACCTTTGAGTTTAGTCACCTGGGCCTTGACAATGTCAAGCCCGACGCCGCGACCAGAGATTTCGCTGACTTCCCGGGCAGTGCTGAAACCGGGCAGGAAAAGAAGCGCGAGCAGGTCTTCATCGCTTACCGCGTTCATGTCGGAACTTGCGAGGATCCCGCGTTGAACCGCTGTCGAGCGAAGAAGGTTGGGATCGACGCCGGCCCCATCATCGGTGATTTGAAGAATGACTTGGCTGCCCTCATGGTAAGCGCGGAGACGAATGGTTCCCTTGCCCGGCTTGCCCTTCATGTGGCGAACCTCGGGCGGCTCGATGCCATGGTCGACCGCGTTGCGCAGCAGGTGCATGAGCGGATCGTTCATCTCCTCGAGCACCGTTTTGTCTAGTTCGGTTGTCTCGCCTTCCAGGACTAAATCTACCTGCTTGCTTTGTTGATCGGCGACGTTGCGAACGGTGCGTTGCAGGCGCGGAGCGAAGCTGGACAGGGGCACCATGCGCAGACGCATGAGCTTGTCCTCGACTTCACCGGTCAAGCGCGCCTGACGCGTCAGACAGCTTTCAAAGTCGCCGATGAGGCCGCCAAGTTCACCAGTCGTAGTCTGGACGTCGTTGGTCGCTTCCGCCAGTTCACGCGACATGAGGTGGAATTCGGTGTAACGGTCGAATTGGAGATCGTCAAAACCATGGGTCTGGTAGGTGGCGAGCAAGCGGTTGATGCCGCCGTTGTCGCCTCGGGCCGGCCCTATGCCGTGGCCACCGTCCAGGGCGCTTGCTTCATAGCCAGTTTCGATCTTATAGACGACATTTTTTAAACGGCTGGCGCTGGGTTCCAGTTCACTCACCTGCCGAACAAGCTCGGCCATGCGTTGTTCGAAAGTCGTTCGATTGATAACGAGTTCACTGATTAGCTTAGTTAGTTCATCAAGCCGTTCAACGGCGATACGTACGAATTGACCCTGTCTCGAAACACTTGGCGCGTCTGGATTGACAGGCTCAAAGGAGCCCGTCCCGCGAGCGGCCAACGCGATCTCGTTCGCTGCGTAGCTGGCTTCAACGGTCTCATCTGTGCTCTTTATGATCTCCATTTCGGCGACGCTAGGAGAGGTGGACTCGCCCTCCGGCTCACTGGGAAGCACCTCCGCGTACCGGGCGTAAAGGGCTTGAGCGCGTTCACTCTCTTTCTTACCGGTGGCCATATCTTCCAACAGATCGTTGGAAGTAAACAGCAATTGGATGATCTCCGGGGTGACCGGACGGCTCCCCTCGTAAAGCAAATCAAGGAGATCCTCCATGCGATGGGCCATTTGCGTGATTTGCTGGAAACCGACCATGCCTGCCGCACCTTTGAGCGTATGGACGCTGCGGCGAATTTCTTGCAAGCACTCGCGATCATCGGGTTGCTGTTCGAGAATGGGCAGCCTGGTATTGATCGTGTGCCTGTGATCCTCCGCCTCCAGCGCGAACACCTCCAGCAATTCGGGAGAGATCTCCTCCGCCTCCTCTTCCGGCTCGGTAAGCTCTATCGATGCAGACTCGCTAGTAAAGTCTGAAAACTCGGGAGCGGAGGGAAATTCGGCAAAGGCAGGGGCCGATTGCAGGACAGCAGCTTGATTCTCCAGGTATAGGTCCGCGGCGGCCTCCGATTCAAGCGGTTCCGTAACAGGCGTGGGCGCCGAGTCGTCATGTTCATTTTCAGCCGGGATTTGTTGCAGCGCGCTGGTTTCTTCATCGGGCAAGCCGCGCATCATACGGCAAACCCGGGCTGCTTCAATTAGCCGAGCCAATTCCTCTGGCGGTCCCGGCAAACTGCTGTCGAGATAATTCTCGATCAAGCCGACGATTTCGTGAAGCACCCTGCCGGTATCATGCTTCGGCGTCAATTGCTGGAGGGTCAATTCCTCTAGAGTCAATTCCAGCTCGTGAGCCAGGTGGCTCAAGCCGGAAAATCCAACCATAGCCGCGGCGCCGCTGATTGTGTGAACGTGGCGATAGGCCTCCTCCAACGCTTCCAGGCAGGACGAATCGGCGCGAAAGGCCTCAATCCCCTGAATGATTTGGGGAAGGTAGCCCTTGGCCTCCGCGACAAAGCCGGCCAGCACTTCAGGATCGATCTGTCTTGCCATTCCACTCTCCGCAAGCCAGCGCACGTCAAAGAATCGCGAAAGAGACGGTAGAAAAAATGAAGAGGAAGGGCGTTTTTTCCCGCGCCTCTTCGAATCCGTCACTCTCGCGCCAGGACCGGCCGGGGCGTATCGCCAAGGTTAGTTCCGACGATAGTCCAGTGGTTGCCGCGCTGTTCGTGGGTTTGCTTCGGATCCAGGGCTGGCATGCTGGCCATCGTTGCAAAGTCCTCGCGGCCGGGTAGGCGGAACGTGCTGACCGAGGATCGCAGTTCATCGGCCAGTACGGCCAAATTGCTGACGGCCAGGGCGGCCTGCTTATTGCCTGAGGAGGTTTGCTTGGTAATCTGCGAGATTTCATTCATGGACTTAGCCAGGGCTTCCGAACCCCGCGCCTGTTGCTTGGACGCTTGCGAGATCGACTGAATCAGTTCAGCCAGGCGATTGGAGACCGATTCGATTTCTTCCAGGGCTTGCCCGGCCTGGTTGGCCAGCTTGGAACCCTCAACTACTTCGTTGATGTTCTTTTCCATGGCGGACACCGCCTCGTTCGTTTCGCTCTGAATCGTCTTGACGAGGCTGGCAATCTTCTTGGTCGCGTCGGTAGAGCGCACGGCCAGGCGCTCGACTTCCTCGGCGACGACCGCGAAGCCGCGGCCCGCTTCGCCGGCCATAGCAGCCTGGATGGAGGCGTTCAAGGCGAGGATGCTGGTTCGGTCGGCGATGTCGTCGATAAGCTGAATGATCTGGCCGATTTCCTGGGAGCTTTCACCGAGGCGCTTGATGCGCTTGGCCGTCTCCTGCACTTGATCGCGGATGCGGTTCATGCCGTCGATGGTGTCTTGCACCGATTTGCTGCCCTGGCTGGCGCTGGTGAGAACCTGTTGAGCGACCGTCGAGGAGACGGCGGCGTTCTCGGACACCTTTTGAATGGAGACCACCATTTCACCAATGGCGGATGACGTGTTGACGATCTGCTTGGACTGAGTTTCACTGCCGTGAGCCAGGTTTTCCGCGGTGGAATGGATCTCGTTGGCCGCGTTGCTGACCTTCAGCGTCACGTCTTGCACGCTGCCGATAATCTTGCGCAATTGCTCGATCATGTAGTTAAAGGAGTCGGCGATAGCTCCTGTCACGTCAGTGGTAACTTCGGCTTCCTTGGTGAGGTCGCCTTCGGCAAGGCCGCTCAATTCCTCAAGCAGTCTGGCGATCGAGGCCTGAATGGCATCGCGCTCCTCGCGCGACTGCATTAAGCCAGTCAAGTTGTCCAACATGGCGTTCAAGGAAACAGCCACAGTGCCCAGTTCGTCGGCGGTGAGCACCTGTGCCCGCGCTTTGAAATCGCCGATGCCGACCATGCCGAAGGTGTTCATGAGTTGATTCACCTGGTTGGTCAGATTCCGAGTCAAGAAAAACCCGGCTACACCGACGAGAAGAGCGGCAGTCCCAACCACACTGAAGATGATGTACCGCAGACGGTAAACGGAGGCAAAGGCTTCGTTCTCATTAACCTCCGCGACAAGACCCATGTTCAAGTCGGGAATCCAGGTGTGGTAGCCCAGAACCGTTTTGCCAAGATGGTTTACATAGATGGCCGAACCGGTTTGCTTATCCAAGGCTTTTTGAATGCCGGAGCTAGTGACTTTGTTTTTGAGCTCCGAAGCCTTCTGGGTTGTCAGGGAGCCTTCGCTATTGATCAGAAAGGCTACACCGGTTTCTCCAAGCGTGTTGCCCTGTGCCAACGTTCGGATAATCTCGTCATTAGTGAGGCGAATGACCGCCACGCCGACGTAGGTACGATCCTTGGGATCAACCATCGCGACGGAAACGGCCGTGCCATAATTTTGTGTCGAAGATTTGTATAGAGGCTTGATGAACATCTTGCCTTGATTCGCCATGGCCCCGGCGAAGTAAGCATCATCGACTTTGCTCATTCCGAGCTGTTGTCGTCCCGGGGCCAACGTATCCGATAGCACCACGCCTTTCGGATCGCAAACCAGGGCGCTGGCAAAGCCGGGCAACGATTTGGCCGTCCTTTCCAGCCGCGACCGGATTTCCGCGCTTAGCTCTTCCTTATTGCTTTCCTTTTGGGCCATTTGGCGGACGCGGGCGATAATGTCTTCATTCGTTGCGATGCTGTCCACGGCTGTCTTGTAGGTGGCGGCGTATAGATCGACGATACGCTCGCGCTGGAGGGTGGCGATGCCTTCCAACTGATTTAAGGCCCGTTCTCGAAGGGATGTCTCGGCTGAACGCTGGGCCACAAAACCCAGGACAACGAGAGGGCCCAAAGCCAGGACGGCCATGGTGAGCAGCAGTTTGTTGCGAATGCTGCCCGCGAAGAAGTCACGAATGGATGGGAACACAGAAAACCTCCGATATCCTGAACCCGTTAAACGAGTTCGACCTGCCGCATCTCCGCCGAGAGCAGCAACCTGTCAAGATCCAATAAAACCACCAAACGACCGTCAATCTCCGCCACGCCGCGCATGTAGGGCGTGAGCCGGTTTTCAAAGGTCGATGGCGGCGCCGTTATGCGATTTTCCGAGACAAAGCGAATACCCTTTACTTTTTCCACGACCAGTCCGGTCGCCATTTCTCCAGAAAGCGAACGAGCCACCAGCAGGCGGCTGTCCGCGGTGCTGTCGCACCGATCAAGTCCAAAAAAAGTCGCGAGATCAACCATCGAGACGATGTCGCCGCGGACATTGGCAACGCCGAGAACCCATTCGGGCACGTTGGGCACGAGCGTGATGTTCGAGGTCCGGCCAATTTCCACAACGCCGGCCAAGGGCACGGCATAGTCAATGCCAGCCAGCGTAAAGACAATGTGCTGGTCTTCGGGTTTGCCGGCAGCTGCTGGCTGAGAGGCTATTCCTGAGGCGCGCCTACGCGGGGCTCGCGTGGGCCGAACTTGGCGATCGATTCCTGCCAACAGTTCTTCCAGTATCCGGCTGGTTTCGGCGGCTTCGAAATCGCAGCTAACGGACAACTCCGCGGTCGCTTCCATGCCTTCGGTTGACCGGACTTTGACTTGATGGATGAAATCGCCTGGGAACCGACCAATCACGCGAAGCGGCAGCAGGCGGTCTTGTCCGGCAGCCAGTGAGCCAAATGACCAGGTAACGCTATGCGCGCCGGGATCATGGACTGCGTGCTCGTCAGCTGAAACGAATTCGAGCCCCTCAGGCAGGGTGTAGCATACTTCGATGTTCGAAGCGGCAGCCGTTCCGGTGTTGGAGGCCGCCACGAGGTAATCAGTTTCTTGATTCGGGTGTAGGTCGGCAGGACCAGTGATTTGTAGGGCCAACTCTGGCTGCGTCACGAGCAAGTTGGCCTGAGCGGCAACGGAGACGCATTCCGTACCGCTAACGACCACTTCGTTTACCTGTGGTCCAGCCTCTTGGGCGAGGGTTCGCAGAGAAAGCTTGACGCTCTCGCCGGGCGAGAGTGTGCCAAAATCCACTGCAACGAGATGACCCTGCTCATGGAGCAGCCCGGAAGAAAGTTGATTGCGGACGACGACGTTGGTGGCCTGGCCGCTCCCGGAGTTGGAAACTTGAATGTCGAAAGCCGCCGGCTCTCCCTTTCCGACGCTCTGCGGGCCGGTGACCGTCGCCTGTAAACGAGGTTTGGTGATGCGCGTGCGGACGCCATAAGCGGTGCGGAAGGTCGTCGCCGACTCAGGCAACAACTTACCGGTTTGCTTGGATTGCACACGAACAAGGATCCGCTTTACGCTGCTCGGCTCAAGGTCTCCTAGCTTCCAGACAAGCTTGTTGCCGCGAACTTCCGGGGCTGGTTCGGCGCCTAAAAAGCGGAACCCGGCCGGTAATTCGTGCTCCACCCGCACCTGAAATAGCGGCTTTGTTCCCGTATTCGGGACTTCGATGCCATAGACGACCGGGCGCATTAGGCGCGAGAGCGGTGGTTGACGCTCCATCTGAACAGAAGAAGTGCTCGTTTCATCTCGATCGTGGCTATCTTCTTTTGCCTTCTCCCTGGATTTCTCACTGCCGTCCACCAATCGCACAATCGGACCAGCGGCCGGTCCCTTTTCCTCGCCGACCGGGTCAAGCGAAGACGTCGGGCATTCATGCGCCGAGCCGGGGGCAGGGTACTTTGACGAGGTTTTGAGAAGGTCTCTTACATAGACCGCCGATAAATTCAGAAACGAGGCATCCTCGGCCGGCTTGGCAAAGAGGTCGATTTCGGGATCAGAAACCGGATCCTGAGGGCTGGGCAAAGGAGGCGACGATTGCGGAGACAGGGCCTTCACCTCCAAAAGGGGCGGCCCGCCCATGGCCGGTTCCGGCAGCGGCACGTTCAGCCAAGGAGGCAGGCCTTCTGCTGCCACCGGTTCCGGGTCTCTCAGCCAGCGGGGGAGAGGGGGCTCCGGCGCATTCATATCGGTTAAGGCGCCTGCAGGCGACTCTTCGGGAATGTTTGGTTCTTCAACCATTTATCTCAGGCCTATCTTTGCGGACCATTTGGCGATCACGGCCCATAAATTCCCTGACAATTGGGCCCACAATCAAACCATCCATTGATGCCGGACTGTCTCACAGAAGCTGGCCGACGTTGCTCAGCAACTCTTCGTCGGCAAAGGGCTTAGTCAAGTAGCCGTCCGCGCCTTGCTTGAGCCCCCAGTACCGGTCGCTGTCTTGGCTCTTGCTGGATAGCATCAGAATCTTGATGTCCTTGGTGTCTACGGAGGTCTTTAACTGGCGGCACACCTGAAAGCCGTTTTTCTTCGGCAGAATAATGTCCAAAACAATTAATTCGGGATGTTCTCGGACGGCTTTCTCGAGGGCCTCTTCACCGTCGGAGGCCGTGATGACGAGATAGCCCTGGTTTTGCAAGGGTGCGGAGACCAGCTTCAAATCCGTGGGACTGTCGTCCACGACGAGGATCTTTTGAGTAGACAAAGTTCTCTCCTTCGAGAAGTATTGGGCAAGAATTAGCACTGGAGCCGGTCAATTACCGGCCCTAGGTCTGCTAGGAATAGTCGATGAGCCTCGGTCCACTCCGTGGAGGAGGTGGGCACTTGGAAATAATCCTGGAACAAAACGAAGAAGCCTTCCAAAACTTTCACCAGACGCCGGGTAACCTGGCGAAAATCATGCGAACTCTTGGCGTGATCAGCGGATGGTTTTCCGAAGACGCTAAACAAGGATTGCAGAGCGCTCGGCGTCAATTGCTTCAACAGTTCCTGGACAACCAGGTACAGCTCTACAGCCTGGGCCAATTGCTCCTTACCCTCCTTCTCGTCTTCACGGGTCTTCAAGGACCGTTCAGTGAAGTCGGTGACTTCGTCGAGCATGGTCAAAATAATCTGCAGCGCGAGAGAAGCGCGGCGCTGAACTTGAGCATCGGCCAGTCGCGATCGGAATTGGTCCAGCTTCGAAAGCAGAAGCACTAGATCGCGCTCGAGGTCGACATCCTGTTCGGTGTCAATCGGTGACGGAATCGCCGCCACAGCGAACGGGCCACTTTTGCGTGAGCGCTCCATTGCGATTTCTACTCTCTGTCCGGAAATTAAATCTTCTTGCGCGGCTGGCAGTGCTTTTTCACTACTTGTACCAAGGCTTCGGGCTTAAAGGGTTTGGTGATGTAAGCTGTCGAGCCGGCCATGCGGCCGCGAATCTTGTCGAAGAACCCATCCTTGCCGGAAAGCATAATGACGGGGATCTTGGCGGTTTCTTTGTTTTCCTTAATCAATTTGCAGACCTGATAGCCGTCCATGCCGGGCATGGCGATGTCGAGCAGGATGAGGTCCGGAATATTTTTCAGGATATGGTCGGCGGCCTCGTACCCATCAGCCGCGGTGCTTACCGTATAGCCGCTTTTTTCCATGGTCATCGAGACTAGCTTGCGGACCGTTGGGCTGTCATCAACGATTAAGACACTTCCTTGCTTGGTATGCTCTTTGCGAGTCTTTTCCACTTCCGCAGCCTTTAGAGCGACAAAGCGTTGCGATAAAATGCCGACTTGAGTGCGCAAGAGCTGATCGCGCGGCTTGATCCGCGTGGCATTGGACAGGTGAGTGAGAGCGCTTTCTAGATTATTGAGGTTGAGGTGAGCCAGGCCGAGATAGTAATGAGATGCGAAATCAGGTTGCTGGCGAACCGCGGTCTCATAGCGCTCGATCGCATTCTTCATCAATGCATGATGAACGGCGCCATTGTTCATGACGGCGTCCAGATCGGCAAGCGAGAGGACGCCGCCGCAGGTTCCACATTGCGTCGCCGTCTCACCAGCGGAAGCCGCGCAGAGGGGGCATTCTCTTGGCGGGGCTTCAGTTTCTGCCGTATCCTCTTGGGCGATTTCCTTGGCCTCGTAATAGCGAATGGCCTCTTGGGCTCGCTTATTTTGAGGATTGAGTTCCAGGACCGTTTGCCATGCGGCCAGTGCTTTTTCATTGGATGGCGCGACTGCGGCCAGCCATTGCCAGGCCAGTTCGTTGCCTGGTTCCTGTTCGATAATTAGAAAAATATGCTCGCGGGCGGTTGCTTTGTTGCCGGCCTTGGCCTCGGCAATAGCGAATTGCAGTCGCGCCGACCGCATGCCTTCGCGAGCGCGCTCGTTGTTTGGATTGATGTCCAGGACGCGCTGCAAACTGGACATCATCCCTTGCGGCGACTCGGCCACTCCGGCCAGCCAAAGCCAGGCAAGTTCATTGGCAGGCTCCTGATCAACGACGGCTTTCAGCAGGGGCCGCGCGCCGGCCTTGTTGCCAGCTTTGGCTTCGGCGACTCCGGCCTGAAGCCGAGCCGATTTAAGGCCCTCCCGGGCGCGCTCGTTGTTCGGATTGATCTCCAACACACGGTCCAGACTGACCAGCGCGTCTTGAGGCGATTCCGCTACTCCTGCCAGCCAGAGCCAAGCGGCCTCGTTGTCGGGCTCCAGATAAACGGCTTCCCGCAGGAGCCGGCGCGTTAGGGCCTTGTCACCGGCCTTGGCTGCGGCGATTCCTTCGCGCAGTAAACTTATTGCGCTTACTTGGGACACGGCTCGGTCCTTTCTAAGGCTGATGGCTCGGAATGTTTGCCACGCTTTGATATCCTTACTTCTGCATAAACTTGTCGATGCCTTCCGATTTCCAGATGGTGAAGGTCATCTTGTCCTTATCGCTGATCCGAATGCCGATGGCGTTAACCGGGAAGTTGAACTTCTTCTGGACCTCTTCCCAGGTCTTTTTGGCGTTGGGTTCCAGTGGCATTGTTCAATCTCCTCAAGTTGATTCTTGCAAGTCACCAAGGTGCATCGACTAATCCGATCCAAGCTAAGCCCGAAGCCCCAGCGAGGGAAGAATGGCTCCCTCGATAACGGGTCGGGCTCATCCCACCGGGGCGCGGCAGGCCTCAATTGCGCCCGGCCACCAGGTTTGCCAAACCGGCAGTCGAGTAATGGTTTTTCGCCTCCGGCGCCACGACGGCCACTGCGGTTTGTTTCAGTGCAGGCGCCAGCCATTCCCGCATCAACCGGTTTAAAACGGGACCATCGATCGCTTCGATGTTGGCCAACACCTCGTTGGCGGGAAAATGCCGCCCGAAGTACAGCTCCTGAGTCGCCAGGCGGCTCATACGAATATTGGTGTTCTCCGCGTCCAGCAGGTGCTGCCGGCGAATTTGCAGGGTCGCCTTCCAGATTTCCTCGTCGTCGAGAGCGGCTACTCCGGAGCTTAGCTGCTGAATTTCCGTCAGAATGATCTTCAAGACCTCCTGGAGTTCATCGGCCGCCGTGCTGCCTTCGACGACCAGCATGCCCGCGTCACGGTAGGCGTGGTACTCTGCCGCGACGTGATAGACCAGCCCGCGCTCCTCGCGCAAACGGCGAAAAAGCCGGGAACTCATGCCTCCACCCAGGACATTCGCGATCACGTGGATCCCGAAGCGATCCGCGTGGCCGTAAGCCGGAGCGGGAATCCCCAGCGCGAAATACGCCTGGGCCACGGCCGTTTCTTCCAAAACGATCCCGCCGTGAAAAACTGGTCGGGTTGCCGGAATCTCTTCCCTTTCACCCAGCAGCCGCCAAAAGGCATCGCGTGCCTGAGCGGCGAAGTCTTGATGCTCCACCTGCCCGGCTGCGGCCAATATCATCCGATCCGGCGTGTAATGCTCATGAAAGAAATAGATTACATCCTCGCGGGAAAGCCGCTCGATGCTTTCGCGGCTGCCGGCGATGGTCCGTCCCAACGGATGGCCGGACCAGGCGTGAGCCTTCAATAAATCATGCACCCGCCGGTCGGGGGCATCGCGACCGGCGTCCATCTCGCGCAAAATGGCTTCTTTTTCTCTTTGCAAACTCTTCTCGGAGAATGTTGAATTCAGAAACAAATCTCCAAACAGGTCCAAAGCGTAGGTGCGATGCTCGTCCAGGACGAGGGCGAAATAGCAGGTATAATCCCTGGTCGTAAAGCCCCCGATCTGTCCGCCGGTCAGGTCCATCAGGCGGGCGATTTGCTGGGCATTGCGGTTGCTGGTTCCCTGAAAGAGCAGATGTTCAGTCAAGTGGGCCAGTCCACTCTGGTGCGATGGTTCTGAACAGGGCCCGGCATCGATCAGGAAGCCCATAGCGAGCGAGCGTACATTGGGCATAGTCTCCGTGACGACGCGGAGCCCATTCTCCAGCGTTGTCTTCCGGTAGGAAGCAGTATCCGGGGCCCGTGCTTCCGCCAAGGCATGGCTCATCCTCGCCTCAATCGGTCTTAGGCCGTAGCGCGACACGAGTTGGCATCCTGTAATTATGGCGCCATTTCCCTAGGCCACCGGAGACATGGTGGACAAGGCGAGTCGGCTGCGAGCCGGCCAGAAGGAGTTCCGTTAAGGCGGCATGCGAAGAATTCTTGTCTCGCCCTACTCAGGCCGGGACATCCGATGTCAATTCCGAGTGGAAGTATAGCTCATTGCTGTGTATGTCAAATTCAGGCAGCTTTTTTGCGAGGATTGAAAAGGACGCCAACATTGGTGTCCTTTCTCTAATTAAGCTTTTGGTCCTACTTTGGGGGCCTTCATATGACAACCAAAGATAGCGAGCTGGTCGCGTGAGCGCCCGGAGTCCCAGCACACTCTCGGGCGGCATCGGGTGTTCAATAATTGATCACCCTCTGGCTCAATTGGTACCCCTCCAACAATGTTGCGAACTTGTTCGATTTTGCAACAATAATCCCTCGTATGCGGCTCCGAGCGCGCTAGGGGCCATGCGGGACTCCGGGCGGATGTGAGCCGCCTCTAAGGAGGAGGAGTC
>Ga0185299_10001096_pt1 | contig 58863 bp, 61 predicted proteins | sample PaiPotPPA55metaG_FD_128002 | JGI IMG/M metagenome (GOLD analysis project Ga0185299, IMG submission 128002) | Iron sulfur acid spring bacterial and archeal communities from Banff, Canada, to study Microbial Dark Matter (Phase II) - Paint Pots PPA... ... | reverse complement strand
CGGCCCTCCCGCGCTGCAAACTACGACCCAGCCAGTTCGCCGGCGCGGCCGCCCCTGTAAATGCGCCGAACGCGGAATCGATTGTAAACACGGCTGATACTAATCGAGGTTTTCGAAGGAGACGGAAACTGGCTAGCGCCAAACGGAAGTAATCCATGAGTTCATCGGCCGCAATTCTGACACTTCAACAATAATTCCGCAACGTATGAATATGTAGACGTGAGCGGACACTCGGCAACACCATGTCGATCGTATAAACCGAGTTACAGAATACTTGAAGATGGTTTGCAGCACCTACTGGTCCATCCCTTATTCTAGCCACCGTCCGACCCTTATTCTACCCACCGTCCGACCCAGTTCTACCCACTGTTCGACCCCTGTTCTACCCACTGTTCGGCCCCGGTTATACCATGTTGTACCCCTATTAATGTTGCTCGTAATGGTATACAATCCGAAACACGCTTTTTGTGCGACGTCAATTCCAAATGAGGTACTTGTACATGCAAACCAAGTCGTTAGTCGCGGTACTTCTTCTTTCGGGGCTGTCACTGCTAGGCCAGACACTCGGGGAAATTTCAGGAACCGTTGTAGATCCGAGCGGCGCAGGAGTACCAAACTCCACCGTCACTCTGACTAGCACCTCAACTAATGCTGTCCGCACCGCGGGGACTAACGAACAGGGGCTCTATACATTCCCGTCGGTGCCGCCCGGCACCTACAACGTGAAAGTTGAGCATCCGGGCTTCAAGACAACGACCAGCAACGTCGAGGTCCTAGTGCAGCAGAGCGTCCGTCTGGATTTGACACTCCAGGTCGGCCAGGTTTCGGAATCCGTCGAGGTTTCGGCCACCGCAGCACTGTTGCAGGCTGAAAACGCGACTGTAGGCACCGTGGTCGAGACGAAAAGCATCGTTGAACTGCCTCTCAACGGACGCGAGTACTTGAATCTGGTGACGCTGTCTCCGAATGTCAGCAACCTTGCACCGCCATCCGGTCAGGCTCAGTCGCGCCAGGGCGCCGATCGTGCCAACCAGTCGATCTCGGCCGGCGGGAACCGCATCGTGTACGACTATTACACGCTCGATGGCGTAGTCAATACCGATCCCAATTTCAACACCTATATCGTCCTTCCCTCCATCGATGCCATACAGGAATTCAAAGTGCAGACCGGCGTGTATCCCGCCGAGTTCGGCCATGAAGCGACGCAGATCAACGTGCTTACCAAATCCGGCGGCAACGTCTACCACGGTTCGCTTTTCGAGTTCGTCCGCAACAACGATTTCGACGCACTCCCATATCAGTTCACCGCTGCGAAACCTGGCGTGTCGCCCTTCAAGTGGAATGATTACGGCTTCGAGCTCGACGGCCCCATTGTCATTCCGAAGCTCTTCAACGGCAGGAACAAATTGTTTTTCATGGCCAACGACGAGTGGCTCATTCAGCGGCAGACTCAGCAAGCCGTATATAACGTGCCAACTCCTCAGATGTTCCAGGGCAACTTCAGCCAACTGGGAACCACCATTTACGATCCGACCACGAAGCAGCCGTTCCCCGGCAATATCATTCCATCCAATCGCATCAGTCCGATTTCGCAGGAACTGCTGAAGTTTTATGACTCTTCCAATCTTCCAGGCTTGACCAATAACTACGTCCAGAATAACGGCTCTCCGTTCACCCGCGACGGCTTCGTCGTGCGAATGGACTTTATCGAATCCGCGAAATCGCAATGGACCGGCCGATATAGCTGGGGCACCGAAGTTCAATCGAATGACACCATCAACGTCAGTGGGGCCAAGATCACCACGGGTTATGAGCAGTACCTCGGGTCCAACACGCGAACGTTTACGCCGAATCTGGTCAACGAAGCGCGTTTCGGCTACTCGCGGTTCTTCAATGCCCTCACCGCTCTCGGGGCGTTCAGCACCAACTACGTCTCCCAGCTGAACCTTCCCAATCTGCCGGCCGGCCCTCCCGTCACCTGGGGCATCCCAAGTGTCGGCTTGGCTGGTTACAGCGGATTCGGCGATAATTCCGATGGTCCTTATCAAAACAGCAACAATACCACTCAGTTCATCGACAACCTCTCCTGGATCAAGGGCAAGCATACTTTCAAATTCGGCTTTGAATACGATCGCCAGAATTTCAACCAGTTCGGCAATCAATACTCTCGCGGCCAATACTCCTTCCAGCCCAACGCGACCCGAAGCCCGACTAATACTGGCGGTGATAGCTTCGCCGAGTTCCTGCTGGGTGATATCTACCAAGCCACGACAGCCATCGCAGCTGCCAACGTGTTGTTCTACCGCAATGCTGAAGCTGCCTTCGTCGACGATACGTGGAAGATCACGCCCAAGCTCACCCTGTCCCTAGGCTTGCGGTGGGAGTTGACGCCGCCCTTCACAGACTCAGTCAACAACTTGTTTATCGTCCATGTACCGTACAACGACTTCGCTCCTCAATCGCCGCAATCCCAATGGCCGTACTTTGTCCGGCAAGGCAACTGCTCCGATCCGTACACGGCCACACCCGCCGTCTCCGTCCGCTGGACCAAGACACCGGCGGTGTGCAGCAACGGGCTCCTGCCCAACCAGCTCATGGATACGCGGTATACGGACTTCGCGCCCCGCGTCGGTATCGCCTATTCGCCCGATTCCAAGACCGTTATTCGCGCCGGCTTCGGAACGTTCTTCAGCCAGGACAACGCCAATTCCCCGTACTTCGATCTGGGCCGCAATCTTGCCGTCCGCAACTCGATCATAGCTGACACCGGGTCTGCGACAACCGGCGGCGTGCCGTTCAACTATAGCAACGCCTTTCCTGCAACCGGTGGCGCAACGGTGCCGGTAGGGGCGCCTTATGCCTACTCTGACAACCCCCTCCACCACACCGCTTATACCGAGCAGTACATGCTCAACATCCAGCGCCAGTTCGGCGCCAGTTGGGCCGTGGAAGTGGGATATCTCGGGTCACAAAGCCACCACATGGCGGGCTTCTGGAATCAGAACCAGGGAGTTCCCTCACCCATAGGAACCGCTGCTTCACATCTTCCCTTTGGCGACTACACGTTCATTCAAACAGTCGAGGATATGGGAAATGCCGAATACAACTCCCTCGCCGTGAAGGTCGACAAGCGTTTCAGCGGGGGCCTGAGCCTGATCACCGCCTATACCTACGGCGTGGCGATAGACGACACCAGCGGCATTCGCGTGCAGGGATATGACACGCTGTTCCCGCAGAATAGCGATTGCGTCCGGTGCGAGCGCGGCCCCTCCTCATACGACACCCGCCATCGCCTGGTGGTGTCGCCCCTCTACGAGCTGCCCATCGGTAAGGGAAAGGCGCTGAACATCGACAATCGGTTCCTGAACGCTATCGTCGGCGGCTGGCAAACCGGAGGAATAGTGACGCTTCAAAGCGGGATACCGGCGACCCTTGGCATCGGAGGCGTGGATAACTCCAACACCCAAACCGGATACGACCGGCCGAACTACGTGATAGGTCAGAGCGTTGCGGCCGCGAACCAGAGTGCCAGCAGATGGTGGAACAACTCAGCCTTCGTCGAAGCTCCGTTCGGAAGTTTCGGGGATGTCGGACGAGACAGCGCACTCGCTCCCGGGGTTTTCAGCGTCAACGCCGAACTACACAAAAACTGGGCTATGCCGTACAACGAACATCATCAGCTTCAGTTCCGTGCGGAAGCCTTTAACCTGTTCAACCATCCGAATTTTTATTCACCCAATACGAACATTCTGGCGGGCGCGGCATTTCCTGGCCAGCCGGCGGGCGCCGCCCACCAGGGATTCGGCGTCATCAACAGCTTGGCTTTTGGTATCCCCATGCGCCAGTTGCAACTCGGATTGAAGTATACGTTCTGAAGTAGTCTTTGTGGCTGCGGGAGGGCATTTTGGCCCTCCCAATTCCACTTCTCTTCCATGTTTGTTTGCATGTAACACCCGTCGGCATCTCGATGAAGCTCCAGTGGTTGAAGTCAAAGTTCGCGTTCGAACGCGAGCCGCACTCGGCTTCGGGGCGGGGGCGGCCAGTGGCTTGTGCGTTGACTGTTTCAAGATGAGTGTCGCGAAGTTAAACACTCGGCCAGAACCGCTAATGTGTCGTCGTTGCGGAGCGAGCCGCAACGACCTTGGCAAGCGCCTGCCTCGTGGATGGAAGCGCCAATCCGAATCCGTTTACTGCGCGACTTGTTGGAATAGTCTCTATCTTCTTCGAGCGGTAGCATTACCGGTGGCTAGCCCGTTGGACTGCGGGTGGAAGGAGCTTCGTGCAACGCTGCACCAGATGTGGGCCGCTACAACTCAGGCCTCCAATTGGTTGATGACAGAATTCTATGCCAGAGACGTGAGGCGGGGGAATGAGGCCCAGATGCCGGCCATGCCGAATGTGTATCTGTATCCCGAGGCTCGTGAACGGTTCCCGGTATTACCACCGCGGGCGATTGCCGCACTCGTGCAAAAGGTCAAGCGAACCTACCGCGCTAAGCGTTACGACACGATTTGGAGATGCGCCGCCAGCCTGCCGACGTATCGGTATCCATCGGCATTTTCGACGCCCAGTCAGGCTTGGAGCATTCACGAGGAAGGTATGGCACCCGTCGTCAGCGTACGAATTGGCAATCGAGACATTCGTTTACGGCTGAAAAGTGGTGCTCGCTATCGTCGACAACTGGATTCTGTGTCGAAGATTATTGCCGGTGAGGCTGTTCGGGGTGAGTTGTCGATCTATCAGCGCACGGAAAATATCATGTGTAAATTTGTGGCGTGGTTGCCGCGCCCTGGTGCTCAAGAACATCGCAGCGGAGTATTGACCGTTCGGACCTCAACCCATGCGCTAATCGTAGCCTTCAACGCAAGAGATGAGCGGATTTGGACCTACAACGGCGATCAGATCCGGCGTTGGCACGCTGAACACTGGGCCCAACTTCAGCGCTGGGCCGAAGACACTAAGGCTGAACATCGGCCAGTGCCACCATTCGCCGGGAGGCGAACCAATTCGGTGCGAAAATACCACCATCGCATGGAGACCGCATGTCATACGATCGCGTCCCTCATCGTGAACTACGCGATTCGCCGAAAATTCGCTGCCGTACGTTATGATGATTCGGACCGGACGTACTGCGAACAATTTCCTTGGTCTGAACTGAAATTGAGAGTCGCTCAGAAGTGTGATGCGGCCGGACTAACTTTTGAAGATGCATCTAATGTCTTGATGAACTCCGGCGGAGATACGTTCTCAGATAGTTGCGCTACCGGTTAAGCGCAGCACGCAATACGCTCGGGTACGCTTGCCGGCCCGCTGCCAGCGTGAAGGCGGTTAAGCGTTCGGGATATCTGCAGTCCTACTGCAGCCGCCCCGAGTGCGATCATTGAAGTGATGATCGTTCCGGTGCCATGAAGAAAAGCTCCAGATATTGTGCTGGTTCTCGCCGCGACTGAGGCGCGTCACAGCTCATCTGACCGCGGAATGGACCGCCCAGCAAGTTCGGTCCGACTTTCTTCTGGATGACAGCACGTCGGAGAACTTCTCGACAGGCATGCCAGACCCCCTTACCGGTGACAGGTGTGTCTTTGCCCCGCTTGGCGGCGCCGCCGGGGAACAGGTACAGCTTCGGCTTTCTCCAGCGCCAATACTCGCGCAGAGTCCCGGTAATCCCTCGCAGGAGGCGTGGAACCTGAGCCTGAACCGTGTACGAGGATCCTCCGGGGCGATGCCATCCAAAGTGCTGGATCTTGTGATCCATTCCGAGGATGATAGCGACTGGTACGGGCGAACGTCCAGCAGAGGGTCCATGTGAACCAGTGGCGCAGATGGTGGAACTATTCCGACCCTTCGAACACTTTCGCTACGCGCTTGTTTCGTCTAACCGTTATCACTACCGCGAGCATCGCGACCAACGGCATAAATAGAGCAGCGGGCTCCGGTGTGGCTTCCAACGGCGTACCATCGATCTCAAATTGAAGGGACTGAGTGCCCGCGTCGGCCCAACGATTGCGATCTACCTGTTGTGCAACGGGCACTGCCATGTTCCGCGCACCCTGCCAGACTAAGCCGAACGCGAAAGCGAGACCTACAATGCCCAGGCAACGCATCAACCCAAAGGATACCAGGGGGTCTGAAGCAGTGTAAAGAATCTTACCGTTAGCACGGTTCTTGCCCAGAACCTCATTGGTGGCACGTCCACGCCCAGCCTACCTCTCACGGTTTTATGCTTTAGTCGGTCGTTTTGAAGCTTACTCGCGGGCCGGATCGCGCGGAATCGCGATGCCTCCACAGGTTCCCGAGATGACGTCGCGGGAGCGCTATTCGATTTTGGCGAACAGTATTCGAGGCGAAGACAACACGACGCTTTGGGTTCGGGAAACTCGTCGGCGCACAACCGCTCAGGAAATGCGTCAAGGAGCTTATCTTCGAATATTAAGTGCCACGCGGGGTCCATGACGATAATCTCCTGTATAAAGAAGGCTACAACTGCACCGTCATCGAACTGGTACACGTACAATGCGAGAACCGTATAGCCGACATCTTCGGAATGTTCAAATCCTGGATGATGAGGTCGGGTTTGAAATCCGGCCTGTTCCAGGATTTGCAACGCCTGTTCGCTGTCCCCATCGACGTGTAGATTGCACCGGTACAGCCGCACACCGCCGCTCGTTGCCGTCCGCTTGTTTCGGTCACACGAAAACCGGAAAGACGGGGGTAATGACTTCTCTAGCTGCGGACGCCGTCGTTGAAATTCGTGGTCCGTCCGACCTTAGCGACGGTATCATCGAAGACTCCTAGGAACATCAACGCTTCGCCGTTGTTCCAACGGGATCTGCCGACTCGGGCGACTCTGGTAAGAACACCGGCAGTCGGTGACTGAACTCCACCAGGAATGTGGTTCAAAAGACTGAAGCAGCCACAAGGTACCCTGTGGTCGACGCAGTTATAGACTTCTTGGTAACTTCGGTCGATAGTCTATCCGGTCCCCTTTGCAACAACTAACGACAGGACAAAACATCTTGGACGCACTTCTGGCCGGAGGCACCGCGGCAGAATTACAGCCGCAGATTTCGCGGCTTCCCCTCATGGACGTTCATGCCCTGTTATGCTCTGCCTGCTGGATGCGAGATGACATCGCCAGTAATTGCAGTGAATACGCTCAGAAAGTTGATAAACTGCTCACTAGGAACTCCGGTATCTATGCAGCCGGAGTTCGGGGCTGTCTGCTTGGATTTGCCGTAAATCCAGCGTGTTAGCGAAGCAGCGAAACCACCGTCTCATCAGGCCGACTGACGATAATCAAGCATCACCTTCAAGACTGCGCAATACTTTGTCCGGCCCACGGTCCGATCTATCACCTCTATCAAATTTGGGGGTCGGTCTTCTCTTTCGCAGCGTCGCGCTGAGTCGGTCATGGCATTATGGGTCAACGTTCTTTACGCGTGACTTTCTCACGACGAACGCATCCGGCAGACAGACATGGTAGTCTTGCTAACTTGGCGTGTCCGCAACGAGCCCATAGAATAAGCCGATGCCGGTGAAACTTCTTCTAATCGAAGACAATGGTGCCGATGTGCGAATCATCAAAGAAATCGTTTCGCACAGTTCTGTAGCCGTCAGGATCACGGTTGCGGAGGACGATGAAAAAGCACTTGCGCTTCTCGCCGATCCTAAGTTCAAGCCCGATTTAATCATCACCGGCATGAGCCTGTCAAAGACTTCCGGGTCAGAGGTGTTGCAACGGTGCAACGCGAACGGCATCCCGGTCGTGGTTTTCAATGCTTCCAAGAATCCACGCGATAAAGCGGAAGTGCTCGGGCTGGGCGCAACAGAATTTGTCGAGAAGCCTTTCGATCTCAATAGGTATACGGAAGCAGTCTGGAAGATGGTCCGGAAGTGGGTTCAGCCTCCGACTTAACGTTCCGTACCAATGCATCGATACCCGCTCAGACTCCCCGCCCGCTGCATGTTAGTCGGTGCGATCGGTTCGCCCTTGATCGGCTGGAGCAGATCCAGCATGTGCCAATTCTGCCAGCCCGCGACAAACTTGCCGCCCACAATACGCATGATCGTGATCCGCGTCGTCTGAAGATTCTTGTTGATGGCAGGGATACCCAGCCCCTTGCCACTATGCTTCATCGTGCATGACCATCGAAGACAAACCACCTTCCCTTCGGCGATCGCATCGTGGACTAAAACGTGGATATTTGAGAAGGACCCCTGTCTCCACGGCTTTCCAACCTTCGCATTCGACCGCATCTGGCGCGAGCAACTCGCGTAGCCGACCGCCGCCCTGTTCCGGACTTCTTCGAACCATAACTTCGCGAGTTCTTTGTTAGCGTCGGGCATTCGTTGTAGCCCTGTGTTGCGACATGTACGTGTGTCAATCCTACCAGGATTGGTATTCTCATGGAGCGTCCATGCGGGATAGATGACCCAGCTCGGTGAAGCTAATGCTGAGCGGTCTCAGCCGAAGTTAAACGATCCGAAGACAATACGAACTATGCCGATTGCCAAATAGGTTCGCCGCGACTCCGAACGTCTACCCCAAGCATTACGAGAACCTTCTGTCGGTAGCGAATCTTGATCCAATCCGTCGCCATCGACATCTCCAACCAAGACAGTTACGAGCGCATTTGCTGGGATAGTAACCGCCGTCCGCTGTTCGTTTTCGCACAGAATCGCGAAAGTAAAACTGTTCAGCCGAAAAATGCGTTCTAGCATCGTCTTTCCCCTTTGGCCCATATGCCGAAGACCGAAGGCCCGAGCGGTTGGCCTGGCGTTCAGAAAAACCAGGGTCAGAAGATCAAAGTTCGAGTTAGGCCCTGGTACAACTAGGAAAAGTTCAACATTGGATTCTATTGACAATGGCTGAGTGTAAAGGCCCCGCCCTGCATCTTTGGTGGACCAATAGATTTCGTATGGCAGCCCTAAGTATCTTCCATCAGTGCACCCCTGGGCCACCTACCAGGCTTTTAGTCCACGGAATACTAGCTCCGTGGTATTTCCAAACTGTGAATTCCGACATACACTGAAACTAATTCAAATCCCCAATAACAAAAACGGGCGCTCCCTTCCCTCATCGAAACCCTCAGGAGTGCCCGTTTTGCCCGGGTTCACTGGAGTGGCCACATTTTCCTTACCTACCGCTATCTTGGCCGGTGCTGAAACGGCTTGACTTGACCGTCAGTGGTCTCCTGACAAGTTAGACAAGGCGGCCAACCCTCAGGCGACGTTCCGGGATCGCTGCTCCGCATTGTAGGCAGATACCTACGAGCCCCTCGCCGAGGCGTAGCGCGTCAGAGATCTGGGACAGAAGCTCCGTCGTTCAGTTTAAGGCGTCTTTGGCCAAATCGCGTTGGTTTGCAAGAACCGAGTCGTCCATCGAATCGGGAACTTTTTCGATAACGATCGGTTCGAATTGTGAGGGTGGGCGATGAGTTCGACATGTCTTGCCTCCAGCAGTCGGCGGTGCGTCACGATTTGATCTGGTTCATAGGTGCGGCCTTTCAAGGCGAAACTAATGACGCGCCAGATTTCGATGATAAATTCGTGTAGGTTTTCCGACACCACTTCGGGGCACTTGCAGGCGAAGGCACCGAGACGACTCTACTAACTCGTTGTTTCCCTGAATACCGGCCTTATGGTATTCCCGGCAATTTGATAATACGCTACGCTCAAGCCAAGGCCGCATTCTGCGGGTCAGCTTCTTGCTATGTGGCATTTCATGCAATCGATTCTTGCAACCATCTCCTGCCAGGTCCGAAAGAACAACGGGGATCCGAGACACCGATCCCTAAACGTTGAGGGGAGTCCGGCGGGCGCACCCTGTATCCGGATTGTCTCCGTGCTCGCGGGCGCCGAGGACCGCTATTTGCTGGATCACGTCTCTGCCCGGAATCAGTGGGACGTGTTTTTCGCGGACGCATGCGACGAAGCGTGCAGACTATCTGACCGGCTCAAGCCCCCCATCATTCTGTTTGACCGTGACGTAGCGGGAGCGGACTGGAGACATGCCGTATCTTCGCTTGCCTCAGTGTCTGGCAGCGCGTGTATCCTGCTGATTTCGAGAGTCGCTGACGACTATCTGTGGAATGAAGTTGTTGCGAACGGCGGTTACGATGTCTTGCCCAAGCCGTTACGCGAGGATGAGGTGTTGCGCGCTGTGAGGTTGGCTTGGTCTTACTGGAACTGTGTTCGACGGGCCAGGGCGATCGCTAGAAAATGACGCGCTTCCTCACGGCGTAGAGGATGAGGTCCGCGAAACTGTGCAGGTTCAGCTTTTCCTGGAGATTTCTGCGGTGGGTTTCCACCGTGTGGAAACTCAGGTTCAATACAGCCGCGATGTCCTTGTTCGACTTCCCTTCGGCCAGCAGCTGCAGGATCTCTTTTTCGCGGGAGGTAAGCAACTCGTAGCTATCCTCGATTCCTCGCGTCCTGATTTCCCGAATATAATCCTCAACGAGCATCTTGCTGATCTCCGCGCTGAAGAACGTCTTGCCTTGGGTGACCGCTTTGATAGCTTCGATCAGGTCGCCTTCGGCTGAATCCTTCAACAAGTAGCCTTTGGCTCCCGACTTGAGCGCACGCAAAACATAGCTTTCGTCGGAGTGCATGCTCAAGAAAATAATCGCAGCATGCGGAAGCTGTGAAACGATACGCTCAGCGGCTTCAATCCCGCCCAAGTTCGGCATGGTGATGTCCAGCACAACGACATCCGGATTGGTAGACTCAGCCTGGTCTACCGCTTGACGCCCATCGGCAGCTTCCCCAACTACGCTGAACTCGGGGTGGCTCTCCAGAAGCAGACGCAAGCCTCTACGCATCACGGTGTGATCGTCAGCCAGCAGAATGCGAATCTGTTTCACGCTCGCTGCTCCCAACAGGGCTGGCTATTTCTGAACGGCAGTTCGACCGTGAGCACGGTTCCGCTCCCGAGGGCGGAATGCACGTGACACTTGCCTTGCAACTGAGCTACTCGTTCCTCGATTCCGAGCAGGCCCATTCCCCTCGTTTGCTGAAAATCGAAACCCTGACCGTCGTCCTGGATGGAGAGCGTCAAGCGGCTTGGCTCCTGTTGCACCCGGATTCGCACGGCTTTGGCGTGAGAGTGCTGCGCGCAGTTGTGAAGGGCCTCCTGGACCACTCGGTAGATGCAGGTTTTGTATTCGTCAGGAAGATTATCCGAGGGAAGTTCAGCGGCTACGCTAACGTCCATCGACGTGCGCTTGGACACCTCGCGAGCTTGCCAGCGCAGGGCCGGTACTAAGCCAAGATCATCCAACATGGAGGGGCGAAGCAGTAGCGCCATATTCCGCACTACGCGAACGGTACTCTCCACCAGGCCCTTGATGATTTCTACTTGATGGCGCGACTGCTCGGAGGGCCGGACGTCTAACCCGCCAGAGAGATTCCGCAATTCCACTAACACCGCGGAGAGCGATTGGCCCACTTCATCGTGCAACTCCCGAGATAGCGCGCGCCGCTCCGTTTCCTGTGCCTGGACCAGGCGAGCTGACAGATCTTTCAGATGGCTTCTGGCTTCGGCCACTTCCTCGTACCGGGCGTGGGCCTGCTTCTCCAACTTGAGAATCCTGTGTACACTAAATGCCGCCATTCCCAACCCCAACGCCAGCGTGGCGACCAGCGTTATGGCTAAACGGGCCTGGAATGCGTACAACAGGCTGACCACTTGACTATTGGCAGCTCTCAGCTGTTGCTCGTTGATGCCTGCGATCCGGTCGGCTATCGCCAGCATGTTCTGCCTGCGCGGGAATACCTCATCGCGGAGAAAAGCGTATCCCAGCCGGTGCCGTTCAGTGGCATTCCATTTTAGAATTGGCGCCAGGATGTCCCAATATCGTGCCAACTCGGTCCCGAGAGCAGCATAATCTTTGATCTCTTCGGGTTCGAGTTGGCGCCTATAGGACTCGATTGCAGTTTCCATCTGCGCGCGTACTTGTTCCAGGCTGGCGCGGTAACTTTCGGCTCTTTCGACTTCCGGCTCAAGCACATAGTCACGCACGTATGTCCCGGAAAGATAGACATCCGACCGAATATCGTTGAGTACGTGGTTTCGAAACAGGAATCGCCGCCGGATTCCATCGTCGTTACTTATGAAATGCCGGAGTACCCTAAGCGCGTCGACTCCGGCGAGGGTCATGATAACCAGAAGGCTGCCAAACCCTACTGCCAGTGCCAGGCGGCTGCTGAACAGCAGCCGTTCCACGCCAGACCGCTTCGCCTCGCTCATGGGATTTTCCTACGGGATCTCTGGGTCTAGCGTAACCGATAGAACGGCTGACGACAGGACACTACCTGATTTTTTGCCAAAAAATACCAACTTCTTGGTATAGGACGGCGTCGCGCTTCACAGATATAATCCCTTTAGAGTCCCCTTTGTGTCCATCCGTCTATGGCCCTGGTAAAAAAGGGGTTACTTTCCCTAACCGGATTCGAAGACTCTCAGGGCGGTCGGTTCTTCTGGTGATGTTAAATAAATTGGCTCCCTCTGACATCGATCTGGATACTATCCGCGCTATGGACACCTGTACGGTATCCAATGCGATTGAAAGGCTCAATGTCAGGCTGCGGAACGAAGGTTTTATTTCCGGAACGGTACGCTGCCGGTTTCCGAACTTCGAGCCGATGCTGGGTTACGCAGTGACTGGACGAATCCGGAGTTCCAGTCCTCCGATGTCAGGCCGTTGCTACTACGACCGTATGGATTTTTGGAGTTACGTTGCCACCATTCCCGAGCCGCGGGTGATTGTACTCCAGGATGTCGACCACATGCCGGGAGTCGGCGCGTTTGTAGGCGAGATTCACGCGACCATAGGGATAGCCTTGAACTGCGTAGGCTACATCACTAATGGAGCGGTACGCGATTTGGCGCCCGTAAAGGCGCTTGGTTTCCATCTTTTTTCCGGCAGTGTCGCAGTATCTCATGCTTATGCCCACCTGATCGAGTTCGGTGAACCGGTTGAGATCGGTGGATTGAAAATCGCGCCAGGAGATCTGCTGCACGGCGACCGTCATGGTGTACAGACGATTCCGCCGGAGGTTCTCTCGAAAATTCCACAAGAAGCGGAGCGGATTTTGCGCTCGGAAAACGAATTGATTCGGTTTTGCAGATCTCCCCAATTCTCCTTGCAAGGTCTTTCCGATCGATTGAAGCAAGTATCCCAAGTATCCAAGGACTGACCGTGAATTTAAAAATCTCGATCCCGTTGCTGTCGGTGCTGATTGTTATTTTCGCGGGAGCCTTGGCATCCTGCGGCAATGGCGTAAAGGCGAGTGCCAGCAGCCCGTCAGTCGCTGCAGAAGGAATTTCGGTGGGCGTCGCCAAGGTGGGCAGAAAGCCGCTCGGCCGAAAGCTGACAGTCTCGTCCGAGCTGGTGCCGTTCCAGGAAATCGACGTTTATGCCAAGGAGTCTGGCTATGTGAAAAAGCTGGACGTGGATTATGGAACCAGGGTGAAGGCCGGCCAGGTCATGGCGGTACTCGAGATTCCGGAGCTCGAGTCGCAGTTGCAACAGGACGATGCGGCCATTAAGAATGCATCCGACCAGATTACCCATGCTCAACACGACCTCGTTCGCGCGCAGGCGCAGTACAACGCCTTGCATCTGCAATATGAAAGATTGAGCGGAGTTTCAAAATCGAAGCCGGGCTTAGTGGCGCAACAAGAAGTCGATGATGCCCAAGGAAAAGATTTGGCCGCCGAGGCGCAAGTGGAAGCTTCCAAATCGAGTCTGGAGGCCGCGCAAAGCCAGTTAGCGGTCATGCAGGCCAAGCGCAAGCACGATCAAGACCTGTATGATTATTCAAAAATTACCGCCCCTTTTGCAGGTGTTGTCACACAGCGGTTCGCAAATCTCGGCGCCTTGATGCAGGCCGGTACTAGTTCCAGCACGCAAGCCATGCCGCTGGTCCGTCTCTCCCAGGACGATCTTTTCCGTCTCGTCATACCCGTGCCCGAGTCGTACGTCCGCTATATCAAAATCGGCGACCCGGTCAGCGTCATGGTTCCCTCATTGAATCGAACTTTTCCGGGCAAGGTGGCTCGCTTCTCGGTGGACGTCAAAGAAGACACGCGCACGATGCATACCGAAGTGGACGTGGCGAACCCGAACAAGCTCTTGATTCCTGGACTGTACGCGGAAGCCACCATCACGCTCGATCAGAAGGCTAGTGTGGTGGCCGTGCCGCTGCAGGCGGTCGAACACGAAGGCGATAGGACCGTTGTCGATGTGGTTCCTCCATCCGGCAAGATCGAGGTCCGCCGCGTAACACTCGGTATTCAGACCGCCACCGAGGCGGAAGTAATCTCCGGATTGCAGGACGGAGAGTTGGTTGTAGTCAGCGATCGAAGCGGGCTGAAGGCCGGCGAGGAAGTACGGCCCAAAGTGATCGAATTGGTTGAATACCAAGGTCAGGAAGAAAAGCAGTAGCCGAGGCGAAGGAACCTAGCCGTGTCCAGTTTTTCCATACGAAATCCGTACTTCATCGTCGTGGTTTGTTTGGCTTTGATGGTTCTCGGAGTGACCAGCCTGCTGCGGATGCCGGTGGATCTGTTTCCCTCCATCAACATTCCCGAGGTCGTGGTAGCCACGTTTTACTCCGGGATGCCGCCTGAAGATATTGAAACCGATATCACCAACCCTCTGGAACGGTTTTTCACCATGGCCAGCGGCATGGACCATATGGAGTCCCGCTCGATGCTCGGTGTGAGTATCATCAAAGCGTACTTCCAGCCGGGCACTAACGCGGACGCCGACGTCACCGAGCTTTCCAACCTGGCCCTGGCTGACTTGAAGCGCCTGCCGCCCGGAACTCTTCCGCCGGTCGTGCTGAAATTCGATGCTTCCAGCCTTCCAGTCTGCCTGGTCACTCTGAAAGGTCAGGGTCTGACCGAAACCCAGCTTCACGACATCGGGCAATTCACCATCCGGAATCAGATTGCCGTGGTACAGGGCGCCACCATTCCGCCGCCCTTCGGTGGGAAATACCGGCAGGTCATGGTTTACGTCGACCCCTACAAGCTGATGTCCCGGCAGCTGAGCCCGATGGACGTCGTGAATGCGGTCAACCAGAGCAACCTGATCTTGCCGGCCGGCGACGTCAAGATGGGTCCGTACGACTACTACGTCTACTCCAACAGTCTGGTTAAAAAGGTCTCGGAAATTAATGATATTCCCATAAAGACCGTCGGCCAGCGCTGGGTTTCCGTCGGAGATATCGGCGAAGCTAAGGACGCCAATCAGATTCAGTACAACGTCGTTCGCGTGGACGGCCAGCGCTCCGCCTACTTGCCCATCATGAAGCAGGGCGGGGACACCAATACCATCCAGGTGGTGAACGGCATTCGCGACATGATCGGAAAGCTGTTCGACGTTCCGAAGCAGCTCGAGGCCGCCGTGGTCTTCGATCAGTCGGCTTTCGTGAAAGAGGCTATCAACACGCTGTTGCACGAAGGTCTGATCGGCTTGGCGCTGACCAGCCTGATGATCCTGATCTTTTTGGGAAGTCTGCGGGCCACAGTAGCAGTATTTCTGTCGATTCCCCTCTCCGCCTTGACTACCTTTGTAGTGCTGTACCTGCTTGGGAGCACGGTGAATACGATGATTCTCGGCGGCCTGGCGCTGGCATTTTCGCGCGTAATCGACAATTCTGTTATTTCACTGGAGAACATCTATCGCCATCTGGAAATGGGCGCCTCGCCGCAGGTGGCGGCCGAACAAGGCGGCGCCGAAGTAAGCATGGCGGTGCTGGCCGCCACTCTGACGACGGTTGTGGTTTTCTTCCCGGTCACCTTTTTATACGGCGTCAGCAAGTTTCTGTTCTCGGCGCTCGCGTTGGCAGTGGTGATCTCGCTGTTCGCCTCCTATTTCGTCGCCATGACGGTGATTCCGTTGTTCTGTGCACGCTTCCTGAAGGGGGTTCATCACGCACATGAGGCCGTGACAAGCCGCGGTTTTAATGCCTGGTTTAACCGTGGCTTCACGGCCCTGCTTGATTTTTATGAGCGTCTAGTACGGGGCGCCCTGCGCTATCCGGCGCTCACCATCGCGCTCTTGCTCGGCCTCTTCCTCGCCAGCCTGGCGCTCTATCCGTTTCTCGGAGTCGCTTTCTTCCCGCGCACCGACGCCGGGCAATTCACCATCAACCTCAAAGTCCCGACTGGCGCGCGGATTGAAGCCACCGATGAATATGTGAGCAAGGTTGAGGATCTGATCCGCCACGTGGTCGATCCGGCCGACTTCAAGATGATCGTATCGAACATCGGAATCGTGCCGGATTTTTCGGCGCTTTACACCACCAACGCCGGCCCTTATACCGCGACTATCCAGGTTGAGCTGAAAGAGTCGCATAAGACCGGCAGCTTCGAATATATCGACCGGCTGCGCCGCGAAATCGCCAGCCGCTACCCCGATCTGCGGACCTTTTTCTCCAGCGGTTCGATGGTGGACGCCATCCTGAATATGGGTATGCCGGCCCCCATCGACGTCCAGGTTAGCAGTCGCGATCTCGATCGCACGTACACCATCGCGCAAGATCTGGCGGCGCGCATCCGCAAGCTGTCGGGCATCGGTGAAGTCTACATTCCGCAGGACATGAATTATCCCGCCGTCCGGCTGAAAATCGATCGGGTACACGCCGCCGAGCTTGGGCTTTCCCAGAAAGAGATCGTCGACAACGTCATTACGGCCTTGAATTCCAACACCATGATCGCCCCCAACTATTGGGTTGATCACCAGACCGGAAATGACTACTTTCTTACTGTGCAGTTTTACGAAAAGGGCCGGGCCTCCATTCACAATTTTGTCGATCTGCAGCAGATTCCTCTCCGGGGCGCCGCTCTCGAAGGCAAGATTGACGGCGCCCGCTCTCGTGAGGCGCGGTATGCTGGCTTTTCCGCCCGCCCCATTACCACGCTCGGAAGCGTAGCCAGTCTGGATTTCGTCCAGTCTCCCACTGAGATCGATCATTATCAGATCCAGCGCATTGCCGATGTGTACGTCACGCCCTCCGAAGAAGATTTAGGTAAGGTTACGGCGCGGATCACGCACTTGCTGAACGAGCAGAAGTTCCCCACCAACGTTCGCATCAACCTGCGTGGCATGGTGCAAGGCATGAACGACTCCTTCCGTAGCTTCGCTATCGGCCTGTCCCTCTCCGTGGTGCTTCTCTTCTTGATTCTGGTGGCCCAGTTCCGCTCTTTCATAGATCCGTTTCTGATCATGCTGGCGATTCCGATGGGATTCATCGGCGTAATGGTGGTGCTGCCTCTCACCCATACTACGCTGAACGTAATGTCGCTTATGGGCGTTCTAATGCTGGTTGGAATCGCAGCCTCCAATAGCATCCTGATCGTCGAATTCGCGCATCGCCTGGAAGAGCAAGGCCGCTCGGTGGGCGACGCCGTGATCATGTCCTGCCGCGTTCGGCTGCGGCCGATTCTGATGACCTCGTTCGCCACCATTATCGGGATGGTGCCAATGGCGCTGAAGTTGGGGACCGGCAGCGAGCAGTATGCCCCGCTGGCCCGCGCCATTATCGGCGGCCTCACCGTTTCAGTGCTGCTGACCGTGTTTATCGTTCCGGCCGCATATCTTCTGGTCTATCGCCGGAAGGCTCAGCTCGCTGGGTAAAGCCGATGCCACGCTTCTCGATTCGCAATCCGTACTTCATCATCGTGGTCTGTCTGGTTCTGACAGTCATCGGCGTGACCAGCCTGGCCCGAATGCCGGTCGACCTGTTTCCCGTGATCAACCTTCCCGAAGTGGTGGTGGCGACCTTCTATTCCGGCATGCCCCCCGAAGACATCGAAACCGACATCACCAATCCGCTGGAGCGCTGGTTTACGCTGGCTAGCGGCGTTGATCATACCGAGTCGCGATCGCTGCTTGGCGTTAGCATCATCAAAGTATTTTTCCAGCCCGGAACCAACGCCGATGCGGACGTCACTCAATTATCCAATCTCGCGCTGGCCGACCTGAAGCGCTTGCCGCCAGGCACACTGCCTCCGGTAGTGATGAAATTCGATACCTCCAGTCTGCCGGTTTGTCTGGTCACCATAAAGGGCGAAGGTCTCAACGAAACCCAGCTTCACGACATCGCTCAGTTTCAAATCCGCAATCAGATTGCCGTGGTAAAGGGCGCGGAGATCCCCGGAGTTTTCGGCGGCAAATACCGGCAAGCGATGGTCTACGTCGATCCTTACAAGCTAATATCGCGCCAGCTGAGTGTGATGGACGTGGTTGACGCCGTCAACAACAACAATCTCATTCTTCCAGCGGGCGACGTGAAGGTGGGCGGCAACGATTACTACGTCTACTCCAACAGCCTGGTAAACCAGGTGGAGGAGCTAGATAACGTTCCCATCAAGACGGTCGGCCAGAGCTCAGTCACGGTTGGGGATGTCGGGGAAGCCAAGGATTCCAGCCAGCTGCAGTACAACATCGTCCGCGTGGACGGCCAGAAGTCCGCTTCCATTCCGATCATGAAACAGGGCGGTGACAGCAATACCATCGAGGTGGTCGACGGTGTTCGCAGTCTCATCGGGCATCTGTTCGATATTCCGCGCCAGTTGGTCGCGAACGTGGTCTTCGATCAGTCCGTTTTCGTTAAGGAAGCCCTGAACACCGTACTGCACGAAGGCGTCATCGGTCTGATCCTCACCAGCCTGATGATCCTGATCTTTCTCGGGAGTATGCGCGCCACCTTCGCCGTTCTGCTTTCCATCCCGATTTCCGCTCTGGCCACGTTCGTCATTCTCTACATGCTCGGCAGCACCGTGAATACCATGATTCTGGGCGGCCTAGCGCTGGCCTTCTCGCGGGTCATCGACAACTCGGTCATCTCGCTCGAAAACATCTATCGTCACTTGGAAATGGGCTCTTCCCCGCAACGCGCGGCAGAGGAAGGCGGCGCCGAAGTCAACTTGGCAGTGCTGGCCGCGACACTGGTCGATGTCGTCGATTTCTTCCCCGTCACCTTTCTCTACGGCGTGAGTAAGTTCTTGTTCTCGGCGTTGGCGCTGGCGTTCTGTCTTTCGCTGCTGGCGTCTTTTGTCGTCGCGATGACTGTGATTCCGCTGTTTTGTTCCAAATTCCTGAAGGGCATTCATCACGAGCATGGCGCAGATGCCGTGATCAATACCTCCTGGGGCGCGCGTTTCAATGCCTGGTTCAACCGCATGTTCAACGGCTTGCTCGATCTTTACGAGCGCTCAGTTCGGAGCGCCTTGAAGCGCCCGGCTCTCACACTGGCCCTGCTGATTGGGATATTCATTGCGAGCCTTGGCATCTATCCCTTCCTGGGCCTGGCTTTCTTTCCACAGACCGATGCGGGGCAATTCACGCTGAACATCAAGGTTCCCACGGGCACGCGCATCGAGATCACCGACCAGTACGTGGCCAAGATCGAGGACTTGATTCGCCATGTGGTCGATCCTCACGATCTGAAAATGGTTGTGTCCAATATTGGTGTCGTCAATGATTTTTCGTCGCTGTACACCACCAATGCAGGACAATACACCGCCACCATCCAGGTTGCGCTGAATGACGATCATCGCGTCAGCAGTCTAGTTTACATGGACCAGGTACGGAACGATCTGACCGCGAAATTTCCGGATGTCCGTGCGTTTTTTCAGAGTGGCTCGATGGTGGATGCCATTGTCAATTCAGGCAAGCCCGCTCCCATTGACGTGCAGGTGAGCTCCCGGGAGCTTGACACCACCTACGGCGCCGCTCAAAACCTGTCGGCTCGCATTCGGCGGCTGCCGGGAGTGGGAGAGATCTACATCCCTCAGGATATGAACTACCCGGCCCTACGCCTGAATGTCGACCGCGTTCACGCTGCAGAGCTGGGACTCACCCAGAAGGACATTGTTGCGAATGTCATCACCGCACTCAATTCGAACACTATGATCGCGCCGAATTACTGGGTTGATTATAAAACCGGCAATGACTATTTCCTCACGGTGCAATATTACGAGCATGGCAAACCGGCCATTCACAACTTAGTCGATTTGACGCAGATCCCGCTGCGCGCCCCCAACCTCGCTCGGCCCACCACCCTCGACTCGGTCGTGAAACTCGAGAATGTCCAGTCACCAACCGAAATCGACCACTACCAGATCCAACGCATCATGGATATTTACGTCACACCGTCGGGCGAGGACCTGGGGAAACTCACCAGTAAGATTAGACAAACGATCGTCGACGCCAAGTTGCCGTCCAATATCCGCGTGACGCTGCGCGGCATGGTGGAGGGCATGGAGGAATCGTTCAAGAGTTTCGCGATCGGTTTCAGCCTGTCCTTCATTCTCCTGTTCCTCATCCTGATCGCCCAATTCCGTTCTTTCATCGATCCGTTTCTCATCATGCTCGCCATTCCTATGGGATTTGTAGGTGTATTGATCATCCTGCCGCTTACTCACACCACGCTAAACGTGATGTCGCTCATGGGCGTGCTGATGCTGATCGGGATCGCCGACTCCAACAGTATTTTGATCGTCGACTTCGCGCATAAGCTCGAAGCCCAGGGACTCTCCGTCGCTGACGCGATCGTCACCGCCTGCCGCGTCCGCCTGCGGCCAATTCTGATGACGTCGCTGGCGACTATCATCGGGATGATTCCCATGGCCATGAAGCTCGGCACCGGCGGCGAGCAGTATACTCCCATGGCTCGGGCCATCATCGGGGGCTTGACCTCGTCGGTCATCCTCACCGTGTTCATCGTTCCAGCCGCCTATCTACTTGTCTACGGAAGGAAAACGAAGAATGCTCCACAGGTTAGCTAGGATTTTAAGCATTGCAACGTTAGCCGTCATCGGCGGACACCAAGTGAACGCCCAGGCGCCTGTGAGACTCACTCTCCCGGAAGCGCAGGCGCTGGCGCTCAAGAACCATCCGCAGATCCAGGCCGCGCAAAACGAACTCGGGTTCGCCAATCAGCAGATCGTTATAAACCGTGCTCCCTACTATCCCGATGTGAGTGGTGAGATCACTGGCTCCCAAGGCAACAACCTCTCCAGAATCGGCGCGGGCGATTTATCGGCGTCCCGGCTCTTCGATCGTTTTGGACAAGGGGTCGTCATCCATCAGCTCGTCACGGATTCCGGACGCACCCCCAACCTGGTCGCTAGTGCGCGTTTCAATGCCCAGGCCACCGCCCACGATCTCGATGCCACGCGCTACAACGTGCTGCTCGCGGTCGGCCGCGCCTACTACGACGTGCTGCACGCCCAAGCCGTAGTCAAAGTTGCCGAGCAGACCGTCGCGGCCCGGCAGACTCTCAGCGATCAGGTAACCGAACTCGCCCGGAACCAACTTAAATCGCAGCTCGATGTCAGCCTGGTCGACGTCAACGTTTCCGAGGCGAAACTTCTCCTCATTCGCGCCCAAGAAGGCATCCAGCAGGCGCTGGCCGAATTGGGCCGCGCCCTCGGTTCCGACCAAGCCGCCAATTATCAGCTTGTGGACGAGCCCCTTCCGTCGGGCCCTCCCGCCAAGCCAGACGACCTGATTGTGCAGGCAGAGAATAACCGGCCCGAACTTGCCAGCCTGCGCTCCTCGCGCGAGGGCGCTTACAAATTCTTCGAAGCGGAGAAGGATCTCAACCGTCCCACGGTGAGCGTGATTGCCGTAGGCGGTGGTATTCCTTTTATCAACACGCCTGTCAACGCGTCTATCCCGCCCGAGTATGAAGGTCTGGCTGCCAATGTGAGTATTCCGGTGTTCAACGGGCACCTCTTCTCAGCCCGGCGGGAGGCTGCCCGGCAGCGGGCCATGGAGACCGATCAGCGGCTGAGGGATCAACAGGAGCGAATCGCGCGCGACGTTCGCATCGCTTGGGCTGGCGCCATCACTGCGTTCCAGCGCATCGACGTCACGGCGCAATTCCTGCGCCAGGCCGCGTTAGCCCTGGATCTGGCACAGGGACGCTACAATCTCGGTCTGTCGTCTATCGTGGAGCTGACTCAGTCACAATTGAATTTGACCGAGGCTGAAATCGAAAATCTCAGCGCGAAGTACGACTATCAAACTCAAAATTCGGTGCTACAGTACACTATTGGCAACCTGCGATAGCAGCATATGGGCGGCCAGACCAAGCCGTTATTTCACGAAGAACAGAGCCTTCGTCAACCGCGTCTGCTGATCCTGACTGCCATCCCTCCAGTCGCCATGCTGCTGCTTGCGATCTGGCAAGTAGGCTTGGGCCACCCCTGGGGCAAACAGCCGATGTCGAATGCCGGAATAGTCGGCTGGGCGATTTTTCTGTGGTTGATCTATTTCCGGCTCATCAGCGTCAAGCTGGTCACGGATGTTCTGCCGAACGAACTGTCGGTAGCCATGCGCGGCCTCTGGCGCTCATACCGAATCTCATTGCTTGCCGTCCAGTCTGTACGCGTCGTAACGTTCGATCCGATAAAAGAGTGGGGCGGTTATGGTGTCCGGTCGACAACCCGCGGAAAGGCCTTCATTGCTCGCGGAAACCAAGCCGTCGAGTTGGAGCTGAAAAAGGGAGGCGTCGTATTGGTCGGCTCACAACGGCCGGATGAGCTGACCCGGTGCCTTGATCAACAAGTGTCAAAATCGTAAGTTCCCATGCCGCTTCGCCTTTTGCCTGCGGCGTAATCGCCATGAGGACCACATCTTAATCCACCAATACGTTTCGCGGGCCGGTGTGGAGTATCGCTTAGCCTACCGCCTCGGCGAAGCCGTAGGCGTTTCAGGTTCCGGCGGGCGCGAAAGCAACTTTGGCTCCGGCGTGGGCGCCTGGGGCGCCGCGTCCAAGGTTTTGCGGTCCAGTTCCACCGCGCCGATCCGTCCACTTTCCGCCGTCTGCACCACCACTCGCACGCTCTGCGTCTTGGACGGAACGCGTAGTCTCATGGGCATTCTAGTCATCACTTCGGCTAGCCGCGTGGCATCCTGGGTGGCCGCCGACGCCGTCACAGTTTCTGCCTTCGACGCCAGAACATCTCCGCGTTCTGTGAGGCTCGCCGCTGCCAGAGTAAGATCTACCGTGCTCCTTCCATTGTCCGCTGCTTGCCAGTCTATGTTTCTGGACTTCAGCACGACCATAAACTCTACCCTGCCCGTGTCTGGATGCCGCACCAGGTCTTCTATCGTCAACGCCAGTGCCGGAAACGGAATGGTCGACCTTACCGCCTCGGCTATGTCGATCATCTTCTGCTTCCGAAGATGGACCGGCGCGCCTCCGTCCGGCGCAAAGTATCCCGCCTTCGTGAGCGCTTGCAGAGACGGATCGCGCAAAGTCACACGAACCCGTCGGAATTTGCCGTCCGCATTACCCGCTTCAGGCTCGTAGGTCAGTGTATAGTACCCCGACCCCAGTTCCTGCGAGCGCTTGATCTCGTTGTCAATGTCGTTGCGATTGTAAAAGAGATTGCCTCCTGTCTCATTCACGAACACCCCAAAGTTGATGTCCCCCGAAAAGGGGTCGTCGTCGCCAATATTAGCGTCCGCGGACATCTCGCTCATGCTAAACCACCCCGCGACCTGGACGCGCAGCCCCGGATAAATGACAAACAGGGACATCCGCGCGTCTACCAGCATGTTGGTCGTGTCATGCACATATTGGTTCAGTTCGTCCACTGCCGAGCTTGGCAGTGGTGCCGTGATCAGACTGGGCCCGCCATGACCCACCCACACAATGTTCTTCCGACCCGTTATGCCCTTGTTCTGCAGCGCGATCTGCTGCAGCGCGTCGATCGATTGCACAAACCGCTCTGGCCAAAAGGAGCCACTCATCAATTTGTAAGGCAGCGCAGCCGGCACATGATCCAACGCGTCTAGCAGGTCCGCCTTGTTCTTTGTATAACCCTGCACCATTTCCAGCGACCTGTTGCCCAACACCATGAGCTCGGCTGCCGACTTCAATTGGGCGGGCTGCGCCGCGAGATACTTCCGCACCTGATAGCGTATATACGCGAAGTCCTCGAATCTTGAATTCAAGAGGTCTAGAACTAGAACGGTTACGGGCGCCTTGCCAGCGGGGTTATCTTCTACGGGATCCATATCCACATGCGATTCGGGCGCTTCGAATGAGAAGACGCGCTGCTGCTTCTTGTTTTCGGTAATGGTGAAGGCCTCTTTTGTCAACCCCTTGACCACCGGGCGGCCCTTGCTGTCCAACACGGTCACATCTAGAAATACCAGGCGCGTAGTTACGCGAAAGGTCGGCGCACTGGTGGGCGCTGATTGCGCCTGCGCCTTCAACGGTTGAAGGAACAGCAAACCCAATAGCGTGACCACACACAAAACCTTCAGAGGCATATGGGACCCACCTCTCCGTTTCCAGATTATGCGGAACCCATGAATTTAACCATACCAGGCGTCTGGTAATTTCTCGTGATCACTCGCAGTAGTGGTGGCCGACTGATGAAGCCGCACCGTTTAGCTTTCGCGAAGGGTGCCGGCGCACACGACTCTGGTTAGCCCGGATGCGCACAACAACACGCGGCACAAGTCAAGGCGCCTGCGACCGCACACGCCATCGAGATACGAACTCCTTGCCAAGGACCAACCGCTTGCCCGCGAAAATGAAAATGCCGCGCCCGCGCTGATCCATTTTCCCAATCGGGTCGATTATCAGTGGGACCGGCGCTCCACTTAAGACGATCGTGTCAAACCGGATGGCTACCACTTGACGCGGTGGAAAGTACACCCTCTCCAGTTCCGCCAAGTGACCACGGATAACCGTGCCGACCGGAATCGTCCCGCCCTCCGTGTCCCGGACCGCGCGTACCAGCTTCGCTTCCAGGCTGTCTCCTGCGGAGCTAACGTCGGAATTGATTTTCGACGCAAGCTGTAACCGAAGCTCAGTGCCGGCGACCGGCAGCCCCCGCGAGACTTTGGTCTGACCCTGAGGCACAGTTCTTAGAGCTTCATCGCCAAACGATAAGGTCGATTGGGACATGTACTGCCGGCAGCTTTCATATGAGACGCGATTCAAGGAATAAGCGCCGTCCTTGCCCATATATTCCATTTCAGTGGATTCCGGGATCATGAACTCGCTCGCTTGCATGGTGGTCCGGGTATATGTCATCCGGGTGCGGATGTCGCACACTTCGAGCAGCGCCTTTGAAAGATCGGTAGGTACAACGGTCATCCCCAGCAGATCGGCGGATTGGGGATTGACGTCAAAAGTGCCGTGATATCCTAGCGTCGCTTCTTCCTTCACTGGGGTCTTCAAGATGTAGTGACTCAGCTCCTGCGGCATATTGTAGCGATAACGAACACACCCGCCGCCTGCACAAGGCCCTAAGTAATCGAACGTGACTTGGTTGACAGTGAAAACGCTGATGACAAACCCGGCAAAGTCCCCGCTGCCGGACAAGCCTCCGCCCAGCAGATCAGCCGGAGTGTCGGTATCGAAGCTGGTCGCGCCAGGCCACGAAAACAACTCCGTGCCTTGGGCTAGCAACACATCCAGATGGGCGCGATCTGCCACTACCAATAACGAGCCGGGCGGCTTGGTGAAACCCTCCTCGGGCTCTGGGACGCAGGTCCTTGAGGGCTTTTTGACAGGCACGAAAGACTGGCGCTCAATCTTTTGCCGGCAAACGTAGCGCGGTATCCGTCTGGCGTTATCACGAACTTTCGCTTGCACGCGCGCCAGCAGCGATGCCGAATCGATTTCTCCGGCCCATATTGTCGCGATGCTTCCAGCCAGCAAGAGCGATGTCCACCAGTTCATCGGCCACTTCCGGATCGAGCTTATTCATGATAGCGCCGGCCGCAGTCCGTAAGGCACGAGCCATGCAAGCGGATTCGGAGCACGGAGCAACAATTGTAAATAGCTATAAGCTACTGAAAGACTGGACACAGAACTACCTATTTCCCGGTATAGACGTCTTGCGGGTATCGAAATACACTGTCAGTGTGGATGAGCGTCTGCAGATATTCGTGAGGTGCGGCCGCGTATGCTGAGAAACGTCGTTCTGCGCATCGGAGCGCTGTGGCGCCAGTTGGAGCACGTGTCGGAGGAGCGCAGCATCCTGGCGGTGATGCGCGTATCATCCGGTCAGGACGATTTACGCGTCTGTGCGATTCAAGAGGGCTGGAGATTGTTGTTCGCGACTACGATAGAAAGGGCAGTTCGCATTCGCCAGACGAACCGAGTTGACGTAGTCCTATATGACTGTGACTTAGCAGAAGCAGATTGGCGTCAAGGCTTGTACACATTGTTGAATTGCGGCGAACCAGTCTTTGCTATCGTGATATCCAGTGTAGTTAATGCGCAGTTGTCTCTCGCAGTCGTGGAAAGTGGCGGCTATGCGGTAACTGGGAAACCACTGAAACGGCAAAGCCTGGTGGCTTTAGTGAATGGAGCCCTGCAACTGGGGGACAGCATTGATTCTTGCCGAGTCCTCGAGCAAAGTCTGACCGGCCGCCTCAGGACCCATAGTACCCCCATTTTAGAGATGCTTTCGCGTCGGCGATAACCTCCCTTGTGGCTCGTGGATTCTCAGCTAAGACGGCTAGCAGCGCGTGGTGAAACGCGGTTCCGAGTGTGACTTCGGGGATGTTCTGATCGTCTTAAGAATATGGCGATGGGGCGACGCAAGAAGCGGGTTCTGCAAGAGGAGTTATGGACCGACCGGGGCGCTGCCGGTGAACGCAGGTCATCCGTTTTAGCAGCGGCTGAATCAGATCCTGGATGAGAAGCAGTTCGACGAATACGTGGAAGGGATTTGCGAGGACTTCTATGCCGGGGAGGTGGGGCGGCCGGGCTTGGCACCGGGGATTTATTTCCGGCTTCTGATGGTGGGTTATTTCGAAGGGATCGATTCGGAGCGCGGAATCGCATGGCGCGCCGGCGATAGTCTGTCGATCCGGTCGTTCGTACGAATCGTGCTGGACGAAAGCGTCCCGGACCACTCGACCATCTCGCGGACCAGGCGGTTGATGGACGTGGAAACACATCAGGCCGTCTTCCAGTGGGTGCTTCAGGTGCTGGCCGAAAAGAAGCTACTGAAAGGACCACGATCGGCGTGGATGCGACGACGCTGGAAGCCAACGCGGCGCTGCGGTCGATTGTGCGGCGAGACACCGGATAGCGTTACGAAGAGTTCCTCACACGACCGGCAAAGGAAAGCGGCATCGAAACGCCGACGCGGGAACAGTTAGCCAAGCTGGATCGCAAGCGGCCAAAGAAGGGATCCAATGATGATTGGACGCATCCGCACGATCCGGATGCGCGCATCACCAAGATGAAGGATGGTCGCACGCACCTGGCTCACAAGGCCGAACACGCAGTGGACATGGAGACCGGCGCGATTGTCGCGGTCACGCGGCACGGGGCTGATGAAGGCGACACAGCGACCATTCAGGATACGGTGGCCGAAGCCGGCGAGCGCATCACATCCGTGGTTGCGGAAACAGACAAGGACGAAGTTGTGAAACTGGTGAACGCGGAAGGTCCGCGCGAGGTGGTCACCGACAAGGGGTATCACAGCCGCGCGGTGCTGAGCGAACTGACCGAGTGGGGCGTGCGCACGTACTGCTCGGAGCCGAATCGCGGGCGGCAGCGGTGGAGCAAGCAAGAGCGGGAAAAGGCGGCGGTGTACGCGAACCGGCGGCGCATTCGCGGAGAGCGAGGCCTCCGGTTATTACGGCAGCGCGGCGAGAAGCTGGAACGATGGAATCAACACTTGTATGACCGCGGCGGGATGCGCCGCGTGCATTTGCGCGGCCGGGAAAATATCCTCAAGCGACTGGTAGTGCACTCGGGCGCGGCGAACCTTGGGCTGTTGATGCGAAAACTCTTCAGTACAGGCACGCCGCGCGGCCTCGCAGCGGCGCGGTCAGCCATAATTTCGGCTGCGGAGGCTTCCATACGCCTCTGGTCGGTTCCAGCATTGCTGATCAGCAATTCGGCGACTCCCTCGCACGCGCCAGCTCGCCTCAAATGGTTTCCGTCGCCGCGTGAAAACGGCCCGTTTCACCTCGCGCTGCTAGGGTGATGGCCGTGTCTTTTCCTATCGTCGGTCCAGAGACACTCTCTTCGCTAAGCCATTCCTGACTTGGCATGTGATATACCCTAGCTCGTCACCCGCCTTCCCAAACCGGATCTGTATTCGTGGTAATACGCTGCGTATCCTTTTTCCATGAGCTTCCCTGACGGCGGGTTCGGCTCCGTCAGCAGCCTATCTGCTCCACCGGTTCCCAGGAATGGTCGGGGTCAAAGCGGGATATCGTGCGCGGCGGCTGGCCGGGAACAGGTGCAATATCCTTTTGATAGACCACGCCGTCCTGATTCACGATGAAGGCGTGAATTCCGGTCACTCCATATTCGGCCGGCCACGCTACCAGACCAAATCCGCCGACAAGCTTGTCTTTCACGAAGTAATTGTGCGCACCCCCGGGTGCGTTAGGGCCCGGCCCCTCTAGAACACGGAAATAATATCCATGATAAGGCTTGGCTTGTCCCTTTTGGACGCCGTCCCAGGCGGCGCGGGCGAGGCCCTGCGGAACGATAGGCTTGCTCTTGCCGTCCCAATACAGCCCATCATGGCGGCCAAGGGTACTCATGAGACGTGGCGCGTACTCCAGCATCCCATCCTTATCCCGATCCTCGGAAGCATACTTGATCTGCGCCTCCACGTAGCCGTGGCAAATCTCGATGGCATCGAGTTCGTGTGTACCGATGCGCCGCGCGCGCATCTCAACCGGAGTCTCAGAACTGTCAAAGCTCCATTTGCCGTTGGTGCGGACAAACGGAACTGGAAACGGCCAGTCCTGGTCGCCGATCGCGAGGATCGCACGATTCTGGCTTATGGGCGAAATTTCAAGCCGGTGCTGGGCGCGCGCCGGCGCGCGAATTCGTCCTGTTCGGCGCGGTCCTGCGTGGGATCGCCCGAGGTAAGAATTCCTTTCGCCTGCGGACCGAAAATGGCGGACAGCCGAGCAGTGTCGTGATGGTCCACCGCATCGATGAGGGCCTGCGCGGCGGCCTCGGATGAATCGAAGCGCTCCTGGGCGATTAATGGTGCGGCCCCTGCGATTGCCATCGCGGCGAAAATGGTACAGAGTCTGCTAGTCAGTGCGCTATCGCCTCCCCCCGCCGCCACGCGCCCCCCCACCGCCTCCGAATCCGCCGCCGCGGCTCCCTGCGCCGAATCCGCCGCCGCCAAACGTGCGCCCGGCTCCCATGCTCGAGAAGCCGTGGTCGCTTTGCATGCGCGTCATACCACCGTTGTGATAACCGCCGAAGGCACTGTGATTGCCCGTCCAATCGCGCTGCTCAAAACCCGGATTTCCGAAACGCTGTTGAGGCTCGCCGCGACTAAAGCTTTGGCCCCGCGCGCCGCCGAATCTGCCAGCCTCGCCGCCGCCGAAACCGCCACTACGGGCGGTCCCAAACCTTCCGGCCACCGCGCGATTGGCATACGGAACGCCGAGTCGGTGTTCCGGATTATGATTCCACACTGAATTGCCCAGCGGTCCTTCTCCGTGGAAATGCTCGAACCCGTAGCGATGGAAGAAAGAATGGTTAATGAAGATATTCCCGCCATACCAGTTCGGGGCCCATCCCCAGCCGCCCCAGCCCCAACCACCCCATCCGCCAAAATAGAGACCCAGATCTATGCCGGGATCCCACCCAAAACCCTCATCGACGCCAGGGTATAAGAGCGGCGGGTAATAACCATAGGCCGGTGGTCCCCACACGTAGGCGGGATTGTAATTCGGCACGTACCACACATCGGGGTTGGCGGGCTCAATGCTGATGGCCGTCTGACCGCCCTGGTTCTGCGTGGTGACAGTCTCCTGCGGTGTTGAACGGAGCGTCCCTTTCGCCTCAGCTTGGGCCCTCATGCGCTGTACGGCCTGCATCACGTCGGCTTGCTGGGCGAGAAAGGCGTTGCCAAGCGCGGTGGTCCAGGCGATATTCTGGCTTAACCGCGTAAGCACATCGGGGAAAGCGACCAGCCCTTGCACGCTGGGATCCCAGTTCTCTTTTTTCGCGTTATCCATGAGCTTCGAGGGTTTCCAGCGCGGATGGTCCCTCACCCATTGTTCGGCTTCGGCTATCTCTATCGGATAAGTGGAAGCGGCCAGTACCTCACCCACCAAGGGATCGGGATATAGGGCGATCGGGGCGACCAGATCGTCAAGCTGCTGCGGCGGCATCGGCGCCCCTGGAGGAGGGCCGTTCTGCGGAGGATATTGCGGGGGCGGATTCTGCTGCGCGGCCGCCACTTGCAGAAGTAACAAAGCGACGAAGATCGCTAAGCCGTAACGACAAACTTTGCTAGACATGTCACCTCATTAGACACAAGACACATTTGTTCACGTTCCGACACAACGAAATAAGTAAGCGAATGCACAGATCTCCCGGGTTTTGGTGAATCGCTCACTGCGTTTTCCAAAGAGTACGAAACCCGCGCCCAACCCGCAGCTGTTTGCCCGACACACGGAAACTGCCGACTCCCGTCTTGGCTCCGTCATCCTGGATATCCAATCCTCCCGCACCGGGCACATCCTGGATATCCAATCCTCCCGCACCGGGCACGCTTTCGAGACTACCGTTGACCGCTCGGGTCGTTCCAGGAGGCACTCGCGGTCCAGCTAGGCGCGCGCTGAATGTAATGAGCCCATCGGGCGCTTCGGCCGCAAAGAATTGGAGGCCAACCAAGATCGATGGCGGCGAGCTGAGATGCTGCTCAAGCCGACGAATCCGGCCGAATACCCGAGTTCCCTTTGGCAGCAGCATGCTGCCGGCCTTTACCACCTTGTCCAGTCGCGCCTCAATCTGGTCACCCGCCGCGGATTCGGCGACCGTAATCGGCTGCTCTAGCCTCAGAACGAGCGCAACGTCGGCTGGTAGTGCTCGCTGAGGACGAGATCTGGCCACTGCGGCAATGTCTTGAGGCGTAGTAAATGACAGCGAGCTCGAAGCTGTATATTGTTGGCAGTTGCTGAACGCGATCGTGTTGCGGCTCTCACGCCCATCGCCGGTAATGATCGTCAGTTCGGCTGCGGACGGAAGCAGCCGCTGGTCCGCACCGAGCCGTACCCGGCCGTAGGTGGCTGATTGGTGTGCTTCGCGGCAATCGAGATCGGGCGGTATTCCTTCCGCGCGAGTGTCCAAACGGCCAATATCCAACGACTCCTGGTACACCCAGAATGAGCCCGAATATGCCGTAGTCGCAGATTTCCCGTGGATAGTCAAGGTGTACCCGCTGTTCAAAATAGGCATGTGGAAATCGAACCGGTGCAGTGCGCGCTGATCGCGCGTTTCGAGGCCTGCGTACTTCACCGTCGCGGCCGAAATGACGAACAGATTTACGAACTCGGTCACGAAGTCACCGTTGCCGATTGCGCCCGCGCCGATCCAGGTTTGGAGCGGCTCGGAACTGAATTCCGAGGAACCCGGCCAGGCGAACAGTTCCGTCGTCTCGGCGAAAAGCACCTCTAAGCGCAAGCGCTCGCGGAATTCAATCCGCCCGGTGGGAGCATGAATGGACCGCTCCATCGATTCCTGGCAGGTATAGTTCGGTAGTTCGGCGGCGCTCGCCCAGACATGCTCCCGGACGCGTATCCACAAATCCAGCCCGGCATCAGTTTGTGCAGTCATGCCGCATGCGGCTGCCATAAACATTGTCAGCGCGCGGATCATTCTACGTGCTCCGTGTGGTTCTCCCATGGGTAGGTTTCTTCGCCACCGTCGGCTGTGAACTTCCCGCGAAACTGACTTGTTCGCCCCCTGGTGGACCCGGGTATGAAGACTCCGACTCTCCAAGCCCTTCTAGCAACCTGCGATATGCCGTCAGCCAGGCTTCGAAGGGCGAGCTTCCTTCGGCATGCGACCGCACCGGTTGCTTATGCTTCTCGTTGCCGCGCACAAGTTTTTTGGCTCTCCATCAAGATCACTCACGCTCGTTGCCCAGCGGGCTCGAATGCAGCTGTGGGCCATTCAAACCTGAGACCGGCTCGGACCATGGTTGCAATAACACGCTCCGGCGCGCCCAAATCGCTCCAGTCCACACCGGCGAGGTGAAGTACGGCTAAGCGGTCCGTACACAAAGATAGCACCTGCTGAGAGAAGTCGCCGGCGTCGAGCGATTTGTACAAATTGTGAGCCCATGCCGGTTCAAGGTCGCCGTTATACTCCCGCATGGCCGCATCAAAAGCACCCAACACGTCTGGCACCGTCGAGCGGAGTGCGTCGAGAAAGGTTTTGGCCCGCCCGATCATCACGAAGGTGTTCCATAAACAGCCGAGAGCGAGAAATGCTTGAGCCCCGCGAAGGGAGGGCTTCTCCCAGAAGCGATTCACTCGAAAAAGCGGACGAGCAAAACGGTTCTTCAAGCTCGTGCCGCGCTCGATCCAGCCATACTCGACCTCGGCATGCTGGGGCTCGGCTCCTAACACGACCAACCGCTCCGCATCCTCCTGCACTATATGAACGGCCGATTTGACAGCCGCCACGAAGCGCTCATCTTGGGCATAGTAATGATCGGACGGAAAAAAACCGACAGTTGCGTCGGCATCTGAGCAAATGACGCGCAGAAGGGCGTAAATAATCGCTGAAGTGGTTCCTTTATTTGCCGGCTGAACTACAATGCGGGAAGGCTTAACGTCAGTCAATTCGCTCTTGTAGAAGCGCTCGTGCGCCTTCACAACCGCGTAAACGGTCCGCTCCGGCGCAATCGCATGAGCGAGCCTGGCTCGAGTTTGAGCTAGCAGCGAACTACCCTGGAATATTGGACAAAACTGCTTCGGCCGGTCATCGTGAGAAATCAGGCGAGTCAAAGGCCGCAAGCGGGTACCGTCACCGCCCGCCAGGATAATAGCCCATGGTAATGAGAAATTCATCTTTAAGATATATGGCGTCTATATGGCGTCCGAACTGTGGTCGGCAAAGACATTCCGATTCACCGCTCCGTTCCAGGTTATTCAAATCCCACGAATTTGGCTATACCACGCGTGTGGTAATTTCTCACGATCACTCCTAGTAGCGGCGATTCCTGGGCGCCGCCTGCGCTTCGACCGGTCACTCAGTTTACAGTCGCCAGGAACGCCCCGGATGTTGCGATGCAGCTGGTCTGCAGCTCAACATACCAGAGGCCCGGAGTGATTCGCGGGTCTAACGTCGCATTGAGTTGTCCGGTTGCTTGGTACCAGAAATATAGCCCGTCATTTTCAATTCCAAGGCGATGGGTTGTCCGCCACCGTTGCGCGGCGTCCAGAAGAACCGATTGCCGGCTACCCCGAATCCGCTCCCCCACACGATGACCGTACCGCCCGCCGATACCGTGTTTTTGATAGCTCCCATTTGTTACTGCGGTGATCGTTGGACTGGACTGACGGACAGCGCAGAACTGAGATCGTGCTGCCGATCTCAAATCAATGTCAGGTCCTGTCCTACCTCCAACGATCCTGCATATCCAGCCTCGCGTGTTCGATTGATCACGGCTTGCGCGCCTCCTCCGGTCTGGATCCACGATGTGCGTGTACACTGCCAGTTTCGGGGCTACCTGATTAAAGATTCCCACAGCTTATTCCGGCGTTGGGTGATAGCCAAGAATCACATCATTCGATGTGGTGGCTCCGGCAGGACTGAGGAGCACTTCATGAACGAAGACGTCCGTACCCTGAGCGTAGTTGACCAGGTTGCTGCTGGCCGTCGTATCCCGAAAACGCGACTGAGTGACCCTGGTAATCGAACCGATATCCAGAAGCGGTTTTACTATTCCATGATCCACCAGAAAGGCTGTGGCGATGACGCCATTATTTTGATATACGACTCCCTCGTTCTGGATAACGGCCGTCTGGAATCGTATGCCGCCACCGGGCAGGTGCTCGACCAAGTCCCGCCGGATATGGGTGTTGGTTGCAAATGCATTGGCCACGAGAGACGTGAGATCAGCGGTGCCGGGTGGCTGATTGACATCCTGACCCGGTCCCCAGACCAACAGTGGAGTGTTACCCTGATCGCTCCAGGTGACCTCATTCATCCACAATTCTAGTAGCCCCTTCCGTATGGTCCGAGTGCAGATACGTCAGGAAGACCTTATTCACGCCGGTATGACCCAGTTGCGACAGCCGGTCGGTATTCCGTGACCGCAGTCAACAAGAAGTATTTCCAAGCCGGCCACGACCAGCAGTCCAGCCTCGGCTTGGTTGGGACTCAGCGATGGACCTGCCGTTCCCAGGAGGCGAAGATACATTACAGGCTGGGCCGCGGCCGGGACCGTTACAGAACGAGAGGAGCGCGCATACGAGCGAGATCGAGTGTTGGAATTTGTGTTCCAGGGCGCACATATTGTTTTTCCATATTAGTTGAACGCAAAGCTCGTCCGAAAATGGAATTCCCTGTCTTCCTGGCGTTAATCTACTAGGTTTCTGGTATGGCGTTCGCGCGCATCTTCCGAAATAATAAGGGGGCAACAGACAAGGTTTCAGAATTTAAGACGCGTCGTGGGTACCGGTGGGCGGAGGGAAGCGGGTATGATATTTCGCATTGCTATTGGGCTGGTATTCGCCGTTGCGGCTCTTGCCACAGACGATCTATCCCAGCCAGAGTCAAAACTGGTGGATCTCAACGTGATTGCCCTTGATAATCATGGGCAGCCGGTCAATGACTTGACCAGCGACGACTTCCAGGTGAGTGACGCCGGAAAGCAGCAGAAGATCGCTTTCTTTCGGCACAACGACAGCAGACTGCCGCAGGCCCCAGTGCTGGGGCCGAACGAATTCTCAAACCGCGCGGGAGTTCAAGTCCCGCATGCTACGGTGATTCTTTTCGACCTACTGAACGAAAGCTTTGGCAGTCGAGGATTCGCGTCGAACGAACTCATCAAGGAACTCGAGCCCTTGGAAACGGGCGCCGGCTTGTACCTATATCTCCTGTCGGTGGATGGCCGGCTATACCCGGTTCATGGTTTACCGGGTGCTGAAGGCGAAGTTCGCCCGCCCGGAGAAGCGCCATGGACGCGCCAGATCAAGACGCTGCTGGATCAAGCAATGCGCACGGTTCTGCGCGTGCGACCGGTTGAGATCGATGTAGCCATCCGGGTACAACTGACCTACGCGGCGCTGGGCGCGCTGGCGGTGCAACTATCGATGGTCCCTGGCCGCAAGAATATCGTCTGGATTAGCGATGGAGTACCGATCGCCCTGGGTCCAATGCGCTCGGATACCGGCGAATTTGTCGATTTCACGCCACTATTGCGTCAGTTGAGCGAGGCGCTCGACCGGTCCGGCGTCGCGATCTATCCGGCGCGGCAGGTGCTGTTAGGCCAACAGGATTACATCGGTGCGACGTCAGGGGCCGGAGCCACCGGCGGCAGCGGAACGGGGATCCAAAGCCTGGAGACTCTCGATGAGTTCGCGGGTCTGACGGGAGGGCGGCCCAACGCGGGCAAGGATATCGGCGGCGCCGTGAAACAAGCCATGAGCGATCTGCGCTACAGCTATCAGATCGGTTACTATGCGCCTCCGCAAAGCCGGGACAGCAAGTTTCACAAACTTCGCATCACCTGCAAGCGGAAGGGAGTTCGAATCCAGGCCAAGACGGGCTATTATGCCTGGCTCGATCCGCCAGGTACCGAGACGGAAGCAGCGATACGTGCGGCCGTTTCGACCCCGTTCGACGTCACCGAAATCGGGCTACGCGGCACTCTTTCGCCCGACCCGAAAAACTCCGGCGCATCGCATATCGAGGTGCGCGTCAACGCCCAAGATGTTGCCCTGGCGCACCAGGGGGACCAGTACACCGGAGAACTGTGGCTCGCATTGGCCGGCTACCTCTCAGATGGACGGATTGAAAATTCCGCTCCTGTTCCGCTCGATCTCCATTACAATGCCCAGGCGCGTGATCAAGCCCTTTTGGAAGGCATTGCCTACGCTAACAAGGTGGTGCTGAGGGCTGAGATGAACAAAGTGCGATTGATTGTGTTCGATCGGGGTTCTAACGCCGTGGGATCGCTGACCATCCCCGTCAACGAGGGAGTCTCAAAGCAGTGAATGGATAGCCGAACCCTCTGAAAAACTACTCAGCGATCGAGTTCGAAGGCCAGATATTGAAAGCGACCATCCCGCTCGATCTGGAGCACCACCGGATCGCCCGGTTTCAAATCGCTGAGCGTGGTTCGCAGGCTGTCCAGCAAGGCCACCGGAGAAGTGTTCACCGCGTCGATGATGTCGCCGGGCTGAAGATCGATGAACTGCGATTGACCTCCGGCCGCCTTGGCCGCGACGATGAGCCCGTATTGGCGCCGTAGGCCCGGGATCAGAGACGCAACATCCTTGTCAATCTCGATGCACAAGATGCCTAACCGAGCAATCAAATTCTTTTCCGGGTGTGTGAGCCGCTGCAGAAGGTTGCCCTTGTCCTCACGGTCGCGAACCACTGGCGTCTTGCTCAACTCTTCTTCTCCACGCAGAATCGTCAATTGAAGCTTGTCGCCTGCCAGCCGGCGAAAGATGCGGTTTTCCAGCTGACTTGCGGAAAATATTCTTTGTCCGTCCAAAGCAACGACAATGTCTTTTCGCTTCAGTCCGGCTTCGTCAGCCGGACTGTCCGGTTCCACATCCGCCAGAATGACGCCGTGGTCGCGTGCCAGATTAAGCCCCTTGGCCATAACAGGAGTGATGTTCTGGGCGAAGACGCCGATTTCGCAGCGCTGCACGTGGCCATTCTTGCGCAATTGCAGATAGACCTCTTTCACTGTGTTGGCCGGAATCGCGAACCCCAATCCCTCGTTTCCTCCCGACTGCGACAGGATGAAGGTGTTCAACCCTGCCAGCAGCCCGTTCATGCCGATTAGGGCGCCGCCGCTGTTGCCAGGATTAATCGAGGCATCGGTTTGCACGTAAACCATCGGATTCTCTTCGCCAATTGAGCGGGCAGGAGCGCTCACGACGCCGAACGAGACTGAATTCAACAGCCCCATCGGAGCACCGATCGCGAGCACCAGATCCCCTTGCTGCAGGCGATCCGAGTTCATGAATTTAAGAGCAGCCAACCCTTTCTCTTCGATCTTCACGACGGCTAGATCCGACTCCGTGTCGATACCGATTATCTTGGCTTCGACGCTCTTCACGTCGCCGGGATCGTCAAACGTCTCGTGGCGTGCAGACGCTCTCGCGAAGACGACTCGTGTAGTCACAGCGCCCTTTACGACATGAGCGCTGGTGACGATGTATCCGTCGGGATCGACTATCACGCCTGACCCCGTGGTTTCCTCCCTTCCGAAAAGGCTGACCGGGTGACCGGAGGTCGGATCCAGGGAGCCGTATCCCGTAACCACAATCTGCACTACCGCAGGCGCAACCCGCCGCGAGAGCGAACGAATCTCCCCGCTAAACTCAATGAGTGAACTTGTTTTGCGGGGCGGAGACGCGACCTGCGCGGCGAACGCCGTGTTTGCCGCGGCGATAGTTATCATGGCCGTCAATAGAATTGTCACGTTGTCCTCCCGTTGTCGACTGGCCAACTGGATCGTATTCAGCGAGCCATCGTGGTCAGAAGCTCAAACCAAGCTCAATGGCCACATTCATCCAATGGTCGGTCGTGCCAAGCGCGGGTATATTGGCAACCGCTTGCCCATTGGTCGAAGCGGCAATGAACTGAACGGTGGTCCCCACGCTAAAATTGTGGTTTTCGTCGAGAAAGTAGCGCACGTTCCCCAGTCCATAGCCGCCCCAGCCACCCCGAGACGTGCAGGAGTAGCAGTTGATGGCGACATATCCGTTCGATGGTATGGTCTCGGAGTAATGGAGATAGGCAGTCCCACCGCCGGCAGACACTTCAATACGTTTGAACGGCGTCGGGATATAGAAGCGTCCGCCGAGGGGGATCATGAATTCATGGTCGCCGCCCTGAACCGGCCCAAGATCGGTGACCTCAGTATTCTGGTTATGCGCGGCCCCGAAAACCATCTCCAGGCCGATGTCGGCCTGGAACCAGCGCTTGAACCGGTAGCCGTAGCCGACCGTGAACAGCGGCGCCGTGCCGAGGTAGGTCGTCGTGGTTCCAACTGGAACCGCAGCCCCGCCGCCGACAGTTATGTTGTTGCGGTGAAATTCCTCTTGACCAAAGCCAAGGGTCGCGAAAATTAGCGAGCTCGCGAGCATCAGAAAAACTCTTCTCATCATGCCTCAGTGTAAGGCGCGGCGATAGGCTTTTGTATACCAAAGATCCGCGATTTTGGTCCGGGCGACAACTAGTATCTTCCATCCCTTAGGGACAGGAGGGCATTTCTACCCGGTTCGGCCCTAGAGTACCGGCAACTTGGTATTTTCAAATGCGAGGCCCCCACATATACTGAGAGCCAATTCAGATCGTCAGCACACAAAACGGGCGTCCCGTTCCCTCATCGAATGCCCCTTGGAGTGCCCGTTTTGCCCCCTCGGATTCCCTGGGCGGGCTGTATGCTTTGTGGGTGAGGACCGAGGGCCCCGCTGTCTTAAGCAGCGGACAGAGTGGAGCGCATGCCCGGCGTGAGTTGATCGTCGGTAATCTCCTGGCAGGTTAGACAAAGGGCGGCCCAAGGCAAGGCATTCAAACGGCGTTCCGCAATTTCTGTTCCGCATTCCAGACATAGGCCATAAGATCCCTCATCGAGGCGCAGCAGCGCTTCATAGACCCGGGAGAGAAGCTCAGTCCTTCGATTCAAAGCGTCTATAGCGATATCGCGTTGGCTCGCGAGAACCAGCTCGTCCATAGAGTCGGGGACCTTTTCGATCACGATTGCCTCCGGATTGTGATGGCTGGCAATGAGTTCCAATCTTTTCGATTCCAGCATCTGCCGGTACGTTGCGATTTTACCGGTATTCATGAGGAGTATGCTCTCTTGCACCAAGTTATATAACTTTCGCGATCCCGGCAATCGCGGCGCGTGGGTATTTTCAGCACAAACGCTAAGTAGCCTGAGAGTAGACCCATCCGCGCTGAGATACCAACTTATGGTTTGCGTGAATACCGGCCTTCAGGTATTTCGGGCAAACTAATAATCCGCTACGCTCTAGCTATGCCCGCGCTCTGCGGGTCGCAGCATCGTCATGTGGCAGACTATACGTTCGATTTTTGCGAGCGTCTCCAGCAGCGTCCGGAAGAACAAAAGGGACTCCGCGGCGCCGGTCGTAGTTCAGGAAAGTGGTCCGCGTCGCTCTCGTGTCACGATTGTTTCGATCCTCTTGGAAGATCAGGATCGGTCGCTTATCGCCGAGGTGTGCTGCGAGAATCAATGGGACGTGTTTTTCGCGAAAACCTGTGCCGAAGGGTGGCAAGTATCGGAGCAAATTAAGCCGCACATCATCCTGCTAGACCGGGATTTAGCGGACGGCGATTGGAGAGACTCCCTATCGGCCTGTGCCTCATCTTCCGCCGGAGCCTGTACCATGCTTATTTCCAGGGTCGCGGACGACTATCTCTGGAACGAGGTGGTTTGCAACGGTGGTTACGATGTCTTACCTAAGCCACTTCGAGAGCGAGACGTGCTACGCGCGGTGAGGTTCGCTTGGTCTTATTGGAACAGCACCAGGCAGGCGGCCGCGATCCGCGAGCCCTAGGAAATAACGCGCTTCCGCACCGCCTACAGGAGCAGTTCCGCGAAACTGTGCAAGTTCAACTTATCCTGCAAGTTCCGGCGATGAGTCTCCAGGGTGTAAAGACTCAGATTCAATAACGTTGCGATATCCTTGACTTTCCTTCGGCTAACAGTTGAAGGATCTCTCGTTCTCGCGAGCTCAGCAGCTCGTAGCTGTTTTCAATCCCCCGTGTCCGTATCTCGCGCACGTAATCTTCTACCAGCATCTTGCTGATTTCCGCGCTAAAGAAGGTCTTGCCTTAGCTGACCGCTCTGATCGCTTCGATTAGGTCCCCTTCCGCGGAATCTTTCAGCAGATAGCCCTTCGCCCCCGCTCTTAGCGCTCAGACATAGCCTTCGTCGAATGCATGCTCAGAAAAACGATGGCCATGTGAGGGAACGCGGAGGCGGTGCGTTGCGCAGTTTCAATCCTGCTCAGGTTGGGCATCGCGATATCCAGAACGACGACATTGGGGTGGGTGGCCTCGGCCTGCTCCACTGCCTGCCGCGCGCCCGGCCTTTTCACCTATCCGCTGATCGGAAGGAATTACGCCGCCGTCGTCTTCGGCACCGGCCATCGGATGCTACGGCGACTACGCTGAAGCCGGACTGGCTCTCGAGTAGCAGCCGCAAGCCTCTGCGCATCACGGTGTGATCGTCAGCTAACAGGATGCGAATCTGTTTCACGCGCGCTTGTAATTCCATGTTGCTCGCTGCCATTGTAAGGCAACTTGACCGTGAACACGGTTCCGGCGCCAGGCTCTGAGGGCACGTGACAGATACTACCCAACTGCGGCATACAAGAGCCCCTCGGCAGGGCTGGATAACAGATAGCGCAGTTTGGTGAACATCCTACTGCGAGGGGCATATTCTTTTCAGCCAGCGGGAGTCCTTACTGCGAACTGCGGCGCGGGCGCTCTACGAGTCTGTATTGAAGCTGGCGGCGGGGACGCCGGATATCGGCGCTGGCCAGGAAATCCTTCTGACATCCACCCCGCCGTTCTTTTGAAGCGGCGTCTTCTTCTATTGCCGACGTCTATTGCCGACAACGATCAACCGCTTTGATTCAAGCTTGCTCCACTTTTGCGGCTGACACGATCAACAGATCAGCTTCAAGCCGGACAACCGCACTCTCGGTGTGGATCTGTGACGGGAAGACAATTCTGCGGAAAAGTACCTTTGGGCTAGGTTCATAAGAGTCCGCGCCGCATTGTGGATCGCTCCCGTTTTCACTCGCGCCCCGCAGAATGATCATTTCCGGCATCAGCGTGACCTCGATTGTTTCCTCGCCTACACCGGATACGCCGATCTTCACGTGAACGGCTCGATCTGTCTCCTGTAATTCTTCCTGAGGCACCCAGCACAATTCCCGTTCGGCTCGGAGCCAATCATCTACAGAACTTCCATGGGTAGCATCACGGTGTTCGTAAACGTCATACGCTCTCCTCGAAATCTTATCGTGTATCTCTTGTAGTAAGCGTGAATCCTGAACATCGAGTTCAGACAGTTTTTGGACCGTTATAGTTGGCACGTTACACTCCTGGTGAGGCTGCGGCGGACCACGGCACCACATGCCCCGGTGGTTCCGAATGTGCCCGCCGCCAGGCGCTGGAATCCGAGAAGTTCCCTTTTCGCGGACTCGATCTGGACCCGGATTGCCTCTCCGTCTTAATTTATCTCAATTACGCCCGATTGACGATACCAGCGAGTCAGTAATTCCAACCCGAAGACGTCAGTATTTTGGGGTTGGTCCCCTTTGGAAGTCGGCCGACTACACGAACCTCCCCACAGGGAATCCCTGCAGTGTTCGGTTTTCCGCGCTTAATTTATGAACTATCGACGGCGGGCTGTCGGCCCCACGCCGCCCGCATACCGCCGGAGAATCCCGAGTGTCCTCCCGAGAAACCACCACGTGCACCGGAGAAGTTCGGACCTCCGCCGGAGAAATGCGAACCACCCGAGAAGGAGCTGGGAACCGAGAAGCTCTGGCGCGGCGCTGACTAGGATCGCGCGGTATAGTGCTGGCCACGATGCGCCGAGTAAACAGGCACAAAAGAGCGGCCATAGGAGGCCGCACCGCGGTAACCCGGCGCTGAGTTATACGCGCGATAATTCTGAGACGGAGCCCGGTAGCCCTGCGATGCGGATCCTGGAGGATGGACGAGACCTATATTAACGTTGGCGGACAATGGGTGTACCTGTACCGCGCCGTCGACAAAGCGGGCCAAACGAGCGATTTCTTTACCCGGAAACGGGACGTAAACGCCGCCAAATCGTTTCTCCGCAGCGCGATGAAGAACACTCGCGTGCCCACGAGATCACGTTGGACGTTTATGCGGGCTCGCACCGGGCAGTGCGAGAGATGAAGGAAGAAAGCGAACTTCCGCGGCGGGTGAATGTCCGCTCCAGCCAGTACTTGAACCTGGTGGAGCAGGACCATCGGAGAGTGCAGCAACGAATCCGGCCCATGCTGGGATTCAGGCGATTCGACAACGCGGCGGTAACGATTTTCGGACTCGAGCTAGCGGAGAAGATCAAAAAAGGACAATACAAGACGGGCAAGCTGGGCGGGCGCGAGGCGGCGATGTCGGAGTCGTGGAACGCGGCACCCGCTGCCTGAGCCTATTGCAGTTCATTCAGCCGAGCGGAGCCCAACCGAACTCCCTGTCGGCCTGAGTTTGCACCAGAGCCACCACGCGCCCGATCTTGGCTAATTAGTTGTGTCCAGACCAGGGCAAATCCGGAGAGAGTCCAATTGCAAGCCCGCCATGGTCCGTGCGCTCAGTTACCCCATGGTCAGCCAGGTCAGGGCCGGGAGGGCGTGCCACTCATTGCTACCGCTACTTGCTGATGCCCTCTGGGTACTCCCACTGGTACAGTATTGTTGATCTGAAACAGGCCAGGCTCGACCATTCCTGCGTAGAGCAGCGGGCACGGAACGCCCCCGATGGTCAGCTGGAACGCGTTCAAGTCCTGCGCGGGGTTGTCTCGCTCGAACGTCGATCCGTCTGGCCACGGCGGATTGGTTGGCTCCACGCCCATTCCATAAAGCTCCACGGCATCGCCCGCTTTGGCCGGTCGGCTGGTCACGCCGGCGAGTGCGCCGACTTGAGCTACATAAACCACCCCGGTCGTGGACCGACTGCACTTGCAACGAAGACACGAAGGCGCCAGCGGGCGTCGTGACTTCCAGGTTTGCAATGCCGGGACGGTTGCCGGTTGGAGCACATTCACCTGAGTGGTGCTGAAAAACTCCACGTACGCGTTCACCGCGCCCACGCGCACCTGCACTCGCACAAGTTCTTTGGGCAGCAGAGTGCCGTTGCCTATTGCCGCGCTCCAGTCGGTGCCGGGTGGGGTCGTGAAGCCGGAACCGAGAATCGCGACGGACGCTCCCGGCGAGGATCTGGTGCAAATCTACCGATGCTGGTCTGGTAGCTTGAGACGAATACGGAAGCATCGGTCGGCGCTGTTTCGTAGGCGACTCTTCGAGGACGAAATCATGATCTGCGTGCGTTGGTATCTACGCTATTCACGCAGCTACCGAGACCTGGAGGAGATGCTGGCCGAGCGCGGGCTTTCGCTCAACCACTCGACCATTTGGCGCTAGGTACAACGTTATGCTCCGATTCTGAACCAACGAATTCGGCGAGAGTTGCGGCGCAAGAACGGTTCGTGGCGAGTGGATGAAACCTACATTCGCGTCGCTGGAAAGTGGACATATCGATACCGAGCGGTGGATCCTGAACGGAACACCATTGACTTCATGTTGTCGCCCTATCGTGACCTAACCGCGGCGAAGCACTTTCTTCAGCGTGCATTGTGGCAGACCGGTCAGATCAGCCCACGCGTGATCAACGTCGACGGGCACCTCGCGTATACACGTGCGATCTCCGATTTAAGAGACAGGGGTAAGTTGAGTAGCCGCTGCCGTTGTAGGCGTCACCTTATCTGAACAACATTCTTGAACAGGACCACCGCTTCATCAAGAAGCGAACAGCCGCAAGCCTGTGGTTCCGCTCCGTAGATGGCGCGTCAAACACAATTGCAGGATACGAGTCCATGAATATGATCCGCAAAGGACAGGTTCGGTGGCTAGCAAAGGCGACATTGTCGGACAGATGAGCTTTATTCAGCGGCTTTTTGGCATCGCTGAATGATCCAGACCGAGTTTACGATTTCATTCGGTAGGCGCGGCTATTAGCAACACATCCGAAAATATACTTTCGCATCGGCGTTTTCCCATATCGTCTCCTGACAACAGTTGCTGTGATCGCAGTACATCTTAAGCTGTTTCGGGAATCGACTGAGGCGAGCACGGGTACCGGTTTCTGTAATTGGGGTGTGCGTTGGATCGAACGAGTGCCGCCTGTAAAGCGATCCGGTGACGAGAAGCTCTGCTAGTTTCTTCTGAAATGCTTCGAGAGTTAGTGCTTCTAGTGATGGTTGTTCCGATTCGGCCATTCAATCCATCGTACTCCCCCGGTTCCTCCCCGTCCCACTCGGACGCCGCATGGCTTGCACCTCAAGGATTAAAAGCAGTTCAGGAAGTCAGCGTACGCCGGAAATCGCTAGTCCCTGGGACGCGCCGTGCCCATGAGCCACGCTACGCCAGACTGAATGGGGTCAGGTATCGGACCTATCGAAAATCCCAGGTATTGGACTGGCGCGATCTCATTCGACAGTTGTTCCCCGGCCATGCAGGTAGTATCTGTCAATTCTCGGGAAACAAGCGCTGGTCAAAACCTATCTACAGTACGGCGAGGATAATTTGATTGAAGTTCCATCGGACGTGGGTGCCCACTCGCTGGATGAGATCTTATAACCGGCCTATCGATCCCACTTGGGATGTACGCGCAAAGGAGGTATCAGATGGAACGTTCTGAGGTATTGACTCCCACCTATCAGTGGGATGTTTTCACGTCCAGTGTATCCTGGGGCGCGGTGATCGGCGGCGCATTCGTGACAGCGGCATTGGCGTTGATTATGCTTGCGCTCGGCGCTGGGTTCGGGCTATCCGTGGTTTCCCCTTGGTCAAACGTGGGCGCTTCGGCATTCGAATTCGGAACCCTCGGCGTCATCTGGCTCATTGTGACGCAGATTGTTGCTTCGAGCATGGGCGGCTATCTGACCGGCCGGTTACGCACAAGATGGCAGTCCTTTCACGGCGATGAGGTACATTTTCGCGACACCGCGAACGGGTTCCTCGCATGGGCTGTGGCGCTCGTCGTAACAGTGGCGTTTCTGGCATCGGCTGCAACGGCTATGGCCGGTGGCTCAGCACGCGAAGTTGCCCCGAGCCGCGCAGCGGCGGAAGGTGATGACCTCGCAGGAACCGCGTACTTTGTGGATCGCTTGTTCCGCTCGGATCACCCCGCCGCGACAACAGACGCCACCGCATCTGTGCGAGCCGAAGCTGGCCGGATTCTCGCCAGATCCGTGAGCCAGAAAGAACCATCCGGCACAGACACCAGCTACCTCACCCAATTGGTCGCGGCAAAGATGGGACTCAACCCGACCGAGGCGGAAAGGCGCGTGTCCGAAACGATTCTGGAAGCCCGCCAAACGGTCGATCGCTTACGCAGCGTCACCGCTCGCATCCTATTGTGGACGTTTCTTGCCCTTTTGATGGGCGCATTCTGCGCCGCGACGGTTGGCGGCAGGCAGCGCGATCACGTACAGGCCATTTAAGGAAAGAAGAATAGCATGCGATCAGCCTTACTGTATTTCTTGGGCGTACCGATTCCGATCATTATTCTCATCGCTCTGTTTACGCATCATTGTTGAACGAACGCGCTCGATGGCGAGTAGGGGTCGTACGGTCTAGCATGATGGTGGGTACATTGGGTATGCGAACTGGATGCGCCGTCTCGAAGTCTCACGTGCATACCGGCGCCTCACCAAAATTTGAATATTCCATTGGTCCGACATTCGTGTTCACAGCAATATCGGAGCGGAATCAATCCTTCAAATCAAGTACGACTCTTTTCTGCCGCTCGGGCATTCGGGGAGCAATGCATGATCGGAATGGTACCCGGAGGGTCGCAGCTTACCGTGCTCCAACATTTTTTGGAACCGTGCAGGTCAAATAACTGACATTAGACTTATGCCGCAGCCGCTAGAGCGCCGAAAGAAACTGCGTCGTAAAACCGTAGGACCCACATGGGTCCTACTCGAAAACGTACCTGGCGCCCGGGCTGACGTTCCCGCCAAGGTGGTGGACTTCAGCGGAACCGGGCTACGGGTCCATGTTAGCCTTTGGCTTCGCGCCAGTCGTTTAGTGGTGGTCAAAGGGGATGCGGAGGTGGTCCCGAATGGCACGGCGAACGCACGAGTCGTTGATTGCCGACCGCTTGCCGAAAGCGGTTACACGGCGGGTTTGACCTTCGTGGAAAGTGGCGCGAAGAACATACCGGATGAAACATGTGCTGCCGATTACTACGAGATCCTTCAGGTAAGCCGGAAGGCCGATCAGGAAACTATTGATTGGGTCTACAAGCTCCATGCACAGCGCTATCGCTCAGAGAATCGGAAGACCGGAGATCAAAAGATGTTTCAAGCCATCAACGAGGCGTATCATCTTCTAAGCGATCCGGTGAAACGAGCGGAATACGACAAGTTTTCACTGGGTGCGAACTAGACGGGACTTCGCTCCCTGTTACCTTACTAAACGCTCATCGCGCAGTTTCTTGCGACGCTTGGCGTCGGCACGCTGTTTCAAGCACCCGAATGGTTCCGTCGATTCCGCTGTCGCGCCGCCTCACGCGCATACGGGCAGGGCACGCGCCGGAAATCGGGCCGCATAGGCTCCGGCACCCGTTTGTTTCCAACGCGAACATTGCCGATCGGAGCGAGATTCGAGCTTCGTAAAGAACAAATAAAGTACACCGTCCCAGCTCGGTCCACTCGGCTGCGGGTGGCGCGAATGATACGCTCTCTTCTGATCGGCATCTAACAGTTGGAGCAGGTAGTATCACACCGCCCATCCGCATGGACCTCACGCTAGACCTTCAGCCGTACCAGCTCGCCATCGTCGTCGGGGTCGATCACAAGGTTCAGCATTTCATCGATGGCATCGCGCCGGATGATCCCCGCATCAAGTTCAGGCTGAAATTCCATGACTTCCTTCGAGGGATCACCGGTCGTCACCCAGTGGACGTGATCTGTGAGGAAGCCAAACACGGCGCAGAGAGTATCGCCGAGATGGTTGCAGACCGTGAAGCGCTACGCTACCGCAACATCGAGGTGCCCATGCAGCGTCGAGCTGAACTCGGGATACCACTGGGGTACACCGACGGGCTGGGTTCGGAGGTTTCGCCGGAACAGAAAGCCAAATGGAACGCTCTGCACGAATCACACATGGTTGATGAACTCCTCGAAGCCTTCGCGGGCGCAAGAGCCGCCGTCGTGATCTGCGGTGTCAGTCACATGCTTGCATTCGCGCAAGCACTTCGTACGAAGTTCGCCCACATCGAGGAGTACGATGTTACCGCGATGCCGTGGTTTGATCGATCGTTACCATAATCGTCGTGCCAACCGGTTAGCCAACCGATCACGCTGCTTGGCCAATTCTCCAACCGCGTATTGCGGGAGCGACTGATTCGAGGTCAGCGTCCCAGCCCAAGCAACGTTTGAAAGGCTACGGGAAACACGGTTGGTAAGTTCCTGAACGCTAATATTTTCGCATTGACGATTTCCGTGATGTGATCGCAGGTGAGATGCCAAAATGCTGCCGGTATTTGCATAAATCCACTTCCGGATTCATGTGCCTGCTATCCGGTGGCATGGGCTTAATCAACCCACGTCTAATGGCCGCGCCGCATACGGGTTCCGACAAAGGGCGCTTGTTGGTCAGTTTTCTCTTCGTACTCCTGGCGGTCGGTGGAATCGGAGTCCAGTTCTGGTTTCAACAAAGGATGATTGCAGATCGCTCGCCGATATCACCCTGATCCACGAATGGCGGGGCAGAGGGGGATCGTTAGGATATCGATCGCTTGCGGTTCCAGGACCGGCACAAATCTCGAATTTTCCGTGAGCAATTCGATCGCGTTGGCGAACCGGCTGCGAGCGGATCAGAGAACCAACCATCCGTAGACTAACTTCATCGGCTGAAGGCGACTCCGAAATGAGGCGCACGTTTGAACCTCTTTGAAATGACTTCCGCGCTGGTGCACCAGAACGATAGATAATCGATCTAAGGCCCGCCAGCGGCCCGCGATAACGGCTTCCTCGGCTTGTACTGGGCGCTCCGCCTGGCCTTCTGCATTCTTCTGATACGAATCAATTAGTTCACGAACAATCCAACGCCAATAGCGGGCCGCTAGCGACTGTGCGCTGCAATGTCCCCGTGACCAGTGTGTCGCCCACCGCTTTCCCGGCATCGGGCGGCACCGGCGTAAGGTGGCCTTCTTGGTCGCTGGCGGTTACATAGATGCGACAGATGGCCCGCGCTTACTTTGCCAGCACAATCTTGCCTTTTGCCAGGACCTTCAAGCCGTTGCCCAGGAGCGTCATGCCACCGATCATGGGATCACCAATAAGCTTTCCGATGCAGTAGGCCTGACCGGCAATCTCGAAGCAAGGAACCACCTCGTTTCCCACAGTCGTGGTGACAACTAATTCGGTTGGCGCGTCCTCCAACCCCGTCAGCACTGCCGTCGCGTTCATCGCTCGGCCCTGAACCACAAAGTCGGCCGTGCCATTGGAACCCAGCATTGCCTGGCTGTGCGCCGGCAAGGCCTGCGTCGTGGCCGGATCATGAAACACCATAATTCCCGGCTGTCCGGTCGTCGCACTTGCGGGGTCCAACGGATACTGCGCTACAGGTACGAAAACATTTCCATGAATCGGGTCCACCGCGAGAGTCGATCCACCGCGCCCTGAGCACGCCGCGCCCACCAACGTCGCCGTAGGGGCGCTCGCCGTTCCCGCCGCGAAAACTCCTACGATCGGGTAAACCGTTCCGGTATTTGTAGCCGGGCATTTCCCTCCATTGTTGGCGTTTGAGCCTGAAGCCGAGTACCAGCGGCGATTCGCCGAGTTGAAGCCCATCACATCATCCCTGGTCGCCTGCGGAAACTGCGTTAGTACACTTCCATCTGCAAGGTTCACCAGCGCCTGACCCGCGACATTGTTACATCCCACTAACATGGTATTCGTCACCGGATCGATCCAGTTGCCATTTCCCGAACAATTGCTGAGTGTGTAAGTGGCCACGATGTCTCCGGTGCCGGCCGAACCCGCGTCAGGATCAATCTTCAGCACGCCCACGCTCGGAATCGTCAAATAGGTGAACCCATCCACGGGGTTGAAGCGGGGCTGCTCGGCGCTGCCTGGTATCGGAATCGAGGCCGTCACGGTGTTCGCATTTGGCCCCGTCAGGTCGATTCCCGTCAGGAAAAAGGGCGCAGTCGTGTTGCCAAGGTAGATACGCTGGTGTATCGGATCGTAGTCCAACTCGTCGATGGCGGTCGGCACCGTCACAGCCACAGGTGGCGAGCCCGGCAGGTTCAGATTGTAAATATATGCATTCGCCACACGGTCCGTCACCACTAGTTTCTGAAGGTCTGGGACCACCAGCACGCCGCTGGGGCAAGACGATGTAGTGCAGTTAGGCACGGGTACCCAGCCCAGAACAGAATTCGTTTTGGTGTCGATCGCCAGCACTCCATGGGCCACATGATCAGCGTAATAAAGGACCTGGTTCACGGGATCGTAAGAGCTCAAATCGACCCCGGCCGCGCTGGTTGTCCAATTCGGAATGGGGATGAGCCCAGAAAACGTTAGCCCCGAGTCAGGCGTAGCAACCTGTCCCAGCGTAGTTCCGGCCGAGAACACTAGAGAAGTCAGAATTGTGCCTGCTTGCCATTTTGTTGTCGTCACGTTATCTCCTCGTTACAGATTTGTAGATGCCACCACGTTCCCCGCCACCTACTTCCTACGGAGACTTGCGCCAAAATTTCTGTTTTAGCTTTCTGGCTCAGATCACTATACACCAAGCGAACGGAATACGCTCAGTTGCGTTGCTTGCCTCGTTTTGTCGGACACATAAAAAGGGACCGGCCCCGGCGCGGCACTTTCACAGCTCCCGGTTTGCAGGATAACAACCAGCTCCGGTCAGATCTCGCTCGTCCATTGTTTTTGGTGTCGAGATGGGCATTGTCGCGGAGATCCAAGCGTTCTACGACCCGTGCCGATATTTATCAAGGAAAATTGGGGGCCAGTTGGATCCAAACGCAACTGCAATTCCTGGGGCATTGGCAGTCCCGTCTCAGGAACGCCATGCCGAATCAAGAATTACCGAGCGTGAATCAGGCTGGTCTGCATTCGGTACTGAACCTCTCTCGAGGTAACCGTCGCCCCAAAGGCATCCGGAGTTGCCAGAGTACAGTCCTATTTAATAATGACCCGGACTGTCTTGGCCGCAAAACCATCGACCGAAATCACCACGCTTACGTCGCCGCTTCCGGCGAGGGAATGCGGAAGGAGCAGATTCACCTGATCGACTCCGGGAAATTGTGGTGACGGCCCCGCGAAAGCGGCTTGTATAGTGGCGGCTCCGATCCTGGCGGTGACGCCCGAGAGACTGCTTCGATCCCGGATGCCCGTGCCAAAGAGCACGAAGAACACCGAATCGGTGTTCAGCCCGAGATCCACTGGCACTGCCGTAAATCGATTCTGCGCCGCGTCGAACTGAGCCACCGGTTCATAACTCTGCGTGCCGTCCGCCCGGATTCTCTGGACGAATGCAGCCGCCCAGCCCTGCCCGCTGCTATCCGCCGAGAATACTCCGGGAGCTACTCGGGTGATCAGTACCGTACCGGACCCGCTCGCAGGGGCATTCGGGCCGAGCGTTACCTTAGCCATTCCCGCGGCGGCTCCGGCTGGAATCTCGAAACTGATCTGGCTTGGCGATACAGCCAGCAGCGGCGCTTGCCAGGGAGTGCCCATACTGTCTTGAACAGATATGCTGACGCCTCCGAGGGTGATTGGCAGCGCCCCTCCCTGCGCAGCCTGGGTGACCTGGGCGAGGTTCGAGCCGAAGGCCGTCGCGAGGGATTCCGGAGCGACGCTGCCGTTATCGAAGAAGCTCGCGGCGGAAACGGTCACGATGACGTCCGCCGCCACTCCGTTAACACCGAAGAGCTCCGAGGTTTGAGTTCCCAACGGTACCCCGCTTGGGTTGGTAGTGCTACTCTGGCCACCAGCAATCAGGACCTTGCCGGATGAAAGCACGGTTGCGGACGCTTGCAAGCGGGCCTGGGTCAGATCGGCCGCCGGGGACCATGTGCCGATGCTAGGGTTGTAGAGTTCGGCGGTGTTCAGGACGCCGAAGCAGCTTCCGCCACCGGCGGCCAACACCATCCCGCTGGGCAGCAACGTCAGGTTGAATAGGATGCGAGGTCCAGTCAAAGAGCCGGTGGCGGTCCAACGATCGCGGGCCGAGTCGTAGAGCTCCGCGGTGCTGAGGCAATCGGTCGCGCCATAGCCTCCAGCGACCAGGACGCGGCCGTCGGGCAGCAGCGCGCCACGGTGTTCCGACCGCGCCGTTAGGAGATCGGCCGCGCGCGTCCACGAATTGGTGGCCGGGTTGTAGATTTCGGCGCTCGAGAGCGGCGGCTCAGTATCGCCGGCGCTGCCGGTTCCTCCCACCACAAGCACGCGCCCATCGGCCAAAGTGGTGACGGAGTGTGTCCAGCGCGCGACGATCATGTTTCCGGCGGAGGTCCAGAGGCCGGTGGAGGGGTCGTACAACTCGGCGGAACTGAGAGGCGCGAAGCCGCCCAAGCCGTCCATTCCGAGGCCTCCGGCAACGAGCACTCTGCCGTCAGCCAGGACCGTGGACTTATGGAACTGGCGCGGAGTAGTGAGACTGCCAGTAGAGCTCCACGTGGCTGTGGCCGGATCGTAAATCTCGGCGGTGGCCGTGAGGAATCCCGGCGTGAGGTATCCCGCAGCTACCAACACCTTGCCGGTCGGCAGAAGCGCGGCTACATGATTGAACCGCGGTACCCTTGGTGATGCAATTACGGCCCAGGTATTCGAGGCAGGATCGTACAATTCGGCAGCCGCCCCGCTAACGCAGCCGGGTTACAGGAAAGAGTCCCGATGACCAGGACTCGTCCATCCGGCAGCATGGTCGCTGGGTGCTGAGTATGAGCGGCATTCATCGGGCCGGTCGCGGTCCAAATGGGTTGACCAAATGACAGCAAGGCTGTCGAGAAAACCCACGCCAGGCGGGTCAGAGGGTGTCGCATGGTTCATCTCCCAAAGGCTGGTATCGAGGCTCCTCAGAAAGGATATGTCTAAACGATATTGCAAGAAATACTAGGAGCTCGGTATTTTTTTGATGCATCGCGTTTGTAGTGGTGCTTTATTCGATGCTATTCAGGATAGCCTGGGCAGACATACTCCTGAATCTCCAAGCTGCTTTCGGGCATCCACGAGATGTGCTTCGAGCCTGCGTCCGGTGGCTCGGAGTCACCACACGCTCAAACGTCATTCCAAAGTCGCCGTTCTGAGCGATCTCATTTCGGAGCAGACTCCTGCAAGACACAGGCCTCGCAGGCTATGGTCACACGCCCCAGCTCTTTTTGTCGGGTTCGCTATCGAACTGTTTCACACAGAACGCAGAATCACTTTGCCGGTTATACCGACCAATTTGCAGTACACTTTCATCAATGGACATCGGGAAGATGCTGGCCGAATTGAAAGCCGAGCGCGAAGGCGTCGAGCAGGGGATTTTGGTTCTCGAACGCATCGCCAGCGGGCGAGGGAAACGTCGCGGACTGCCACCGAAGTGGATGACGGGCGCAAAGCATCGTGGAAGGCCGCTGGGAAGTAAGAACAAACCGAAGGACGAGTAGGGAGCCTGTCTTCGGATTGTTTGCCTAGTCGCGCCCGGTCTTACTCGCCAACAATGCCGCCCGCCAATAGGTTCAGCTGGATCAAAGCAATTGTCGAAGGGGTACCGCGGTGCAGCGTTAAGCCCGAGGTCGAATTCACTTCCAGATCATCTTCCAGACAGCCTCCGTATACTCGTCCAGGTCGGTAGGCTTCTCGACAAATTCTTTCGCGCCCAACTCAAGCATCTTCGTTTTGTCGGCTGGATTCTTTGATGCGCTGAAAACAATCACTGGGATGCCGTTCGCAGTCCATCGTCGCAACATTTCGTCCCCGGACATTTTTGGGAGAATCATGTCGGTAATGATTAGATCAGGTTTGAACCGCGGATCGGCGAGTAGCGCAAGCGCCTGTTCACCATCAACCGCAGCCGTGATCCTCACGGCTACCGAACAGTGCGAAACGATTTCCTTGAAGATCCGCACGTCCGCGCTATTATCTTCAATTAGAAGAATCTCGACCGGCAAGGTTTATTCTAACCAGGTTCGCTATGGCCGCGCCAAGTTAGTAAGAATTCCAGCTGACGCTGAATGTGCTCATCTGCAAAGAACATTCGACTACACACTTCCCTCCGAATGCCACTACGAAATAAAAGCCCGGCCCCGTACTTTGGTAAAGGTGATCGGGATCGGGCCGGTGAGTCCACGTGGTTAGAGGGGAGTGCCCACCTTAGAAAGAAACGACGCTTGATTATCGTCGGTTGGCTGATTAAACTTTAGTCTTGCTGGAGTTCGTGGGCATTACCTGACTTGTACAATCACGCCTTCAAGGAGCATTCACCGTATATGTGAGTGAAAGTGTACATGCGCTACTCGCGATATAACTCCAGCTATCCGTCAGAGTGAAATTGAGGGTGACAGAATATGCCTTGTTTGCGCCGTTAGACTCTTTGCCTGTTGCTATCTGTTGAGCACCGGTCGATAGGCTGACCGGCCCGCCGCAACTCCCACTACTTCCTCCGCTGACACCGGTACAAGTTGCCTTCACCGGCGATGTGGGAACCGTTGCGCAATTGGTGAAAGATGCTGCACTGGCTCGAACCGCGAGAGTCCACGTGCTGTTCTTATTGCCACCCGATGTCATCCAACTGATCGTCGCAGCCGAACTTCCCGCGACCGACCCTAGATCTGGGTCCGTGGCGGTGAAGCTGATGGTGCTCGGACTCGCGGAGATGGCGCTCAACGCTGTAGGTCCAGCCATCGGCAAGACTATGTTTGACGGAACCACTACGCGTGACTGCTGTTGAGGCGGCGATACCGGCGATACCTTTTGAGCGTAGATTTGCATGGTTCCGCCCAAGATAACCACCACTGGCATGGGTACCGTCAAACGGCTTATGTAGCGCTGATCGTATAGGTAACGGTTGCTGAGTACGATCCCGTATGATACACAGGATCGTTAGTTAAAGACCGCGTTGTAGAAGCCGCGTTGCCTGCATTGGCCGAGCTGGCTCCCGCACCGAACGTCGCCACGCTGGTGGCCGATGCCGTGCTGGCGGTTGTCGCGGAGCTACAGCCAGTAGCAGGCGCTGTGGCGGTGCATGTGTACGTTAAGGCATCCCCGGCTGTGGGCGGTATCGTGACCGAGGGGCCATTAGCCGGGCTGAAGTCTGAAGTGACCTTCAACGTCACGTTTCCGGTTCCAGTCGATTGCGTGGTTCGGATCTTGTAGGTCAGGTTGGTCGTACCGGTGTAAGGGTTGAAGATCGTCCCGAGAGCGGCCAGAGTCGTCGTTGAAGTTGTGACCGACAGGGCGGCTTCGGCACTGACCGTGACCGACAGTGTGGTGGTCCCGGTAGCTGCGAATTGCGCGTATGTGGCGGGCGCGATAAAAAGCGTTGCTGCTAGCAGCCCGTGGCAGTAGTAGTCTCGCCGCCCAAACATGTGACCTTTGGAATGTTTCGTTCGTCTTATCAACATGGCGATGGGAACGCGGGAGGGGCGTGAGCGACAGCACGATTTCTGGGGCCGGTTCGAAAACCTGGAGCTGGTTTCATCCGTCGGAAACCTTGGCCGGAGTCAGCGATCGGCGCACCCACCGCGTGCATGTAGGCTTCGGCCCCAGTGGCCTTCTTGAGTACAGCCAGCCCGCCGATGTGGTCCGGGTGTGCGTGCGTCAGCACGATATTCCGAATGTCCTTCGGTTTCTTGCCGAGTTCCTCGGTTGCCCGAAGAATCTTTTCCGCACTTTCCGGCAGTCCGCATCGATCAGAATGCAGCCATCGGACGACCCAAGCAATACTGGTCTTACCTCGCAGTCTGATTTTACCAACCAGGAACGCGGCTCCGTTGAGCCTTGGCTCGATCGGCTCCGAGATGTCATAGAATCAGCGCGGCGCGACGTCAATCACGACCATTAGACCGCCGCCTCCTTGCATCTCGACGTTGTTGTTCGTCGTGTGGTGACCGATATGGCAATGAATCAGCCATTTCCCCGGTTGTCGTGCCGTCCAGATTACGTCATAACGTTGACCCGGACCGACGTTCACCGTATCCGCTTGGTACCGGGCCGACGGCTGCAGCGTGTTGCCGTCCACTGCCACTACCTGGAACGGACCACCATGGATGTGCATCGGATGTATGAAGCCGTTGTTCGAGCCGATGAAGCGGACCTTGAGAGTTTCTCCGACCTTCATCGAAATTCTATCCGTCGCCGGATAGGCGCGGCCGTTTATCGTGAAGTAATTTGGTTGAGCGCCATCCATCGGCATGGCAGGATACGTAAGCCCTTCACGCATCAACCATTCCTGTAAGAGCACGTCGCATTCGTGATCAGCTTCGAGACTTGGGTCAGGCCTGGCAGGATCGATAATCAACGCGCCGTATAGACCCAGGGACTGCTGCCGGTCAATGTGATCATGAGAGTGGTAGAGATAGGTTCCTGACTGTACGGCTGTAAATTCGTAGCGGTCAAGACCACCGCCGCTCGCGATAGGCTCCTGCGTGATATGCGCTGGGCCATCCATGACGTTCGGAAGGATCAGTCCATGCCAATGCACGGTCGTGCTCTCGGGCAAATGGTTTCTCACGTTGATGCGCACGCGATCACCTTGGCGGAAGTGCAATTTTGGCCCCGGGACTTGGCCGTTGAATGCATAGGCGTCAACGGTCACGCCGGACAGGATAGTCCACCGTATGACCGATGTTTCGAGGTCGAAGACTTTGAGGCCGTCCTCAACATGCGGAACCAACTCACGGTTTCCGTGAACGTCCAGTCCGTAATTGTTCGCAATCTCGCGAGGATTCACGGCGGCCATGTCTATCATGGCTTCGGCGGGCGTGTCGCGGTCCATAATCATGCCACGCGGCATAATTGCACCGCCCACGTCGCGCGCCGAGAGGCGGAGGTTCACCCAGTTGGCCGGAGCTATCATTCCCAGCGCTAGTGCAAGCAACGAGACACTGGCGACCGCCGCCAACTGAGCGGGCGTAACACCCGATTTCATCTCGTGCCCGCCCTCAGCATGGGCGCCCGCTGGTTGGGCGTGATGCTCGTGGCCTCTGTTTTCGTGGGGTGTTCCTTGGGTATCGCCTGAAGATTTGTTTTGCAGGTCAAATTGGGTGCCGGGTTTGCGCTCGGTCATGAGGCCGTGCTTCAGACCGCTCTTCACCATCCAGACGTTGGAGGGGTAGGCCATTGTGAAACCGGCGATCACACCGAGAGACATAACGCCCCAGAACAAAAGCTCTGTTGGCTCCATCGCCCGCATGTCGCGCCCCATCATCAGAAAGCTCATTGTCGGAGCCATCCCTGCCATCATGAAGTTCATGCTGATGAACTCTGGCATGAAGCTCTTGCGCACGTTCTGCCAGTAAGTCCCGCCCATCATCGATTTCATGAACAGCGACTGAAAGATAAATAAGCCGAAGGCGAACCCGGTGGCATATTCCACAATGAGATCGATCCACATCGACAGTCCGAGCGTCGCCGTGATGGCGGCCGCCAGAATGATCCCAGTGGCGTCGCCGGCGACGCAGTGAATGGTTGAGCCGACGCCCTGCTTCCACAGTGCCTTGATAAAAGTCTCGTGTTCACCCGGACGCGGCTCTTTGTCTGCCAAAACATACAGCAAAAGCCCGAGCGGCCCCATATAGAGCGTCACGAGGATGAAGCCCCACTTCATCACCGTGGGCTCTGGATTGTTCCGATACTGGTCCCAGGCGACATACGCCGTCGAGACGAGCGCGAGCGTAAACCAACCCACCAGAAAGTAGTCAATGGGTCGGATCAGCATCGCGTCTCCTCTGGCTCGTAGCTCGTCACGCGCAACCAACAGTGTCGTGGGGGCAACACATCCTTCTTAGTTCTCGCAATCCGATACTTAAGGATACGCACCCCTGCCAAGCGAAAACTACCTCCGGAAATCTTTAAGCACGCTATTTGCCACGATTGTCGGCGTTAGGTCCCGGCAACCGCTTTTTGTGCGCGAGAGGTTTAGGGTGAGGGCGTGCGCGGTCTGCCGCGCGGAATCGGCGCGGTGGTCCAAGGCTGTTTCCGTACGTCCACGGAGCATTCGCTGCTCACGCCTACCCACGAGCTGCGAATCCGGCCGGGAAGCTCTCGCCACCGCGACGCCATGTTTGACAGAGAAGTCCATTATCATGTAGCTTAGCTACTAAGCGAGTATCAAACGTACATACGAAGGGACCACAGGTGGGAGCCGCACGCAAGAGGAAGCATGCGTTGGCAGAGGAGATCGTTGGGCTGCTGGCGCGCCGGCATAGCACTGCGGTTGTGCTGTTTCACCACGCGATCGCGGAGCGCCTGGGACTGGGCCCAACGGATCACAAGTGCCTCGACTTGCTGCGCGAACGTGGTGCGATGGCCGGCAGCAATCTGGGTGCGATCACCGGCCTGACCAGTGGCGCGATCACTGGTGTGGTCGCAAGGCTGGAGCGGGCCGGCTATCTGCGTCGTGAACCGGACCCACACGATGGGCGTAAACAGATTCTCCACCTGGCACTCAAGCGGGCACACATCCAGGACGTGATCAACCCGTTACGAGAGGACGTGGCCGCGCTGTTGGAGAATTTCGATAGCCATCAGCTTACGGCTATCGCCGAGTTCCTGGCTCGGACCACAGACCTTGTCTACCGCCATGCGGCCCTGCTGCGCGCTGAGACAATTTCTACCATGGGCCGGACGCCCATGACCGAACAAGCACCCTCCCCCGCCAGTGAAAAAGTCAGTGAGCGGAGCAGATGAGCCACCACTGATGACAGCTGGCCTCCGTAAGTTGGTTCTCACGGCGCATATCACCTTCTCGGTCGGATGGATCGGCGCGGTCGCCGCCTTTCTGGTTCTCAGCATCGTCGGCTTCACCAACCGGGATACCGAAGTCGTGCGCGGCGCCTATATCTCGATGAACCTGATCTGCTTATATATGATCGTCCCGCTGAGTCTCGCTGCCCTGACAACCGGACTGATCCAGTCACTGGCCACGCAATGGGGCCTGTTCCGGCACTATTGGGTGGTGGTCAAATTGCTGCTGACCATACTGTGCATCGCCATTTTGCTGATGCACCAATTCACGGCGATGGCGGAGGCAGTCAAGCTCGTATCAGGGGCCGCGGCACGAACATTGCCCAGATCCGAAGTCGGCGAGCTGGGATTCGTGCTCGTGCGCGCCTCTGGCCTGGGCATACTCGTGCTGCTCGTGGTCACGATACTTTCGGTGTACAAACCGTGGGGCCTGACAGCTTATGGGCGACGTAAATGGCAGGAGCGGCGGTATCAGTCCTCGCGATCACCAGAGATTCCCAAGCCCGACAACGAGAGTGCGGGCAACGGCGTTCCCCGAGGACTCAAGATCTTCGTTGCCGCAGGCATCGGTGCCGTCGTCGTGATTATACTTGTGTCGATGCACCTCACTGGACATGGTTTCCATCACGGTCGATGACGTTAGAGAGCGCCGATGTTCAAGGACTTTCTGGAGAGAGCATGCCACGCCCGTTAGAGCGTGACATATCCTCTTCTGGGTCCATTTACCTAGCCCGGATTTCAATGCTTTACTGCTTCCTTCGCAGGGGTTGCGGCCCCAATTTCGACGGTATGCGCAACCAGCTTTTCATTCATCACCATGGCGTGGATCACGACTCGATCGCCGACCTTGATATCGGTCTTCTGAATAGGCTGCTTCGCGCGCGCGTAAGTTGTCTTCGCGTCGAAACCGACTTCAACGGCTTTTCCAGCCGTTGTTTTGACCGTGACGGATGTATCTGAAATGCTAGTCACGGTGCCGGTCACGTGTTCTTCGCCGCCGTGAATCACGCACGCCCGCTCTACGTTTTGGCACAAACGCGGGATGAAAACGGGATCGAATGAGGCATTGTTGAGAGGTACGCCGGCGACAGGAGGCCGTTGCCGTCTGGTGCCTTTGAGCCCAT
>Ga0185299_10001095_pt1 | contig 59001 bp, 52 predicted proteins | sample PaiPotPPA55metaG_FD_128002 | JGI IMG/M metagenome (GOLD analysis project Ga0185299, IMG submission 128002) | Iron sulfur acid spring bacterial and archeal communities from Banff, Canada, to study Microbial Dark Matter (Phase II) - Paint Pots PPA... ... | reverse complement strand
CCTCCCGCCCACTGCATTCTCAATCACTTTCACCCGTTGAAACTCCTTCTGACTCATTGTCACCATCCTCACAGGGTGACAAAGTCTCGTTGCAGTTAAGGGGTGACATTATCTTGGAGCATCTACAGTCGCAAGCGAGCACTCTTGACTCGAGCCCCATTAGCACCCAGGGTGGCCTGGGTGCTCCGGGTTCGCAGTTGAGGTATGAACCCGGGTCTTGCGTTTGAATTTCGATTACACCGCCACAACATTCGCTCCAATCTGATACCCCACCCCACGAATAGTGCGAATCAACGCCAACTCGAAACCAAAATCCACCTTACGCCGCAAATAATTGATATACACATCCACCACGTTAGTCATCATGTCGCAGTTGAGCTTCCAAACTTGCTCCACGATTGCCGGCCGCAACACAGGCTGCCCCGCGTGCCGCATTAAAAGTTCCAGCAAAGAAAATTCCTTCGGGCTCAGATCAATTTGCCGCCCCTGCCGTTGCACGCCATGCGTGATGCGATCCAACTCCAGATCGTTCACCTGCAACACCGCTCGCCCGGCGCCATTGCCCCGCCCGTACCACGGCCCGAATCCGTGCGGCCAGCTCCGCAACCTCGAAGGGCTTGGCCACGAAGTCATCCGCTCCAGCGTTGAGCCCTCTGATGCGGTCTTCCACCACATTCGCGCCAGCCACCATCAACACCGGCTGGTCCGGTTTCTTCAGCCGAATGCTGCGAAGCGCATCCAGGCCAACCGACCCATTGCGATTTAAATCCAGCACCACCAAATCGTACGACTGATCTGAAGCATACCGTTGCGCTTCAGGCCCACTGGCCACCATCTGAACGGCAAACTTCTCCTGCAGCAACCGCTGGTGCAAAAATTCCGCCAGCGGTGCGTCATCTTCAGCAACAAGAATGCGCATCGGCTCACACTAGAACTTAGATTTGGAAGGGGGTACACCCAGTGTCCACAGCGGCAGGAAATCTGTCAACGAACCTTACGGCCAAGTAGCCACATTGATAATCATGAAAACCCCGCGCGGTAGATTTCTCTACGTTAGCCTCGCTCGAGGGCTGTTTGATCTCGTCAATTTGCACTGGGACCGCTTTCCCCGCAGCGGGTCCGCGTTCGCCGAGCGGTTTATCTGAGCTCGGCAAAAATCCCAGTCAAAACCCCAGGCCCGTCATTCCGACCGAAGCCGGTCAGCAGCTCAAGCCAGTCATTCCGACCGAAGCGAGCCGATTCATCTCGCCAATGTGCGATGAGACCAGTTTCGCCGGAGCGGTTCATCTGAGCTTGGCAAAAGTCCCAGTCAAAAGCCCAGGCGTGTCATTCCGACCGAAGCCATCCGACGCCTTTTCTTCTCGTTCGCTCCTGCGAACGAGTCGGCTGGCGCAGTGGAGAAATCTCTCTTCGATCTATCGCGTAAGCCAGAAACTCTCAATCCCGCTCAAATTTTTCAATCACTTCCCGGGGAATCGCTTGGCTCTTAATTTTATTTTTCTCGCCCGGCGCGTGAACGACCCACACGCGCTTCTCGAATCCCTCCACCGCCAGCTCCTCTCCTTTAAACAGCCGGTGGTAAACGGAGAAACTGGCCTTGCCCCATTCCGTGATATTGGATTCGACCACCACAGTGTCGCCGAACGAAGAAGGCAGAAGAAAACGCGCCCGCGATTCCACCAACGGAATCCCCGCGATCTCGTACTTTCGCAACATTTCCCGCTTAGGCAACCCCGCACGTTCAAACAGCGCGTTCGTGCAGGCATCAAAAAATTCAAAATACCGCGGGAAATAAACGATGCCCAGTGGATCGCAATCACCCCATTCAATGTGAATGCTTCGCTTATGAACGAGCATGGGTCCGCAAAATCGAAGCGTGTTTCATCGACAAGAGTCTACACATAGGAGTGCGGTAAAGTAATAGGATTGATCGCGGCAACCTAACACCGAGAGGCGAAAGTGGAGACGGCTTATATTTGCGACGCGATTCGAACCCCGTTTGGCCGCTATGGCGGCAGCCTTGCATCGATCCGCGCCGATGATTTGGCCGCTATCCCCATCGCTGCGCTGATGGCACGCAATGCCGGCGTAGACTGGGCCACGCTGGATGATGTGATTTACGGCTGCGCGAATCAGGCCGGCGAAGATAATCGCAACGTGGCCCGCATGGCTCTTCTCCTGGCGGGCTTGCCGCAAGAAGTGCCCGGCTACACTGTGAACCGCCTGTGCGCCTCCAGCATGGAAGCAGTTGCCAGCGCCGCACGAGCGATCAAAAGTGGAGAGGCCGATCTGGTGATTGCCGGCGGCGTGGAGAGCATGTCACGCGCGCCCTTTGTAATCGGCAAGTCTGACTCCGCATTTTCGCGCGCCATGAAAATGGAAGACACCACTATGGGTTGGCGATTCGTGAACCCCGTAATGAAGGCACGCTATGGCACAGACACGATGCCTGAAACCGGCGAGATCGTAGCGGAAGAATACAAAATCTCGCGCCACGATCAGGATGCATTCGCGCTGCGCAGCCAACAACGCGCCGCGGCCGCCATGGCCAATCGAATTCTAGCCCAGGAAATTGTCGCGGTGGCCTTGCCCCAAAAAAAAGGCCCGCCCATAAATTTTTCGTCCGACGAACACCCTCGCCCAGACACGTCATTAGAATTGCTGGCAAAGTTAAAAGGCGTTGTAAAACCAGAGGGCACCGTAACAGCCGGCAACGCGTCAGGCATCAACGACGGCGCTTGCGCGATCCTACTGGCCTCGGAAGCCGGCGCGAAACGCCACGGCTTAACCCCACGGGCGCGCGTGGTGGCTTCCGCGGCAGCAGGCGTCGCGCCCAGAATTATGGGCATTGGTCCAGTGCCCGCAACTCGCAAGGCGCTGAGCAGAGCTAAATTGTCTTTGCACGATATGAACGTGATCGAATTGAATGAAGCATTCGCCTCGCAAGCTCTCGCGGTGCTGCGCGAATTGTGCGTCCCAGACGACGCTGCCCACGTAAACCCCAACGGCGGAGCTATCGCGCTAGGTCATCCACTGGGCGCCAGCGGCGCGCGCTTGATTGCCACCGCCACGTATCAACTGGCGCGCACGCGCGGAAAATACGCCCTATGCACCATGTGCATAGGCGTCGGACAAGGCCAAGCAATAATTATGGAACGCGTATAGGCGATGAACATCACGTGATGATCCTCCTTGATCCGTTGTTTCTTTGGGAACCCGTCGCGAAGCTCTTTCGTGACGATAACTATTTGCAAACGATGTTGGATTTCGAAGCGGCGCTCGCACACGCGGAAGCGGCCTCCGGGTTAATTTCCTCCTCTGCCGCAAATGCCATTGCCGCGAAATGCCGCGTCGAATTACTCGATAAACAAAAACTGGGCGAAGCTGCCAGCCTGGCAGGCAATCTTGCCATCCCACTCGTCAAGCAGCTTCGAGCTTTGGTGGCTGCCGACAATAAAGATGCCGCCGGCTTCGTGCATTGGGGCGCCACCAGCCAGGACGCCATAGACACCGCCCTAGTATTGCAATTGCGCGAAGCGCTCCCGCTGATTTCGACTGATCTGGAGAATTTGTGTGCCAGGCTCGCCAAGATGGCTGACCAACATCGCCTCACCCCCATCATAGGTCGCACCTGGATGCAACACGCTGTTCCCACCACGCTGGGAATCAAATTCGCGGGATGGCTGGATGCCCTCGGCCGGCACCGCGAACGTTTTCGCGAAGTGCAAAGCCGTTGCCTCGTGCTGCAATTCGGCGGCGCGGTGGGAACACTCGCAGCTTTAGGTTCAAAAGGCGGAGTTGCCGCCCAACATTTAAGTGACCAGCTGAAACTCCCTTTGCCGCACCTGCCTTGGCACAGTCATCGTGATCGCCTGTCAGAAATTGCGGCCACCCTGGGATTGTTAACCGGCACGCTAGGCAAGATCGCGCGAGACATTTCCCTCCACATGCAAACCGAAATTGACGAACTCCGAGAACCCGCCGAAGAAGGTCGCGGCGGATCCTCCACCATGCCCCACAAGCGCAACCCGGTCGCATGCGCGATGATTCTCGCGGTCGCAACCCGCATACCAGGATTGGTAGCCACCATGTTGAGCGCCATGGCGCAGGAAGACGAGCGCGGTCTGGGCGGATGGCACGCCGAATGGGAAACCCTGCCTGAAGTTGTGTGTCTCACGGCCGGAGCAATGCATCACTTGGCCAATATTGTTCCGCGGCTTGAGATCGACGTGAAACGCATGCGCGAAAATCTGAATCTGACCAAAGGCTTGATTTTTGCCGAAGCAATAACCGCAGCGTTCGGTGAAAAAATCGGCCGCTCGCAAGCTCGTGAATTAATCGACGCCGCCAGCGAACGAGCCATCAAAGAAAAACGTCATCTGAGAGACGTTATCAATGACGACGAGAAAATCGCCAAGCACCTTTCAGCAGACCAGCTTGATAACCTCTTTGATCCGCGAAATTATACCGGCGCATCCAGCGAGTTTATCGACCGCGTCCTTGAAAACCATAAATCCCATAAAACATTCTAGGCGGTGCCGAGTTGCCATTTGTTGAAATCAAGGATCTACGCATGCACTACGAACTGGACGGCCCGCCAGATGCGCCAGCGCTGGTGTTTTCCAATTCGCTAGGAACGAATCTGTCGCTGTGGGATTCGCAATTGCCGGTCTTCGCCCACCAATTTCGCGTACTGCGCTATGACTTTCGCGGCCATGGCCAGACTTCCGCGACCCAAGGCGAATATTCAGTAGAGATGTTGGGCCGCGATGTGATTCAGCTGCTCGACGCCTTAAACCTCAAGCGTGTAAATTTTTGCGGCCTCTCAATCGGAGGAATGACCGGCATGTGGCTGGCCGTAAATGCGCCGCAGCTACTGGGAAATCTGGTGCTCTCCAACACCGCGCCGAAAATTGGCAAGCCCGACACCTGGAACGAACGCATCCGGGCCGTTCGCGAGGGCAGCACAAAAGCCGTCGCTCAGCAGGTAATCGAGCGTTGGTTCACGTCGGAATTTCGCAGCAGCCACCCGGATGAAGTAGCCAAAACTCGGCGCATGATCGAAAGCACCAGCACCGACGGCTACGCCGGTTCGTGCGCCGCCGTCCGTGATTTTGATTTCTGGGAAAAAGTGAGCGCCATTCGCGCGCAAACTTTAGTAATCACAGGAACCCACGATTCAGCTGCGCCGCCTTCTGAAGCGCAGAAACTCGCAAAGCAAATTCCCGGAGCGCGCTATATCGAATTGCCAGCGGCCCACATTTCGAACGTTGAGGCCGCTAGCCGCTTCACGGAAGAAGTCAGCGCATTCCTGCACGGTTAAGGAGCCTCTATGGACGAACGCGAACGGTTCGAAACGGGCATGAAGATTCGGCGCGAAGTACTGGGCGACGCGCATGTGGACGCCGCGAGCGCGAAACGCAACGCATTTAGCGAAGCATTTCAGGATCTCATCACCCGCTACGCGTGGGGCGAAATCTGGACTCGTCCCGGTTTGCCGCGACAAACCCGCAGCCTGATCACCGTAGCAATGCTGGTGGCGCTGAACCGCGAAGAAGAATTGCGGCTGCATTTACGCGCCGCCTTAAGAAATGGCGTGACCCAGGAAGAAATCCGCGAGACGCTGTTGCAATCCGCCATTTATTGCGGCGTGCCAGCCTCCAATTCGGCGTTTCGCATCGCCCAAGACATTTTCAGCGAAAAACTTAAATAGCCCCGACCAAAGATACAACCGAGACGAAAAAAGCAGAGTCCCACTCCATCCGCGATCCGCTCCAAAAAATCGATGCGGGGCCCCGTCCTTTTTCGGCCCGAGTCGATAAGTCTGGAGCCCCGCTGGCTTCCTCAACCCCGGCCAAATGCTGACCTTCCGGCGCCCGAAACGAACGCTTTTAGCATTGCCGTAATCCAGCATAAAGTCTATATTGTCAGCACTATGCACACCCCTGCCGGTTGCCTTTCCAGGCTATACGCACGCTTCTTTTCAACTGACCGCCATCGCCGTTTTGTAACCGCGTTTGCCTTTCTAGCAGTCACCTTCGCTGTCGTTCCGGCCCGCCCCGACGGCCCCGCCGATCCCCGCGGTCTCGGCCCCATCCGCGCCTACATTTCAACCGGATGGGACATCTTGACGCGCTCTGTGAACGACTGTGGAACCGTGGTGGACACCAAACTCGCAGCCACTTCGGTGATGTATCTTCCCGCTGATTTTCACGAACCCGCGTCGCTCACCGCATTACAGAAACAATGCAAATTCGAAGTGAAACATTTGCCAACGGTGATTCATCACCCCGGCGAAGTGGATGCCGACAGCTTGAATCCTCCCGGCCTCCTGTACCTGGAAAATAAATATGTAGTTCCTGGCGGCCGTTTCAATGAAATGTATGGCTGGGATAGTTACTTCATCATTCGAGGACTGGTGCGCGACGGGCGCATCGATCTGGCTCGTGGCATGGTCGAAAATTTTTTCTTTGAGATCGAACACTATGGCAACGTGTTGAACGCCAACCGCAGCTATTACCTGAGCCGCTCGCAACCACCATTTCTCACCTCCATGATTCTGTCCGTCTACGATTCGCAAAAAGCCACAGGCCATGAGGACAAGAATTGGCTCGCCAAAGCATACGCATTCGCGGTGACAGACCACGACATGTGGACGCAAGAACCGCATCTCGCTGGCTCGACAGGCCTGTCGCGATACTTCGATCGCGGGAATGGTCCGTCCCCCGAAAGCGTAAAAGATGAGACCGGACACTATCGCGATGTAGCCGCGTTTTTCTTACGCCACCCCGAACTGGACGATCATGACTTGGTGCGAAAAGACGCCGGCAAAACTGAGCCGCAGACCTTCGGCGCTCAATATTCCGTGCGCGTTTGTGACTCCGGCCACGATGCTTCACCCAAAGTTGCGCAAGCGGCGGGCGAACACGCCGACTGCGAGACCGCCGAAGACATCGCTCTCAGCGCGGATTTCTACAAAGGCGACCGCTCCATGCGCGAATCCGGCTACGACATTTCCTTTCGCTTCGGCCCTTACGGCGCAGGCACCCAAAACTACGCCCCCGTCTGCCTGAACAGCCTGCTGTACAAGACCGAAAAAGATCTACAGCAAATGAGCGAGACCCTGGGACACGACGACGAAGCTCGCAAATGGGCTCGCCTGGCCAACGAGCGCAAAACAAATATTGACAAATATTTGTGGAACGAAAGAGCCGGAATGTTTTTCGACTATAACTTCGTCAAACAGCAGCAATCCACCTACGCCTACGTCACCGTTTTTTATCCACTCTGGGCAGCTTTAGCCACTCCCGATCAGGCTAAAGCAGTGATGAAGAATCTCTCCATCTTTGAGAAACCGGGTGGGCTGGTAATGAGCCCTTACGAGACCGGCGGACAGTGGGATTTTCCCTACGCCTGGGCGCCTAATCAACTGCTATCGGACGAAGGTATGCGCCGTTACGGTTTCAATGAAGATGCCGATCGCGTCTCCTACAAATTCCTCTCCACCGTCGCGGAAAATTTCAGGCGCGATGGCACCATCCGCGAAAAATACAATGCCGTAACCCGCTCGTCGGAAACTGCGGTGACCGCCGGATACCATATCAATATCGTCGGCTTCGGATGGACCAACGGCGCGTTCCTGAATCTGCTGCACGACTTGCCAAAGCCGATGGCAGACCGCCTGGCGAAAGAGCAAGATGCCGCGCCACCAGTGGCAGCAAAAGCTACCTCCCCGTCTGCAAACTAATCGAGCTGTTGAACGCTCGAGTGCAGAACCGACTTCAGAAACTTCACATCTGGTTTCGGCGTGGCTCCCACCTGAGACGCCACCCACGAACCCATGCGATTGGCAGCTTCATTCATTTCATCCAAAGTTGCTCCGCGTAAATAGTGATGGATCAGCGCCGCAGTGAATGCATCGCCGGCACCCACAGTATCCGCCACCTCCGTCGGAAAGCCCGGATGCCGGTGCACACCGTCAGCAGCCACAAGCGAACTGCCGCTCGGGCCTTCCGTTACGCACACCAGCTTCAATCCACACGTATGCAAAAGCCAACTCGCCGCCGGCTCTTTTGCATTTGACTTGTATCCTAGAAGCTGTGAAACCTGCGACAACTCGTCTTCATTAACTTTCATGATGTCCGCAATCTTCGCGGATTCGCGCAAGATGTCCGCGGAAAAGAAAGACTGCCGCAAATTTACATCGAAGACTTTAACGGCGTTGGGCCGCAAGTTTTGAAGAAACAGTCGAATCGTCGCTCGCGAACGCTCCGAGCGCTGTGCCAGTGAGCCGAAACATATCGCAGCGGCACGTCCTGCGAGCGTCTGCCACTGCGAAGTCCACTCGAAATTATCCCAGGCAACATTTTCGGCAATTTGAAATTTCGGCTGGCCGTCCTCGCACACTTGCACGTTCACTGTGCCTGTCGGGCTCTTCGTATCCAGCTGCAGCCACTCCTGCGACAGCCCCAGTTTCGCTAATCTCCGCGCGGCAGCATTTCCCAGCCGATCCCGCCCAACTCGGCTGGCCACCACGCCTTCGTCACCAAGGAGATTGGTCATGTACGCAAAATTGGCCGGCGCGCCTCCCAACTCTTTGCGATTAGGAAAGACGTCCCACAGCAATTCCCCGAGACCGACAATCGTGTATTTAGCGGCCATAAACTCGATTCCAGCCTGACGCGCCACAACAGCGCTTCTTTAACAAAATTATTCCCGAGCTTTACGGTTTCGGATCCTTAGCGGATTGCAAACTTTCCGCCAATTTCAATTCTCGCTCCGCATCTTCCATCCGCCCCAGCGCCCGATAAGACTGCCCCAGCAAATGGTGCGTTACGGAATTGTTAGGGTCCATTGCCAGCGCCCGCTGCAACGCACGCACAGCAAGTTCGGACTCGCCCTTTTTCTCTAAAACTTTCCCCAGCAGAATATATGGGCCACTCGAAGTGGAATCGAGCCAGATCGACCGTTGCAAAAGCTTTTCCGCCTCATCAAATTTCTGCGCGCGAGAGTACGCATCCGCCAGTTTGTAATACGCAGCTGGATTGCCGGGATTAATAGCGATTTCTTGTTCGAACTGTGCCGTGGCTTCGGGAAGTTTATTCCCATACAGATAAAGTTCGCCCAACACCTGATGCGCCAACGGAAGCTTAGCATCGAGCTCAATCGCTTTTTTGCCGTATTCCTCCGCTACCGGAGCGAAATCGAGACGCAGCAGCAGCCGCGCGGTGAAAAGATACGCGGCCGCCGATTCGGGAGGAACCTGAAACATTTTTGCGAACGCTCGACGCGCGCTCGCATAATCTTTTGTCTGAATGTATGCGACACCAAGAATGTAGGCCGCATCCACACTGGCGCTCGGATACCACGACTGCACTTTCACAAGATAAGGAATCGCTTCCGCCGGCTTGTTGGAAAGATACAGCGAAAGCCCGGTAAGCTGTGTAGCTTCCGCATCATCGGGATTTTCAGCAATCGCGCGCTGAAGCGCGGCAACCGCGTTGCGATAATCCCCTTTCCGATAGTAAGTAACCCCAAATTCGTGCGAGAGATTTCTAGCCGTGGGATTGGCTTTGGAAATTTCATCCAATCCAGCAAGCGCGTCGTCGAATTTGCCTTGCTCAGTCAGGCGGTGAACTTCTTCGTAAGAAGGGGGTCCGTTGGGTACAGATTGCGCCCCAATCGAAAGCCGCAAAAAAAATAACAGGCCGAGAATGAGCTGCGAGCGCAGCGCAAAATTTCTGAATTGTGAAAGACTCATAGCCAGTAAAAACCGCGGCTCACCACCTGCCGCACTCCGAAAAGCGATTAGAGCATAAAAAACGGGGAGCCCGCGAGGGACTCCCCGTCTTGTTATGAATGGTAGTTAGAGTTAGAAGGTCAGCCGCACACCGAACTGCAGTTGCCGCATTCCCACAGGAGAACCCGGCGCCGAATCAGCCTCGATGTCAGTGATTTGTCCGGCGTTGCTGTTGCCGGCGCAATCCACGCAAGTATTACCGGGGACGGCCAGCACTGGATGGTTGAAGACGTTGTAAGCATCGAAGCGGAACTCCGCCCTGACGCGTTCGGTAATGGTGAAGGCCTTCGAAAGCGCCATGTCGTCGTAGAACGCATGCGGACCACGCATCGAGTTAAATCCCGCATTACCGATCTGGCCGCAACCGGGAAGCGAATATGGACCTGAAACCGGGCGCGCGAACGTGCAGGAATCCACTCCAGCGTTTGCCGGGGTCAAGTCACCGTTGTACGCGAGCGATGCAACTGGCGTAAACCAGTATGTATTACCACCGCTGTGGGTCACACCGGTCCCAATCTGAGAGGCGCCGCCAAGTAAGTTTGGACGGCACGGCCCAGCATCGCTGATCGCGCCGCACTCCGCGATACTCGGAGTAAACGGTAGACCGGTCCCGTAGGTAAGCGTATTGGTCACTTGCCAGCCACCCACAATCAGATTCATAGCTCGGCCAGCGTCGCTCATAAACGTCTTGCCTCTTCCGACCGGCAACTCGTAAATCGTGTTAGCCACGAACACCTGATTCCGGTTGTATGGGTTTGGCCCCCAGGCAACTTTCTTATTAACGGAATAATAGGAGGAGTCGTAGGCATATGCGTGTGAAAACGTGTAGTGTGCAAGAAATTGGAGGCCGTTGCTAACGCGCTTTTCGGCCTTTATCTGCAAAGCGTTGTATTTGTTGTCGGAGTCATTGCCGTAATAGGACGTATCCACTGCGCAGCAGGGAGGCGTTGGATGCTGTACGCCCTGCGCGTCCGTGAAAGTAAACCCTGGGTAAGTGAACGCCGGCACGCCGTTGAAGAATAGGCGACGGCGATCCGCAGGCGCCTGAGCTGGTGTAAATCCAGTCAATGTACAGACTCCCGTGACCGCATCACAGGCTACAGGATTGACTCCGGGCCCAATCGCGACCTCGTTGGAGTTATAGGATGGGCCCGTGCCGGCGAAAACGTGAGTTCCTTTATTGCCGATATAGCTCGCGGTGATGTTCAGGGTAGGAGTAACCTGCCGCTGAATGGTTGCATTCCATTGATCAATGGTGGGCAGCCGCTGAACGAGCGGTCGTGCCCCGGCGCTTGTCAGGCCGTCGACGCCGTTTATAGGTAAGGTGCCCGCGGACGAAATGCTGCCCAACACTGGTGCAAAGTTAAAGGGTTGCGGACCTTGAGAAAGTGTGAAAATCGCACTGCGATTGTTGGATGCCCCGGTGTTAAAGCTCGTATCCGACAAATCCTGTCGTGCTAGAACCGGCAGGTTCTGGGTAACGACGTGCCCGAAGTTGGAGCCGAATACTCCGATGTCGAAGCCTCGCCCGTAACCCATCCGCACAACAGTCTTCGGATCGAATTGATAAGCAACGCTCATGCGCGGTGCGAGCGCCTTATAAGTATTTGCCACATCGCCGTTCGAGCCAACGCCACCGTAGCCGGCCACTCTGATCAAGCCGTCATTCAAATTAGCAAAGCCACCGTTGCCTTTGGCGTTGACCGTTTCGGGGAAGTAGATTTCCCAGCGCAGACCATACGTAAAGGTGAATTTGGGGCTGACGCGCCACGAATCTTGACCGTAGAAGAACCACCGTTTCTGGCGCTCAGCCGCGCTTACGCTGGAGCTTACGTATCGCTGAAACTGGGTGACATCCCCAAGAAGGAATGTAGCCATTGCGAGGCCATTGGCCCCCGCATTCCCTGTACCGAGCTGATCGAAAAACAGCAAACCCGAGCGGCTCTGATCGCTGGGTACCCGCAGGTTTTCGGCATAGCGAATGTCCGCGCCGAACTTGATCGTATGGTTTCCTTGAGTACGCGTCCAATTGTTCACTACTTGGAATTGCTGTTCACTCTCGGTCAGGGGGCAATTGCAACGGGCGGCGTCCAAACCATCGCCGAAGGCATATGCGCCGCCATTGTTGTTACCCAGCTGACCGTTCACCCCACCGTTGTTGCCGTTGTTTTGAAACAGGAAGCCTGAGAGCCCACCGGTGACCGGCGGCCCGGCAATCCCCGGTCCCGAGTTCAGTCCAGGGAACCCCAGCTTGTCCATGGGGGACTGACTCCCGTCGGAGTACGCAGTTTGCGGGTTGTACTTGAAATACCCAAAGCGGACGTCAGTAAGCCACTTGGCACCGATAGCTTTAGTGACACCGAGCGCCAAGCTGTAATTATGTACGTTGGAACTACCGTTCAGACCGCCCGGGCCAAACCCTTCTGAGCCGAGAGCTCCAAGCCCGCCGGTCCCGGATAGCGAGAAATAGTCCAAACTGAAACGGCCAAAGACCTGGTAGTTATGCGGAGCGCTGTAGTCGATGCGCGTGTCAAATGATTTTTGACTAAAGGGACCCGCACCACTGGCTACATAATTGTTGTTAAGACCGCCGCCGCCGGTGTTTGGTGCCGGGAATAGCGCAAGGACATTTCCAACGTTCTGTCCTATGTCGGCGATGGGAATCATGTTGTTTGGAAAAGCCGTGCGCCCCGTACCCGTGAGAGGATTTCCGGTACTGGGATCGAAAACTTGGCCGCTAGGAATACCGCCCACGGCAGGCCCGTATGCGTTGAGATATTCGCTCAAATTGCAAGAGCCTGGAGTCGAGCTCGTGGCGTTCGTTGCGGGGTTACAAGACTGCACCACCGTCGTGGTAGGGACCGTGTACTGGTTCGTGATGCCTTGCGTCTGCTGCGTGCCCTGATAGTCTCCAAAGAAGAACAGCTTGTTCTTAAGAATAGGACCGCCGATCGATCCACCGAATTGCCTCCAATTTGCGGCCGCCAGCGGCACACCCGGCTTGTTCGTGAAGGGATCGCGCGCTTGCTGGTCGCTATTGCGATTGAAGAAGAACCCGGTTCCGTGAAAATCGTTTGACCCCGATTTGGTCTGTACGCTGACCACGCCCGACGTCGCCTTGCCCGACTCTGCGTCGTAATCCTGCAGCGCAATCTTGGCTTCCCCGATGGCGTCAAGATTCGGATTCACAACGATGATGCCCAGGATGGGATCCTGGTTATCCGTGCCATCTAGCTGAAAATTGGTGCCCGAGAAGTGTTGCCCGTTAACTTGAATCTGGCCGCCACCCTGAGGATTCTCGGTAGCCGCATGGTTGAAACCCGGCAATTTCTGCGTACCCGGCGACAGCAATTCAAAATTCGTAAAGTTCCGATTCAGGATCGGCAAATCCTCAACGTATTTCTGGCTGAACTGCACGTCAATGTCCGCGCGGTCCGTTTGCAGTTGCGGAATGTCGCCAGTGACTTCTACCGTTTGTGTTACAGCTCCGACTTGGAGAGGAACGTCGAGAGTTACTGAGGAGTCGGCTGTAACCGTTACGCGTTCCACCGAATAAGCCTTAAAGCCTGTAGCTTCCACAGCCACCTTATAGTCGTCCGGGATCAAATGGGTAACCGTGTAGTTGCCGCTATCGTTCGAGGTCGTTTCAAACGTGGTGCTCTTCGAGATCGAAGTGACCGTGACTTTCGCGCCGCTCACCGCATTTCCCTGCGCGTCTGTGACCGTGCCTAGAATGCTGCCGAACACGGCTTGGCCAGAAGCCGTATACGTGCAGAGATTAAAGCTGAAGCAGAATACAACCAGAGCCACCCAGACTGATCGTCTTGCCATTACACCCCTCCTCAAACCCATCTTGGAATCTTTCCGAAGCCGAACACACTGCTCCCGAACAAAAATCCTCGACTGAATTTATATGGGTTCGTGAACTATTGTGTGGACCGCAAAAAGCAGGACAAACAATCTCATCCTGCTGGACCCCTCGACGTACACAGATACTTCTCGAAGCCATCGATCCCGGGTAGCCGGAGCCAGCCAGACCGCAAGTACAACAAAACTAAGCAGCGGAAAGGCGATCGAACAAATTAAGTGGTTACCTCATATCAATTTAATCGATGGTTCGGCAAGTCTCATGCCGTAAGACACGGTTACATCAAATAAGCGCTTCCTTTGCTGCATGTTGCATCCACAGATACGTTCGTGTTACAACCCTGTAACTGGAGTTGACTTGCTCGACAAGACCCTGATTCAAGCGGAAATCGAGAAGCTGGCAAACAGCTCCGTCCTGCACGGCTCTGAATCGCTTTGTAAGCTTTTGCGTTACATAGCCAAGCACGCCTTGGATCATCCAGGCGCTCCACTCAAGGAATATCAAATCGCCACCGAAGTCTTCGGCAGGCAGGACAATTTCGATCCTCAGGTCGACTCCATGGTACGAGTGCAAGCAGGGCGCCTGCGAGCAAAACTCGCTGAGTACTACAGCGGCGAGGCCGCGACCGACGACCCCGTCCTGGTAGATTTGCCCAAGGGTACCTACGTTCTTACCTTTCATCCTCGAGTCCCGGGTACCAGGCATCCCCCGGCAGCTAACAATGGCGGTCGGCATGAAGGCCAAGTTCATCAAGAGCGCGAACCCATAGCTCAGCAGATTCCGCGCAAGTGGGCCATCGCCGTAGGTACATTGGCGGTATTACTTGCCGCAAGTTTAACGGTGATGGCCTCTTTGTTGTTTCCGCGCAAGGCTGGCGAAACTAGCGCCATCACCGATCGGCCAGGAATTCCCGCCGCCTTCCCAACATTCTGGCGAGGATTTCTAACCGGCCCCGAGGAACCGTGGGTCATCTTCAGCAACGCGCCTTTTGCAGGCAGACCAGACGTGGGCATGCGCTATTACAACCCCGTGCGGGACGCTGGCGAGCCGATCCTCGATCACTACACCGGTGTTGGCGAAGTCTTAGCGGTACACGAACTCGATAAGGTTTTTGCCGCGCTTCACCAGGAGATACGCGTCAAACGCGGAAGCCTTTTCACCCTGGATGACGCCAAGAACAATGACCTGATTTTTATCGGCTCGCCCTCTGAGAACTTGTCCCTTCTTGATATTCCCGGCACCCACGAATTTATCTTCAAGCAAATTTTCTCTGGCACCCGCCGCGGAAACACCGAAATCATCAATGTTCATCCCCGAAATGGCGAACCAAAGGAATATCTGGCTTCCCCCAATAATCAAACCCTCACCGAAGATTATTCCGTCGTCGCACTAGTCCGTGGATTAAACAACGCGCGTTCAGAACTTATCCTGGCGGGCACCACCACCATGGGAACGCAGGCCGCTGTTGAATACGTTTCTCGTCAACAAACCCTGGAGGAACTGCTATCGAAACTCTCAGTTTCAAAACCAGCCGACTTAAAGCCCTTCGAAGCCGTCCTTCATGTCAAGGTCGTACGCGGCGTTCCAGTAGCCACCGAATTAGTAGCGCTGCGCAAAGGTGTCTAAAAATCCTTCAGCCAGATCGTGTTCGCATCCCTCACGCAAACCAAAAAAACGCGGAGGGTGCCCCAGGCTCGCTTTTTAGCCTGGGTCTTGAAGTCGGGTGCAGTTGAGGTATGAACCTCGGTGCTCCCTCATCAAAGACAAAATTCCTGAGCAAGACGCCTAAGGTGAAGTAGCCTTCAACCGCGGATCAAGTTCCGCCGCTTTCTTCAATTCCCTTCCCGATTCTTCCCGCTCGCCTTTTCGTTGCAGCGCCAATCCCAATTGATAATGAGCCGGCGCATACCCCGGCGTAGCCGCAATCGCAGATCGAAACTGCGAGATCGCCGCGTCAAGATCCCCTGCATTCAGCAAACGCATTCCAGAATTGGTCGCAAACACGGCAGCCTGCATGTCGGTAGTCCGCTTAGCCATAGCCGCGCCAGCGCTGCTCTCTTCAGCAGCCCCCTGCGCATCGCCAAGCTGCCGAAGCACCGCCGCCAGCGTAGTGTGCGCGCCGGCGAAGTCCGGCTGCAGTCGAATCGCCTCACGCAACGCGGCAGCAGCGTCCTGCCACTTTTCCTGCTGTTTCAACACCGTGCCCAGCGTATAGAAAGCCTCCGCATAGTCCGGCTTGGCGCGAACAGCGGCGCGAAGCTCACTTTCCGCCGCCGGCAATTCGCCCTGCTGCCAAAGTGTGACCCCTAGCGTGTAATGTGCATCAGCTTGCTCCGGATTTAACTCCGCCGCTTTGCGCAGTTCCGCGATGCCTTCCGGAAGTTTATCCTTCAGTTTCAACGCCAACCCCAGATCGTAGTGCAGCGTCGCATCATTGGGCGCGTCTTTCAGTGCTGACTGAAATTGGGCAATGGCCGCGTCGAAATCAGTTTTTTGCAGATAGGCTACGCCAAGGTTCGCACGGTAACTGGTGTCCCCGGGGCGCAGCCGCACGGCGGCTTTAAATTCCGTGATCGCACCGTCACCATCGCCAATTTGCAAAAGAGCCAACCCAAGATTGCTGTGCGCATCAGCGTTCTCTGGCTGCTGTCGCACCGCCTGCCGAAACGCTTCTACCGCGCCATCCGCATTGCCGGAATGTTGCAGCAGCAAACCCAATTCGTTCTGCGCCTCCGGAAAATCAGGCTGTAGTTTCACAACGCTCTGCAGTTCACCCTTAGCCTCTTCCGCGTCCCCCGTTTGTTGCAGCGCTTTGGCCAGATAGTAGTGGGTCTGCGGATTTTGTGAGTCCAAACGCGTAGCGACGCGAAGCTCCGAAACCCCTGCATCGCCTGATTTTTCCTGCAATCTCAAAACGCCCAGGTGCAAGTGCGCCGCCGCCATTCCCGGATCGAGCCGCACCGCTTCTTCAAATTGCGACGCGGCCTCCTTGGCATTGGATTGCTGTACCAGCAGCGTTCCAAGTTCATCGTGCAAATCAGCCCGAGACGGTTCAAGTTCGGCGGCGACTCGCATCTCGATCACCGCGTTCTTGCTATCGCCCGCAAATGCCAGCGCTCGCCCGAGCGCGTGATGCGATTCCGAATCCCGCGGCGCGTCCTGCACGGCATCGCGAGCCTGTCGTACCGCGCCTTCGTGATCGCCCTTCTGCACCAACGCGTTGGATAAATTTATATGTGCCTGCGGAAACGCCGGGCGCGCGCGAAGTGCAGCCCGAAAATGCACGATGGCCTCGTCCGGCTGCCCCTGCGCAAGCAACACCCAACCCAGCGAGTTATGTCCTTCCGGACTGCTCGGTACCAGCCTTAAAACTTTCTCAAACGCCGAACGGGCCCCCGCGAGGTCGCCACTCTGCAATGCAGCGACGCCCCGCCCGTACTCGGCGTTCGCCTGTGCCGCAGCATCGGTGCTGACTGCCGCGCCGGTTTGAGCCGGTGTTGCGATGGTGAGGATTACACCGCTAAATACTGCTGTGAGAAGAATTGTGGATACAAAAATCCGGTATGAATAAATCCGCGAAGCCAAAATCCCCATGCCAGAAGCAGCCCTCGGCCGCTGAGAAGAAATGTTATCACGCGACTTGTTTGATTAAACCCAGCACGTTTGGTTCTTGAAGCGCCGCGCCCCGGCCTGGCGTGTGCTATTTTGCGGATATACCACAACCAAACAATGACCATCGCGCGCCTTACGGAGATTTGTGCCCCGCCGAAGCCTTGCCCTCAGGAAATTGCATCGTCCGCACGATTCCCTGCCCTTCCTTCACGAAAATAACCTGGTTGGGCTTAATGTTTTCCACTTTTTCCACCAACCCACTGGGCCAGCGAATTTCCAACACATCAACTTTTTCAGCTTTCCCGATCCCGAAGTGCACCCGCAAATCATTCTGCGAAAAATAGCCGCCACCACTGCGCACTTCATCGATTTGCGCATGCGCTTTCGATTCTGCAGCAGGATGAGTAACGCAACGAAGCCGCGCGCCGATGCCACTGCGATTTGATTTGGTGCCGATGGTGCGAACTTTCAGCCAGTTATTGCCGGTTTTCTGATCGCAGCGCAGCAGTTGCGGGTAATCATTGACTGTGTTCACCACCACATCGATGTCGCCATCGTTATCGAAGTCGCCGAACGCGCAGCCCCTCGATGCCGACGGAACGGAAATGCCTGACCCAGCATCCATCGAGACATCTTCAAATCGCCCATTGTGCAAATTGCGATACAGCAACTTTCGCTGTGCGTAACCAGCCTCCGTTCGCAGCTGTTCGACTTCCGGGTAAACATGCCCATTGCAGATAAGAATGTCCGCCCAGCCATCATTGTCCATATCAAAAAAACCGCAGCCCCACCCAAGATACTGCGTGTGTTTCCCCAGTCCCGCCGGAAACGTGGCGTCCTCAAAATTGCCTCCGCCGATATTCCGATACAGTGAAGGCGTATCTCCCGCGAAATTTGTTTTCACAATATCGAGATTGCCATCCAGATCGTAATCAATGGCCGACACACCCATCCCAGCTTGCGGCTTTCCGTCGGCGCTCAACGCACACCCCGCCTCCATGGCCACATCCGTAAATTTGCCGTTGGTCAGGTTTTTATAAAGCGCGCTCGCGGTAGAATCGTTGGCCACGTAAATATCGGGCCAGCCATCATTGTCGAAATCAGCCGTTAGAACGCCGAGGCCGTAAGTTCCGTTGGCATTTAGAATCCCCGCAGCCTGCGAAACATCCGTAAACGTCCCGTCGCCATTGTTGTGGTACAGGATATTTTTGCCCCCATTCAATCCCGGCGGCCCGCACGCCACAAGCATCCCTTTGTAATTGCAAGGTCCCGACTCCGGCACTGGAGCGGTGGCCAGATCGAGATCAATATAATTCGCCACGAAAAGATCAAGCCGACCGTCGCGATCGTAATCCACAAACGCGCAACCGCTATTCCATCTCTTTCCGTTGCCCGCCACCCCGGTCTTTTCACTTACATCGCTAAAAGTCCCGTCTCCATTGTTGTGATACAGCAAATTTTTCCCAAAGTAAGTAACGAACAGATCCTCGAATCCATCGTTGTCATAATCCCCGATGCACACCCCCTGGCCCCAGCCGGAATGGACTAATCCCGCCTTGCTTGTTACGTCCGTAAACGTCCCGTCGCGATTATTTTTGAACAAATGAGAGGTCGGCTCCTGCCCCGCGGGAAATCCTTCCAGCCGCCAGCCATTCACCAAAAAAATATCCAGCCATCCGTCGTTATCGTAATCGTAAAAAGCGACCCCGCAGCCAGTCGTTTCCAGCAAATATTTATTTTTGTGATCCCCGCCAAAAATAGTTTTTGCGTTCAAGCCCGCTTCCTTCGCAACATTCAGAAAACTCAATCCCAGCGGAGTTCCAGCGATGGAAGCTATAGGCGCAACCGCGCCCTGCTGGATTTCCCGACGCATTCCCTCGATATTTCCAGAGCGCGAGAAACCCAAAATGTTTTCGAGCGAGAGGACCGTCGCGGATCGGCTCAGCGACTTCAGAAAAGAGCGGCGTGAAAAACCCAAAAGGAGTGGTACCTTCCCGGCTTTGGCTCGTGCTAGAATCTGCCGCTTTCCTTTATAGAGAGGCGTATGGCAGTTTGCAAGCGCCTGCACGCTCCACCGCGGCCCGCGATTGCCACCCCGTCAATGCTCAACGCCGTTGCAATTGTGAGACACTCGCAAACGCTTTCATGAAATTACTTCGCATCCTCGTGAGTCTCCTCTTTATCGCCACCGCTGCGAATGCCGCCGATAAAGATAACGATAAAGATCAGTCCACCTCCCTGGAACTGACCCGGCCAGTGCGCACCTGGGAATTTCTTTCCGCGGTAGGATCGCGCGCCGGAATTTTTGGTAACGAATCCGGACGCGTCGAAGCCTGGGTTTATCCCCTAAAAATTTTCCGCGATTTTCATCTGCGCTTTCACACCGAGGACCGCGCACTGCCCGCGGAATCGCTTGCCCGCACAATTATCGTCCGGCCGGAAGCCACTACCATCGTTTACACCAGCGACACTTTTTCCGTGCGAGAAACTTTTTTTGTCCCCGTCGACGAACCGGGAGCGATCATAACTTTTGAAGTAGAAACAGAATTCCCCCTCGAAATTGAAGCCGTCTTCCGTCGCGACTTTCAATTGGAGTGGCCCGCCGCTCTGGGCGCCACCTACGTCAACTGGGAGCCGGAACGGAACGCATTTTATTTCGGCGAGGAACAAAAGAAATTCGCCGCGTTCCTCGGTTCGCCCACCGCCGCCGAACGCCGCGGAGAATATCAGACCAACTATTCAAGCGAGAGCGACAACTCCTTCCGCCTGGGAGTTACCGAAAAAGGCACCGACACAAAAGTGATCGTGCTGGCCGCTTCCGTACAGGGCCGCACCGAAGCCGAAACCATCTACCAACACCTGACCGCAGAATATCCGCAGTTACTTCGCCAGTCCGCCGACTATTACCGCGACTATCTATCAAAAACCGTAAGCGTCGAACTTCCCGATGAAGAATTGCAACGCGCCTACGACTGGTCGCGCGTCGGTATGATCCAGGGCTTAGTGACCAATCCATATCTCGGTACCGGACTCGTTGCCGGCTACCGCACCTCCGGCGAAAGCCAGCGCCCGGGTTTTGCGTGGTTTTTTGGCCGCGACTCCATGTGGACCTCCCTAGCCCTGAACGCCGCCGGCGATTTCGTCACCACACGCAAGGCCCTCGAGTTCATCGGCAAATATCAGCGCGAAGACGGAAAAATCCCGCACGAAATCGCCCAGGGCGCGAACTTCGTTCCCTGGTTCCAGGATTATCCATATGCCTACGCTTCGGCGGACGCCACCCCGCTCTACATCATCGCAATGAATGATTACATTGTGTCCAGCGGCGACACTGCGCTTGCAAAACTGAAATGGGACAGCCTCTGGAAGGCGTATCAATTTCTGCGGTCCACGTACGACACGCAAGGGTTGCCGCAGAATTTTGGCTTCGGTCACGGCTGGATCGAAGGCGGCCCGCTGCTGCCGGTGAAGACTGAACTCTACCAAAGCGGTTTGGGCACGGAAGCGTTGCGCGCGCTAAATAATCTCGCGCGGCTCGCCGGTAAAGAAACCGAAAGCAAGGAACTCCAGGGCGCATTCGAACGCCAACGAACACTGGTCAACAATGCTTTCTGGCTCGCCGACAAAAAAAGATTCGCCTTCGCCCTCGACAAAGACAACCAACCCGTCGATGAAGCCAGCGTGCTCTCCACCGTCCCGATGTGGTTCGGTGTGCTCGACGAAGAGAAAGCCGCCGAGATGATCACCCAGTTATCCGATTCGAATCACCAAGCCGATTGGGGCATGCGCATCATTTCCGGCCGCGCCACGCGCTACAGCGGCGGCGGATATCACTACGGCTCAGTGTGGCCGCTGTTCACCGGCTGGGCCTCCGTCGGCGAGTACCGCTACCATCACGAACATCCGGCGTACGCAAATCTCCGCGCCAACGCATTACTCGCACTCGACGGTTCCCCCGGGCACGTCACCGAAGTGCTCTCCGGCGATTACTACCAGGGCCTGTCCACCAGTTCGCCACATCAGATTTGGTCCGCAGCCATGGTCGTCGCTCCCGTGCTCCGCGGAATGTTTGGACTCTCCACCGACGCGCAAAATGCCGCGCTTACCTTGGCGCCGCACCTGCCGGCGGATTGGCCGGGCTTCGGCATTCACAATGTCCACGTCGGCGACGTGACTCTCGATCTCAGCTACTCAAAAACGCCGGATGCGATCGAACTCGACATCAAAAATACCGGCCCAAAGAATTGCGCGATCGAATTTGAACCCTCCGTCAGTTTGCGAGCGCGCGTACTTTCCGCGGAAGCAGGCGGCCACGCCGTGCCCTTTCACATGCAAGGCCACGGCACCGACCAGCACATAATCACTCACGTTTCTGTCGCCCCATCAGGCACCACCAAACTGCGCATCCGCATCGCCAATGACTTTGGCGTCAGCTATCAACCGGAATTGCCGCAGCTCGGCAGCGCCAGCGAAGGCTTGAGAATACTTTCAGAAACGTGGTCGGACGCAAAAGATGAATTAACGCTCTCCATCTCTGGGAGTCCGGAAAGAGACTACGAACTTTCTGTATTGAACCCGAGAGAAGTCTCCTCCGTCGATGGCGCAGACTTAGTGCGCGCCGGTGAGACGGCGTGGCTGCACGTCGTTATGCCTGTCGCGGATAGCCACAACACCGCTCACGCAACCATTACCGTTCATTTTGCGGAACGCAATCGTAGAGACAAATCGCGCAAACATGACTAAAGCTCTTCTGGATTGATTAAAGCCCGGCCGGATTGAATGATGATACTAATTGCTCACATACTTTCCCGAAAAAACTGAGGCGTTCCTATGATGCTTGAGAAAATTGCCATCACCGCCATGCTGATCCTTTGCTCCTCCCTCGCCGCACTTCCCTCCAGTGCCCAGCAACAAACCGATGCTCATGGCCGCCAGTGGTGGCAGAACGCCGTATTCTACGAAATTTATCCCCGCAGCTTCGCTGATAGCAACAACGACGGCATCGGCGACCTCAACGGAATTACTTCCAAGCTCGATTACCTCCACGAACTGGGCGTGGACGCCATCTGGATCACTCCCTGCTTCCCTTCGCCCCAGGTGGATTTCGGTTACGACGTTTCCGATTACGAAGCCATCGACCCCATGTACGGCACCATGAAAGATTTCGACCGCCTGGTCAACGAAGCCAAAAAGCGCGACATCCGCGTCATCCTTGATTTCGTCGTCAATCACACTTCCGACCAGCACAAGTGGTTCCTGGATTCCAAATCATCCAAAACTTCAAAATATCGCGATTGGTACATCTGGCGTGACGGCAAGGACGGCCAGCCGCCCAACAATTGGCAATCCACTTTTGGCGGCCCGGCTTGGACCCTCGATCCGAAAACCGGCCAGTATTATTACCATTATTTCTATCCCGAGCAGCCCGACCTCAACTGGAGAAATCCGGCGGTGAAGCAAGCGATGCTGGACGTCACCCGCTTCTGGTACAAGCGCGGCGTTGCCGGTTTTCGCCTCGATGCCGTGGACACTTTATTCGAGGATCCCAATCTATCGGATAACCCGCTGACCACTGGCACCGACAAATTCGGCCGTCCCAATATGGAAAATAAATTCAACACCAAGTTGCCGGAAGTTCACGACGCGCTGCGCGAACTGCGCAAAGTCGCCGACGAACATGGCGCGGTACTCATCGGCGAAACTTGGACAAAAGATATCTCCGAGTTGAAGGAATATTACGGCGAACACAGCAACGAACTGCAGATGCCCATGGATTTAATGTTTGGCACGGTGAATAAACTTTCTGCGTCAGAATTTCGCCGCCAGATTGCAGCCGTCGATCAGGCCGGCGGCTGGCCCGTCTTCGTGATCAGCAATCACGATATCGATCGCTCTTACAATCGCTACGGCGATGGAAAACACAACGAAGAAATCGCCAAGCTGATGGCCGCGTTTTATCTAACCCTGCGCGGCACTCCAATCATGTATTACGGCGAAGAATTAGGAATGGAAAACAATAACGCCAAGACCAAAGAAGACGTCAAAGACCCCCAAGGAAAGCTGGGCTGGCCCAATGAAATAGGCCGCGACGGCGAACGCACTCCCATGCAATGGAGCGATGCCGCCAATGCAGGCTTCAGCACCGCGAAGCCTTGGCTGCCAGTGCCCCCAAGCTACAAAACGCACAACGTGGCCGCGGAATCCAAAGATCCAAATTCCGTCCTCAGCGTTTACCACCAGGTCCTCGCCATGCGCCACAAAGAACCCGCCCTCGTCAACGGAACGTACACCGCGCTAAATGAAGACGACCCCAATGTCCTCTCTTATCTGCGCAAAGATAAAAACGAAGCCATCCTCGTTATCCTAAATATGTCCAACACATCGCAAAAAGCGAAATTAAACCTCGAGCCCCAAGGTTTCGCGTCCCCCAAATTATCCGTGCTCCTGTCCACCTTCCAACTGCCTACCTCCGCAGGCGCCGCGGACACGTTGGACCTCCCGCCCTTCGGAGCCGTAATCGCAAAAGTGTCTAAATAAGCCATCGTTTATTAATTCAGGTTACACAAGCTATTAAGCGACTCCGTTAGTGTGCCGGCAACAATCGAGGCATCTAATTTTCTGAGGGGCGGCGCAGAATCCGAGATCGTCTTTCCTAATGGGAACTCTATCGCAAACGCCACGTGGGTAGTTGTCTGGCTCAGCAAAGCCGCTCCGTCGATCACCGTTTGCTTGGATAAATCGATAGGCGGAACACGTTGCTTAAAAAGATTATCCTGCGCGTCGGTCCCAACCGACTGTGAGTGAAAATAGCCAGGCAACGCCCAGAGTATTAGCCCGATCCAAATAACTCTTTCATGCCCAGTCAGTGCGTTCATTAAGCTGAATCCGTTCACCGCTTCCTTTCCGCTCCCATCAGCAACAACGAACGCTGCGAAAACGGTAAGTAAAGAAGCGCGGCCGCGGTAGCGATTGCCAATCCCAACCCGATTTGCTCTATACACAAAAACGGCGTCAACGCCCAAATCTCATCCAGCACCAATAAAAACGGAAACAGCTTTTTAAATTTTGGGTTTAGTCCCTCATACCGGAACGCCATCGCCGTCAACAAATACAACCGCACCGGAATCCCCACCGCCGCCGTCACCACCAAAATCATCAATACCGTAAATGCATGTCCGCCCCAGCTATTCAAAACCTCCTCAGCAAATCGCAGCCGCACCAGGAAAATAATATAAAAGATCAAATACATCAGCTGAATCAGCGAAAAAAGTACCCTCACTGATTCCTTGCGCACCGTCGGCAAATCCTTCGCCTCGCTCAGCAAGGCCGAGCGCCCTTCTTCCTCACTCGTCGAAATTCCCGCCACCGCTCCAGATTCACTCGCGACGATCCCCTGGCTCGCCGCGCCATCAACTCTCGCCGCTCCATCCCGCTCCACAATTTGCACCGGCCCAATAAACCGGTAACCCCGCCGTGGCAAAGTCTGAATAAATTTTGGATTTGCTGCCGAATCTCCTAAAGCGCTTCTCACCTGGTTGATGGCCGTATTCAACCCATGATCAAAATCCACAAACGTGTCTGCAGGCCATAGTCGCTCCCGAAGTTCGTCCCGCCCGACCACGTCATCCGATTTTTCCAGCAGCATAATCAGAATTTGCAGCGCCTGGTCCCGAATGCGTGGCCGCGATTTGCCGTCCTTCCGCAATTCTCCCGTGACGGAATCCAGTTCAAACATGCCGAAACGGAAAAGCCGGGGCTGGGTATCGCCTTCACTCAAGCTGGATGTCTCCCAAACAGCTCCTATTCTATGGGAGATGTCCGCCTAAAAGACGAAGTTTCATGCGCTTACGGAATGAGCTGTCATTGATCACGATTTACCCGCAAACCATTGCTTACCCGCCGCCATTTCCGCATATTGGCCGCATGCACTGGCCCGCCACTCAAAAACGCACCGCCATAACTCTCATTGTTCTGGCAAGTTTGAGCCTGGCCTCCCCAATGCTCTTAGCGGAAACTCCAGCTCCGGAAACCCTGAAAGCCTTTGATAGCTATGTCCAAACCGCTGAAGCTCGCAACAATGAAGAACTAGCCGCCAGAAAAAATTTCCTGTGGCTCGACACCTTGCCGGAATCCGAGCGCGAACGCGCTTACCACCTACTGAAGCGCCAACAAACTGTAATTCGCCACTCTGCATCGTGCGCTTCGCGAAACTGTTCAAACATCCCCGGCGGGATCATTCATGACTGGACCGCCATAGCTTTTGTTCCTGGCGTTACTCTGCAGCAAACCCTCGCAGCTATTCAGGATTATGATCGCGACGCCGATTACTACCGGCCCACAGTACTTCGCGCCAAACTCCTGTCGCGCGAAGGAAATTCGTTTCGTGTTTTCCTCCGGCTGAAAGAAACCCACGTCCTCACCGTCGTCATGGATACCGAGTACGAAATCCAATACCTCGTCGTGGACAGCACCCACGCCGCATCCATTTCGCACAGCACCCGGATCACCGAAATGGAAAGCGTAGGCACCCCGCAAGAACACGCCACCTCCCCGAAAGATACCCACGGATTTTTGTGGCGTCTAAATTCTTACTGGCGCTTTTACCAGGCCGATGGCGGCGTGTACATCCAATGCAACGCCATTTCCCTGACTCGCGACATTCCCACCGGTCTCGGATGGCTCGCAGGACGGTTCGTCGAAAATGTTCCGCGTGAATCCTTGAACTTCACACTGACGGCAACACGTGAAGCACTACTAAAAAAATTCCCACACGAAGCTGGCAAATAGTCGCTGAAAGGAAAAATGTCATGCACCCATTACAATCCGCACAAACGTCGGGAAAACAGAACCGCGGCAACTTAATCCATCCTGCAAAACCATTTTCTGGCTCGCGAAAATTTAAAAACGCCACCCGTCTTCAATATAGCTTCACCGCCGCCACAGAACGCAAAGCACTGCTATGGCTGGCAGCGCGCATGCCACCATCCATCAACTCTGATCACCTTACCCTGCTGGGATTCGCCGCCATGTTTCTCGCCGGTTGCAGCTATGCCTTGGCCCGCTGGAATCCCTGGGGATTGTTACTCGCCACTTTTTGCCTGACATTAAATTGGTTTGGAGACAGCCTCGACGGCACCTTGGCCCGCGTCAGAAATCGTCAGCGTCCACGCTACGGATTTTATGTCGACCACATCATCGACTCCTTCGGAACACTCTTTCTTACGGTCGGACTTGCAGCCTCTGGCTACATCGACTGGCGCATCGCCATGGGCATGCTCGTCGCATTTTTGCTGCTTTCCATCGAATCCTATCTGGCGTCCTACACTCTCGGAATCTTCAAACTGTCTTTTGCGAAGTTCGGACCAACGGAAATCCGCATTCTTCTCGGCGTCGCCAACACTGTTTTGTTTTTTCTCCCAGCCTCGCGAATTCCAGGATGGTCTTATCGCCTTCTCGATATAGGCGGCGCAATCGCCATCGTCGCCATGACCGCAATGGCCATCTTCGCCGCCGTGAGCCACACGCTAACCCTGTACCGCCAGGAAACCTTGTAGCCCTTAACAAGGCTCTCGCTTCCAAATGAAATAACCTGCTGACGACCTCTAGGCCTTTTGCCCCGTGTGCACTATTGTGTTGAGTCTATCTGGAGGTGGCATGCCATCCGACAAAAATTCGCCAAGCGCGGAAAATCCTGCGGGTCTGAAGATCGAACGCTCGAGCGACGTCCTCTCCTTTACGCTGGACAATCCCGCTGAAGGAAATCGCGTCACCGGCGCGATGCTCGACGCCATGCTCAACGCGCTTCGCTCTGAAGTCACACGCCCTTCAGCTCGCGTCTTGGTAATCCGCGCTCAGGGCGATGTTTTTTGCACCGGCCGTGAACGCGCCGGGCGCGACGTTGCCTCCATCCGTCAGGAATCCGCCCGCATCCTCGACTTCAAACGTGCTCTCAGAACCACGAATCTCATCAGCATCGCTGCTGTGCAAGGCGACGCCATGGGCTTTGGATTCGGCCTGGCGATAGTCTGCGATTTCGTCGTCGCCGCCGAACACGCCTCTCTAGGCTTCCCCGAAATGCGCTCCGGCCTCGCACCCGCGGCCATCATGTCTTACCTTGGCGACTACACTCTCCCACGGTTCGCTTTCCCCATGGTCCTTTTCGGTGATCCCATTGACCCTCAGCGCGCCTTGCAAATCGGCCTAATCTCTCAAGTGAGTACCGCGGCACGCCTCGACGAAGACGTAAATTCGCTCGTCAAGCGCATATTAAAACTAGATCCAACAGCCGCCCGCAAATGCAAAGAATTCTTCAACGTCACCGCGCAAAATTCATTCGATCAAAATTGCCGCCTCGCCACCGAAGTATTAACCATCGGCAGACTGTCGGTCCTCGCCAGGGAGAAATAATCTGCCCACGGTAAACGCCGGCGCCCGCCTGGACCGCCTCCCCATTTCCTCTTTCCATCGCCGCATCATGGGCCTCATCGGCATTGGCATGTTTTTCGACGGCTTCGACCTGTATCTCATCGCCACCGTCCTCGGCGCCATGCTCCGCAGCGGCTTTTCCACCCTCGGCCAAAACGCCCAATTCATCGCCGTAACTTTTCTTGGCATGATGCTCGGCTCATTTGCCACCGGCTTTCTCGGCGACCGTTACGGGCGCCGCTTCACCTATCAAACCAATCTCGCCGTTTTCGGTTTTGCGTCCTTGGCCTCCGCGTTCGCGCCCAATATTCATGTGCTGATATTCCTGCGCTTCATCATGGGTCTGGGTCTTGGCGCCGAAAATGTCGTCGGCTATTCCACCATGACCGAATTCATCCCTCCTCAAGCTCGTGGCAAATGGCTCGGCGCAATGTCCTTCATCGTCGTTGTGGGCCTGCCCGCCACAGCGCTGGTTGGCACACTGGTCATTCCGATATTTGGTTGGCGCGCCATGTTCGTCATCGGCGGACTCGGCGCGTTGGTGGTCTGGTATCTTCGCAAGGCCCTGCCGGAATCTCCCCGCTGGCTCGAGTCCGTCGGCCGCTACGACGAATCCGAAGCCCTTCTGCAATCCATTGAGGCTGAAGTCTCCCGGCAACACGCGATGCTTCCTGCGCCATCGCCCACACCATCACCCTCAGCAGCGATTGTCCCGTCCAGAAAGCTCAATTCCCTTCTCGGCCCCGTCCTCTTCCCCCGCATGATCGTCGGCTGCATCACCCTCATCACCGTAAATACTCTGATCTTCGGCTTCGTCACCTGGCTCCCCACATTCTTCGTTCACAGCGGCCGCAGTATCGCCCAATCCTTCAGCTACTCGCTGATCATCTCCATCGGCGCGCCCATCGGCTCCGCCATCGGAGCACTGACCTCTGACTCCTGGGGACGAAAACCCACCATTGTCGGCGCATCGCTCCTAACCATCCTGGTCGGCAGCGTCTACCCCTTCACAAAAGACCCTCTTCTGCTCTCCATAATAGGTTTCGTTCTAATGACCCCCATCTACGTCCTAGTCACCGTGTGCTTCGCCGTCTACATCCCCGAACTATTCCCCACCGAAGTCCGCTTGCGTGCCTCAGGCATCTGCAACACCTTTGGACGCGGCGCCACCATCGTCACCCCCTTCCTGGTAGTCGCCCTCTTTCGGCATTACGGAGTCGGCGGCGTAATCGCCATGCTGGTAGGACTATTAATCATCGAAATCATTCTGGTACTGATTTTTGGTATCGAACCCAAAAACCGCCGCCTCGAAGAAATCACCTGAGATTGACCCTAAGTGCAGCGCCTGCTCGGTGGTCATCGCCCACACCAGCAAGTGCTTGCTTTTCATGAGCATGCTGACAGATGTGCGATGCCCTGGAATGTGCCAGGGTTCCCTGGTACCAGCACCTGAGTTAGCCTTCCTAGTACTACCGGCTATTGCCGCTTTTCCGCTGAACACCCGAGCGCACTCCGCCCTACCCGGGACCCCGGTTTTTCTCGCCCGTACGCCCTAGCTATTTCAGTTTTGGCCGAATCACCGGACAATGCTTTTAGGTTTTACACCAGCTCAGGAGATACACACATGGAAGAAATCAACAGCATTCTTTACGACATGCACGGAACGGCTCACGTCATTCTGATCGCCGCCCTGTTCGTCATCTTGCTCATAGTCCATTAACACCGCTACTACCTCGCGCACCAACAAAAGAAGCGCAGGTCGCAAGACCTGCGCTTCTTTTTAGAGACTCGACAGCAGAAAGCCATAGGCCAAACCTGTCGGCCCATGATTCGCAAATCTTGCCCTACGCGGAAATCTCTCGCCTCAACGGATAATCAACGATGATGACCCGTCCGTCAGTGAGGGCCTTGACCGAATGTCGCGCATTACTAGGCACGATCGCGACTAGGCCCGGTCTCGCAATCTCAATCGTCCCGTCAACAGTCACCTCAAGTTCGCCCTCGACGACTTCGTAGACCTCTTCCTGGAAATGAGAATGTTCGTGAATCGACGAGCCACGCTTGAAGTCATAATGTGCGAAGGTCATGCTTGCCGAGTGGAAATAGCGTCCGTGCCATCCCGGCAGGCGTTCAATAACGTTGAGCATGCTAACGTCGACAAAGGGCATACGGCCTCCTTGGAGCACTGAATCACGTCTAACTGGGCGCCGCCACAGCCGATTGCGCCGCTTGCGCTTGCCGCTTTCTTCTAAGCACCGCCGCCGATATCAGCGTGATGACCAGCCCAATCGGAAATGGCTCAATAAACGTCATCGCTGCGTTAATCAGCGGGTTGTCATACGTCTCCTTATATTTTTTCACTTACCTGCTACAACGGTGCCGCCTCTCCCTGTGACAACACGGCTGTCGGGCTGTCGGGCTGCCAATTACACAACGTGCTGCCGTTTCAACTCTTCCAAGTAACCAGCAATCCAAGCATGTTGACTCGTACAGCGCATATGGCGTTCCCACCGAGAGCGACGATTTCGATTACGGCGCGAGTGCTCCGGGTGCGCTGATCAAAAAAGTCCTGATCACCTACGCTTCGTTGGGTAATATCAACGCCTTTCAACAACAGGTCACCGTCTGCAACGGCTCCGGCACTGCCACGGCGTGTAATGGAACTGGAACGGTGGTCTCGCAGATGAGCTGCAATTATGACCAAACCGCTCCTACAGCGACATCCGCGCCCCAGCATGTAGCCGTTTCCGGCTCGAGTGGAAATCTTTCGAGCGTCACTTACCCGACCGGTACCAACTCCCAAAGTAAAAACACCTACTTTGATACTGGCATGTTACAAACCTCGACCGATTCCAACGGTGCGGTGACAACCTACAATTACACTGGCTCTTCGTGCGGTAATGTATTCCCTACGGGCGTCACTGAGCCTTTAAGCATGGCGCGCTCATTCTCGTGGACCGGCACTGGTGGCGTAATGACACAACTTACCGATGAGAACAGTAAGTCTACCAGCACGACTTACAGCGATCCGTATTTCTGGCGGCCTGACCATGAAACCTATCCGGACGGCGGCCTGACCACTTGGGTCTACAACAGCCTCACTAGCACCCAAACTACGCAGAAGATGAACTCGACGCAAAATGTGGTTAATACTATTCTCCTGGATGGGTTCGGACGGACGACGCAAACGCAACTTACCTCCGACCCTATCGGCACGGATTACACCGTCTCAACCTACGACTTGCTCGGCAGAATTGGGTCGGTTTATAATCCGACGCGATGTTCGCCTCCTACCACGAACTGCGGAGAATCTACCTGGGGCTACACGCCATACTCGTACGATGCGCTTTACCGCGTCACTTCTATCAGAACACAGGATGCGACATCCGTCACAGCGTCTTATCTAAACTTTATTTCAGTCTATCCGCCTGTCCTTTTTATTATTAGTAATTACTATATCTAAACAGTACAATAACCCATGACTGTCGCCGCACAGCATGAACTCGTCCCGTGCCGCCAACCGCTACCTCTCGATCTTCTCCAGCTTCAACCTCGAGCATCCAACGTCGGATCTCCAATCTCAAGTCTTTTCAACAAGTTCCAAACTCTTTACACTCTTTTGCAAACGTGCCCCTTTGTTTTCACCACTTTCCGAACTCTTTCGTCAAAAAACACCCGGGGTGGGGGACTCCCTCCTCAACTTAAGGACAAAAAATGAAACCCGCATCCGCTAAACCAGCACCCGGCCACCATCGTTGCCTCTGCCTCTCTGCCACCGGTCGAAAATGCCGCTCCTGGGTTCTTGACTCTCGAGCCATGTTCTGTCCTCGCCATATGCAAGCGCAGCCTAACGGGCCCGATGATTTCTCCTTGCACCTCCTCCATCGCGCTTGCAACTTCCAGAACGCTGAAGGAATCCACGATTCCCTGAGGCAGCTCTACACTCTCCTGGCTTCCGACGCCATCTCGCCTCGCCCGCGCCGCTGTACTCGGCTACCTCGCCAGCCTCATGCTCCGCACTCTCCCCGCCGTCTACAACGACCCCCTTCCCCTAGCCGGCACTCTCATGTCCGCAGCCCAATTGGCCGAACGCCAAAAAGCCAAGTCCCTCCCCGCTCCCCCATCCCACCCGCCCACACCCGTCCTTACCCGGAAAACCTTGCCTGCTCAGCAGGCCTCGCCTGAACAGACGCCCGCGCTAACACAAAAGTCATTGCCCACACAGGGACGAGCGCTTACCAATGAAATTGCCCCGCAGCCTTCCCCTCAGCCAACGTCCCAACTTCCCATTGATCCCGCTCCACCAACCAACGCCGCATCAACTGGCGATGACCTCCCCATAGGCCCAGGCCGCCCCGTGCCCGCCACTCGCGCCGAGTTCGCCGCCCAAGTCCTCAAATCCGTAGCCTCAAATCCATCCATCCCAACTCCGCTCATCTCCACAAAACCAAATCCATCAACCTCAAGAAAATCAAACCCAGCCGCCGTCTGCCCAACCACCATTGCCCCAACTGAAAAAGAATTAAGATCACCAGCCGAACCTCGGCAAGCGCAGCGCCAGCAGAACCCGCAAACGCACCGGCAAAAAAAAGTTACCAGGCAAGGTTACATATAAATATGCCCATAACCGGCTCCCCGCCCCCATGGGGGTGGACCACCGACCCATAAACACTCCAGCATCACGGCTGCCTCCATTCCCTAACGCAGTGACCATCTGCAGAGGAAGCGCTAGTGCCTCGCGCTCCGGCCTTCGTGTTATCTTCAGTGGTCTGCATGACACAAATACTTGAAGTGTTGTTGGGCGCATGAGCCCGCATCCGCCACGTGAAATCGCGTTGGGCACGCTGCGCTTGGGCGCTGGAAATCCGCTTTTTTTGATAGCCGGGCCATGCGTGATTGAGAGCGAGTCGCACGCTTGCGCGATGGCCGAGAAGATTGCGCGCATAGCCGCCGATCGCGGTGTGCCTTATATCTTTAAGGCTTCATACGACAAAGCCAATCGATCATCGCTCAAATCTTTTCGCGGCCCCGGACTCGCGGAAGGCTTGCGCATTCTGAAGAAAATAAAAAAGGATTTTGCCGTCCCGGTGCTCACCGATATTCATGAGAGTACCCAGGCCGCGCCGGCTGCGGAAGTGTGCGACATATTGCAGATTCCCGCGTTCCTGTCGCGGCAGACCGATTTGCTGGTGGCCGCCGCAAAAACCGGCAGAATCATCAACGTAAAGAAAGCGCAGTTTCTTTCGCCGTGGGATATGAGCAATGTGGTAGAGAAAATTGTCGGCGCGGGAAATGAACAAATTATTCTGACCGAACGCGGCGCATCATTTGGCTACAACAATTTAGTCGTGGATATGCGCGTGTTTCCCGTGATGCAAAAACTTGGCTACCCGGTTGTGTATGACGTGACGCATTCGGTGCAGTTGCCCGGCGGCCAGGGGCACGCCAGCGGCGGGCAACCAGAATTCATCGAAACGCTGGCGAGCGCGGGAGTCGCTGCGGGCGTGGATGGAATTTTTCTGGAAACGCACGACAATCCAAGCGCCGCGCTTTCCGATGGCCCGAATGCCCTTCCGCTCGTGCAGCTCCCATCCCTGCTGAAGCGATTGAAACAGGTTGGGGAATTGGTGCGAAGCTGGGGAGTGCGATGAGTCTCGATTGCGCGCGCCGCGTTCTTCGGATCGAGGCACAAGCGATTCAGGATGTGCTGGCGCGGCTGGACCGTAGCTTTGAGCGCGCGGTGGATGTGCTGTTTGAGTGCAAAGGCCGGGTGGTGGTCAGCGGCATGGGCAAGTCCGGCTTGATTGGACGGAAGATTTCGGCGACGTTCTCGAGCACCGGCACACCATCGTTTTTTTTGCATCCTGCGGAAGCGTTGCATGGAGATCTGGGAATGCTGGCGCGCGGCGACGCGCTGCTGGCGGTGTCCTACGGCGGGGAGACAGAAGAGATTGTGAGGCTGTTGGAAGCCTTGAAACGCCTGGAAATTTCGCTGGTCACGTTAACGGGAAAAACAGAGTCGACACTGGCGCAAGCAAGCGACGTGGTTCTGGACGTCAGCGTGAAAGAAGAAGCGTGCTCTCTCAATCTCGCGCCCACGGCGAGCACCACCGTGGCAATGGCCGTGGGCGATGCGCTGGCGGTTGCGCTGCTGGAGCGCCGCGGATTTCAGCCTGACGATTTTGCAGCGCTGCATCCTGCGGGGCGCTTGGGGTCGAAGTTGCTTCGCGTGGAACATTTGATGCACGCAGGCGATGCGTTGCCGCGCGTATCTCCTGAAACAATGATGCCAGACGTGTTTCACGAGATGAGCAAGAAGGGCCTGGGCATGACTACTGTGACCGAGCCGGACGGAAGATTAGCGGGAATTTTGACCGACGGCGATTTGCGGCGATTGATGGAGAAGCATCGCGGGGCCACGTTGGAAATGCGCGCGGGAGACTGCATGACGCGCGGCGCGCAAACGATTGGGCCGCATGTCTTGGCGAGTGAGGCTTTGAATTTGATGGAGAAGCGCAAGATTACTTCGATTGTGGTGGTTGATGAAGTAAAAGCAGTTCTCGGTGTGGTGCATTTGCATGATTTGTGGACTTTGGAATTGATGTAAACATTTCCAGCAAAGGGATCTGTGGAGGATTTTTAATTGGCTAAAGCGGCGAAGAAAATTGGTGCGCGGGTTTCGGCGCAAGTCGCCAAACGGGCGAAGCAGATTAGCGTTTTTTTGATGGACGTGGATGGGACCATCACGGCGGGCGGTGTGACGCTGCTTTCGCTGGCGGATGGCTCGACAGAAGAAATTAAGACTTTTGATGCGCATGATGGACAAGGATTGAGTCTGGCGCATACGGCGGGTATCCGTACGGGCGTGATTACCGGGCGAGGGAGCGCTGCATTGCAGCGTCGCGCGCAAGAGCTGAAAATTGAATTTGTCTATGAACATCAAGCGCACAAGATTGAAGCATACGAAGAAATTTTGAAGAAAACCGGCGCGTCTGAAGCGATGGTGGCTTATCTCGGTGACGATTTGCCCGACATTACGATCATGCGGCGCGTAGGCTTGGCAGTCGCGGTTGGAGATGCAGCCCCGGAAGTAAAGCGCGTGGCGCATTATGTAACGCGAGCGATCGGCGGTAAAGGCGCCGCACGCGAAGTAGTAGAGTTAATTTTGAAGAGCAAAGGCATCTGGGAAGAGATGATCGACAAAGCCCGCGCGTAACCACGCTGAGGCGCAGGGTGCCCCAGGTTCGCAGTTGAGGTATGAACCTGGGTCTTGGGATCGGAGTTAATCCTGAAGAAATGAGTTTGTCAGGAACCAGGAAAGAGGGATTTTATGTTGCACGCATGGCATGACGTTTCACCGGGTGATGATCTGCCCCGTGATTTTCAGGCGGTGATTGAAATACCACTGGGATCGAATGTGAAGTACGAGCTGGATAAAACCAGTGGCATGCTGCGCGTAGATCGCATCATCCATTCTGCGGTGTATTACCCCGCCAATTATGGTTTCATCCCGCAGACCTACGCGGAAGATGACGATCCGCTGGATGTGCTGGTGCTTTGCCAGGAAGCGGTGCAGCCGCTGGCATTGATTCAAGCGCGCGCGATTGGATTGATGACTATGGTGGATTCCGGCGCGAGCGACGACAAAGTGATTGCGGTAGCGACTGGAGATCCGGAATTCAACAGTTACGTGGAAGCGCGGGACTTGCCGCCGCACCGATTGCTGGTGCTCAAGAGATTTTTTTCGGATTACAAGCAACTGGAAGGCAAGACCGTGCAGGTCGAAGACATCCGTCCCGCATATGCGGCAATCACGGTCATCGAGAAGGCGCTGGCGCGATACAAAAAGGTCCGTGAAAAATTGCTGGACGACGATGGACGTGGGCCGATTAAATTTCCTGTTCCGAAATTCAGCGATAAGTGATGCGGGGGAGAAAATTGTTGAAGTGGCTTGGCGTTGGCGTGGGGCTGCTGATTGTGGCGGCGGTGATCGGGCTTTCGGTGATGGCCGGCGGCCTCCGCGGCGCGTATGGGATGGTGCGTTACGCACTGCCGCACATGCATCGCGGTACGCTCCGCGTGGGCGACGATGCGCCTGATGCTTCCCTGCTGGCGCTGGACGGGAGCAGCCGGTTCCATATCCGGGAGCGCACCGGTGCGCGGCCGTTAGTGATTGTTTTTGGGAGTTACACCTGACCGCCTTTCCGGCGCCAGGTTGGCGACGTCGTGCAGATTTACAAAGACTATAAAGATCACGTGGATTTTCTGACCGTGTACGTGCGCGAGGCGCATCCCACAGACGAATGGCAGATGAAATCGAACGTGAAGGAGGATGTTTGTTATGCGCAGCCGAAGACGCTGGAGCAGCGCGTGGCGATTGCGAATGATTTTGTGAAGCGTTTCAATTACCCGACGCAGTTCGGCATCGATGATATGAGTAATGCCGCGAACGATGCATATGCGGCGTGGCCGGAACGCATTTACATTATTGATGAACGCGGACGGATCGCATATCGCGGGGGCATGGGGCCGTTTAATTATCATCCGGAAGAGGCGCGCGCCTGGTTGGCGGCGCGCTATGGCGAAGTAAAGCACGAAGCATCTGCAGCTGTGCTCGACAAGAAAAATAACTGAGCTTCGGGCCTTCGATTTCGACCGCAGCTTGACACTTATATAGCGAGATGATGCGACACAGAAATCCCCGCTCTGAAAAAGCGGAAATCGGGCGCGCACATTCTGCGACTCCTAAAAGCACTGCTGCGAATTCCGGCGAGCCGGCTCACCAACAGCGCAACGTTGGATTGGCACGGGCGATTTCGAAGATGGGATATTGTTCGCGGAGCCGCGCGGAAGAAGCGATTCGCGCTGGGCGAGTGCGCGTTAACGGAGCGGTACGACGAAATGTAGAAGCGCTGGTACATCTTGGCAAAGACCGGTTGGAGATTGATGGTCGCGAGGTCACGAAAGCGGAGAAGCTCTATCTGATGTTGAATAAGCCGCGCGGGGTGGTGACCACCGCGAGCGATGAGCGCGGGCGCGAAACTATTTATTCTTTTCTGCAGAAGTACAAGGATGGTTCTTTGAATTGGGTGGCCCCGGTTGGCAGACTCGACAAAGCCAGCGAAGGTCTTTTGTTGATTACCAATGATTCGGAGTGGGCGGCAAAGATTACCGCGCCGGAAACGCATGCCGACAAGACTTATCATGTGCAAATTGCGGAACTGGCGACACCAGCGATGATAGAAAGGTTGGAACAGGGATTTACAGTTAATGATGGGGAGTTTTTGCGAGTGAAGAGCGCCAGCGTGATACGGTCAGGTGAGCGCAATTGCTGGTTGGAGATTGTTTTGGATGAAGGACGCAATAGGCATATTCGGCGGATGTTTGAGACAATAGGGGTAGACGTTTTGCGATTGATTCGGGTAGCGATCGGGGCACTGAAGTTGGGGGACCTGCCGAAAGGCGAGGTTCGCGCCTTGAGTGAACAGGAAAAAGCTATTGTTGTTTAGGAAAGCCAGCGGGGATTAAGAAGCCCCTCGGTGGCCGCCGAGTGCATCACAATATACGCACAGCTTGTACGCCGCGCGTCCAGCCCGGTGGCAAAATCGAAAACTAAAGCGCACTGAAATTCGGGCATGGAGTAAGGTTGAGGTATCGCCTATCTATTCTATTGCGGGAGCTTAATGTTAATGACGATTGGAAACATGATGCGGCACGGCACAGAGAATCGAGGCAAGCGGCGTGCTGTTGGCAGCGTATTGGCGATGGCACTGGCTGTCGCTGCGGCGACGACATTTTTCGCGGCGCGCAGCGCGCGGGCGGACGGCGCCGCGGCGTTTGATCTGTCCGGGCCGCGCGTAGAGATGAAGGTGATGCGCGCGGGGAAGACGCTGCCGATTGCGAATGTGCCGAATTTGCAGGCTGGAGACCGATTGTGGGTGCATCCAGATTTTCCTGATTCGCAATCCGTGCATTTTTTGGTGGTCATCGCTTTTTTGCGTGGGGCTACCAATCCACCGCCTGAGAATTGGTTTACCAAGGCCGAGGCGTGGAACAAGCAAGTTCGCGAAGAAGGGTTTTTTGTGACTGTGCCGCAGGGTGCACAGCAGGCGCTTTTGTTTCTCGCACCAGAAACTGGGGGCGATTATGGATCGCTGAGAGCGACTGTGCGCGGTAAGCCGGGACTTTTCGTCCGTGCGTCGCAGGATTTGAATCAGGCGAGTCTGGATCGCTCTCGGTTGGATCAGTACATGGAGCAGGTGCGAGAAAGCGAGGGCTTGGACGCGAAACAATTGCATGATCGCTCCGTGCTGCTGGCGCGCACGCTGAATATTAAGTTGGAAATGCAATGCTTCGATAAGCCGCTTGAGCAGCAGCCGTCGTGCTTGATGCAAAACAGCGATCAGAAAGTTTTGGATGACGGGCATAGCCAATCGATGGTGGCAGCGCTGACTTCCGGTCCTTCCACCGATTTAATTGGAGCGGTAAGCACCACATCTTTGGCTGGTGGCGGAACTTACAGCCCGTACGTAGGGGCGATTGTGGATCTGGCAAAACTCCTGGAGAGTTTTCACACTCCTGATTATCAATATTTTCCTTCACTGGCGCTGCCGAAGCAGGAACAATTAAATTTGCGGCTCAATAATCCGCCGTCGTTTCGCAAACCGAAATCGGTGCTGGTGGTGGGGCTGCCTGCGGTAGAAGCGGTGCAATTGCCGCCGCTGCGGCCGGTGCATGCGGGGGAGGTTTTGTGTCTGGAAAAACCTTCGCTGGTATTGGCGGTGGAAGGCGCGCCACTGGTTTTTTCGACGGATATTGGACATCACTTCGTGCTGGAATTTAAGGACAAGGCTGGCGCGGAGGTGAAATTGCCGGCTCGGGCGGATGCGGTGCATGGCGGATTTTTGATCGATGCGCACGAACTGGAAGGGCGGGAGTTCGAACCGGAAGTTACCGGGACTCTGCGCGGCTCCTGGGGATTTGAGGCTTATGAAGGGCCGCGATTTGATTTGAAGACTGCGCGTAACAGCAAATGGAATGTTGCAACCGCGGAACAGAGCGCATTGATTGTCGGACGCGATGATGCGTTGCATGTGCAGTCGGGCTGCGCGGTGTGCGTGGAAAAGGTCAGTTTTAAAAACGAAAAAGGCTCTGAATTGAAAACGACTTGGAGGGTTCTGCGTGCGGATACGCTGGAAGTCGGCGTGGGGTTGAAAGACGAGGCGCCAGGTGTGGTGACGATGTCTGTGAAGCAATTTGGTTTGGCGAAAAGCGATGAGGTGACACTGCACACATATTCCGAGGCGGCACATCTGGAGCGCCTCACCATTAATTCCGGAGACCAGCAAGGAGTATTGCGCGGGACGCGGCTGGATGAGGTGGACAGCGTGGAGTTGAAGGGCGTGAAATTTTCGCCTGCGAAATTGTCACGCGCAAACGAGAAGGACGAGTTACGTCTGTCCGCCGCGATCGCGCCTGCGGCGAATGCATTGCTGCCTGAGGAAAAAGTGGTGGCGCATGTAGCGTTGAAAGACGCGCGGGTGCTGGACTTGCAGACTACCGTGGAGGCGGCGCGTCCTAAGGTGACGCTAATGAGTAAAAATGTACAGCTGGGTCCGACGCCAACTGCGCTGCGTTTTGGGAGTGCGGATGAGTTGCCGCAGGATGGGCGACTATCTTTCTTTCTGAAAGCAGTGATTCCGGATAAGTTTTCACACGCGGAAAAGATTGAAGTGGCGACGGCGGATGAAGCGTTTCATGTTTCGCTGAGCGTAGCCGACGGGAATCTGGTGATGCAGGATGCGGAAAATGTTTTGGCGACGCTCGATCCGTTGAAGAGTTTCGGGGCCTCGGCGTTTGGTCCGCTGCGGTTTCGTCCTGTGGATGGTGAGGGGGCGAAGGGCGATTGGCAGCCGCTGGCAAATTTGGTGCGGTTGCCTACACTCAAGGAAATTCGGTGCCCGGATAGTCCGGACAAGCAGTGCCGGTTGAGCGGGACAAGTTTATTTTTGATTGATTCGGTGGCGTCGGATCCGCAATTTACGCATACGACTCCGGTGCCGGCGGGATTTATGGAGTCAACGATGAGCGTGCCGCGGCCGAATGGGACGCTGCTTTATATTAAGTTGCGGGATGATCCTGCGACGGTGAACACGCTGGTGTTGGCGGTGATTCCGGATGAGAGATAATCGCTTCTATCGGTGTGCCGTAAGCAAGGTGATTGTCGAACCACGGTTTTTCGCTTAGAGTGTCGCTATGGACTATTCGGGGATTATTACGTTGGAGCCGGGAAAACGTAGCGGAAAGCCCTGTGTGCGCGGGCTGCGAATCACGGTCTACGATATACTGGAACAGCTGGCATCGGGAATGAGTCACGAAGAAATCTTGCAAGATTTTCCCTATTTGACCGAGCAAGATATACGCGCTTGCCTGGCGTTTGCCGCTGATCGCGAACGCAGGGTCAAGATTCTGAACGCGTGAAGCTGCTCTTCGACGAGAATCTTTCTCCCCGACTCGTCGATTCGTTGTCTGATCTATATCCCGATTCGTCGCATGTTCACGAGTGTGGTCTCTGTAGCGCCACCGACGAAGCCATCTGGGAATACGCCAAAGAGCAAGGCTTGACCATCGTCTCCAAAGATTCCGATTTTGAGGCGCGAAGTGTTTTCTCGGGAACTCCGCCGAAATTCATCTGGATTCATTCGAGAAACTGCGCGACGCACGAAGTTGAGAAACAGCTTCGAACAACCTTCACGTACAATAAAGCGATTCGTTGAAGAAGACGACGAAGCGTGCCTAATCCTAGGCAGCCATCGCCCTCCGAAGTAAATTCAAACCCATCCCCACCATTTCCGGAAATCGTTTCAAATCACGTGGAGATTCGACGGCCAACGAATATTACCGTTGGGTGAGTTGCGGTTCCCTCGGACGATTCCTGGGGAGATGGGTGTAGTAGTGGAACCCTTGGCGCGAAAAGAAAGACCCAGGTTCATAACTCAACTGCGAACCTGGGGCACCCTCGGGGATTTCTCGCTGGGGAAAACAGATCTTCATTTTCTAGTCAAGGAATATTATGACGGTTTGCGGCCAGCGAGGACCGCGATGGCGTTGCCCGCGTAGTGAACGGCCGCGTCGGCGCTCGGGGTGGCAGGCGAAGTGGCTCCGGTGATGGCGCGGCGGATGGCGGCTTCGGGAGCGTCGTCGCGCAGGTGGACGGCAGAGCCGTCCCACTCAATACCTAATTGCTGCCATTTTTCTTGCAGGTCGACGCTTACGGGGCGGTCTTTCATTTGATTGTAGAGATCGATGAGGACTGTGGTGCCGGTCGCCTGGTCTCCGACTTTTAGAGCTTTCGTGAGTTCCCAATCATTGGTGATGTTGCCACCTGCGTCGAGGATGGCGCGTAGGGCGTCCTGCAAGCCTTTTTTGTTTTGGGTTTGGCGGCGGATTTCGACGTCGGCGTCGAAACAAAACAGCGCGCCGCCCCAGTAGGTACGTCCCCAGGTGTGTGTGCGATCGAGGCCTTTGTCACCGGCTCGCGGCTGGCCTTTGGGCATGTCGCGAATTAAATCGGCCCACATTTGTTCTTCTTTCATGTGGCTGGCGCGGATGCGCGCGATGGGCTCGACGTAAGTCGAGATGCCCTCTTCGATCCAGTGATGCTCGTCGGCGACGGAAGGGAAAGCCAAGTGAATCATTTCGTGGGTCAACATCCAGTCGTTCATTAGCTCGGCTTTGGAGGTTTCGCTGCCGAGACCAATTTTTATGAAACCGCCGCGCATGCCGAAGGTCATGCCGTGGCGAACGCCGTGGCCGGAGAACGGCATGATGCGCAGAGTCAGGTGCGGCACGGGGAAACGGCCATAGTAACCGGCCACAGATTCCGCAGCCGCTTGAATCCAGGCGATGAGGTCGGCTTGAGGAACGTTGAGCTTACCGTCGTCGACAGTGATGTCGATGTGGGAACCACCAACGATAAGAGTGGAAGTCATTTGTGGCGCGCGAGCACCCAGGGAACACGATGTCGCAAGCAAGGCCAAGAGTACAACGAAGATTTGGAAACGCGACAACACGACTTGCGGCATGCGGACCCCAAGGAGCTTTTTCCGGCGAAGGGTTGGTCACCAAGCCAGCGGAGGTTTGTTTTCTCCGGGCAAGGAGGGAAACCAGCGGTTGAGCAAGGTGTCCACAGCAAATTTTCCCGGGCCGAACAGTAATACGATGACGGATGCGATGAGAAAGGTGTATGGGGCCGCGGCATAAAATTTGTCGGGGTCGGAGAAGATGGAGAAGAGCGCTTCGCGGTCGGCGGTGATGTAGGCGACGATCAGGTTGATCGTGAGTGCGAGCGAGGTCAAGCGGGAGAGCAAGCCGATGGCGAGAAAGATGCCGCCGAAGAATTCGAGGCAGGAAATGGCTACGGCGGTTTGCGCGGGCATCGGTAAATTCAGGCTGGTGAAAAATTCGGTGACTTTGTCGAGATGATGGAACTTGCCCCAGCCGCTTTGGATGAGTTGATAGCCCCAGTAAAGTCGGACAAATAGAAGAAAGGGGGATTGGCCGAAGGCTACGTAGTAGAAATAAGAGTTGTAGAGTTTTTTAACGCGAAGAAGGAGATCGTTCATGGCGGGTTGGACGCTCCTTTCAGCTGGGGCTAAACAATTTTTCGTCTTCGCCGTGCGTCAGTGGGTTTTCCTTTTATACGATTCCTAGAGCGGGCAGGAGTTTCCGTTTTAGGTTCAGGTTGGCAAAACCAGCCTAGCGCGGCCCAGTTGTGGAACCAACGTTGAACGAGAGCCGGCAGTGTTTGCGGGGATATCTTAGTTTCGCTAAAGGCGTGGTCGACGGCTTTCTGCAACGTTCTTCCCTGTTTTAGTTCCATCAAGAGAGCGAATTCTTCAGGTTCCAAGCGGCGGAAATAGACGCTGTTGTCGATGCGATGGACAGCCAGCGCGATGGCAGCGGGTTTTAGCTTTGCCACGGTTTGCACGCGCTTGCGTTTGCGGCGTTCCTGGAAGGCGTTGCTAGCGACTTCGTTTTCTTCGCTCGACTTTTTTACTTCGAGCAAAAGATCGTCGACGGGGTAGCGAAGGTTTAATAACTGAATGTACGGCTGAAGACGGAGGCGTAGATTAGCGCCACCGTTGGCGCCTAAATCTTCGGGGCGCAGAGGCGGCTCGGCTTTGCCGTCGAAGGCTTCGATTTCGGCCCATTCAAGTTTGACGATGTCGAGGGCCAAGGCTTGCTTCTTCCCTGCCCAGCGCGGGTGCTGGTGTAGCCAGGATTCGAGTTGCGAGCCGAGATTGCGAAGGGTGAAGGAGCGCGAAGGGCAATCGGTAATGTAGGCCTTGGACATGGCTTCGAATCGCGCGGCACCAAGAACGGCGCGCAGGCCGGGAAAATCTTCGACCATGCTGGAGAGCAGGCGAAACCAGTATTGGCGATTGTAAATTTCGAGGCGTTCGAAAGAAGTGAGGCGATCGTTGGGCTTGATGAAACGCGCGGCATAAGCGCGCATGGGCTGGCCGTCGGGAGCGGTGCGCTGCATGCGCTCGGTGAAGGTCAGCGGCTGCATCACCGCGCGGGCCATGGTGCGCTGAAGTTCGAGCAGCTTCATACGGCGGTCGCCAAAGCGGTGGCGGCCAGGAAGCGATTGGCCTTGAGTGCTTCGTCGTGGACTTCTTTGAAACTGGGGATGCTGTCATCCCATTCGAGCAGTGTGGCGGTGTGGCCGGCGCGCTGAATGGCGCGCTCGTACAACTTCCAGACCGGATCGATGACCGGATGATCGTGAGTGTCGAGAATATATTTGCGGTATTTGGAGTGGCCGGCGATGTGGATTTGGGCGACGCGCTCGGCAGGGACGCTGTTCACGTAGGTAAAAGGATCGAAGCTGTGATTCTGCGATGAGACGTAAATATTATTTACGTCAAGCAGGATGCCGCAATCGGCGCGTTCAACTACTTCGTTCAGAAATTCCCACTCGGACATTTCGGAGACGTGATATTCGGCGTAGCTGCTGACGTTTTCTACCGCGATGGGTACTTCGAGGTAATCGCGAACTTCGCGGACTTTCTGCGCGGTGAGCTTGGCGGCCTCGAAGGTGTAGGGCATGGGGAGGAGGTCGTGGGTGTAGCGGCCGTCCACGCTGCCCCAACAAAGATGATCGGAGAGCCACGGAGTTTTGGTGCGCTTGACTAGTTCTTTGAGTCTGCGGAGATGCTCGCGATTGGGTTTTTCCGCAGAGCCGAAATACATGGAGACGCCGTGCTGCACGACTTTGTATTGCTTAAGGATCTGATCGAGAATTTGCAAAGGACGGCCGCCATCGATCATGAAATTTTCGGAGATGATTTCAAACCAGTCGACGACCGGCTTGCGAGATAAAATATGCTCGTAGTGCGGCTGGCGCAGGCCGATGCCGATACCGTACGCGGTGAAATTATTGAAGCGATTGGTGCCCATGAAAAACTCCGGTCACAAACACAGTGGCGCAAATTTAGCTATAGAATCGCGGCCATATCAAACTCTGGTAATTAGAAAAGCGGATAAAGGGCCGGTCACGTGGGCCGGCCCTCTATCGCACGGAAAGAGAGACGGAAAACTACTCAGGCATCTTGGAGCCGTCAGTCGCGCAACCGCCCTTGCCCTTGCAGGAGTTCTTGCCCTTGCAGCCGTTGTCGCTGGACTTGCAACCGCCCTTGCCCTTGCAGGAGTTTTGGCCCTTACAGGCGTGCTTTTCTTTTACTTTCTTGTCGGCCTTCTTGTCCGCATTGTCGTCCTGGGCGGTCATAGCAGACTTGACGCCAGGCAGCAGATTGGAAGCCTTGATGCTTGCGCTGGTGCCTGCGAGCAAGCCCGCGACAGCTGCGCCGGTGATGAGAAACTTATTCGACTTAGTCATATGCTGAAGAACCCCCATCGATTTGAAATTTAACTGCATCCCTCAGGCAGAACTGACTGCCATGAAGATCTGTGAGCCGAGTGTGTGAACAAACTTCGGCTGCAAAATTGTAAACCGCTCTGAGCGGCGGCGCGAGGCTGGAGCGCCAGGTTGCGAGCTGAAACTGGAGGATACGTTACCCCCATAAGGGTTCGGTTGCCACTGAAAATTTGATGAGGCGGATTTGATTCTTGAATGGGTGAGGCAATAGGTTCGAAAAGCGGTGAAACCGGGGAGCGGAGTTTTTTGGATGCTGCGTGCAATTGCTTTATTTCGCGCATATTGTGAGCCGCAAACCGCAAAAATTGTCTGGCATGCCAACCAGCCCGTCAAGTTCGCAGATGTAAATTCTTCGGGTTAGACGGCCCACCATGCTATACGGTTCTGTGATGGCTTTGGATTTGACGGGGCCGGCAAGTTTACAAACGTGAGGCCGTAAGCGGACCAACTGATACTGGGAACCGACGGGGAAAACATGATCAATGTGCTGGCGATACGAGTTATCGCAGCGGTAGCGGTAGCGGTGGCGTTGCTTGGCGTTGGTTCGCTTGGGGCCCAGGTGCAGGTGCGCACGGAAGCGGGCTTGGTGGAGGGGATTAAGAGCGCGGATGGGAAGGTGGTGATTTTTAAGGGCATACCGTTTGCGGCGCCGCCGGTTGGGGAGTTGCGGTGGAAAGAGCCACAGCCGGTGGCTCCCTGGAAAGGCGTGAGGAAGGCGACTGAATTTGGCGCACGATGCATGCAGGCGCGGATTTTTGAGGACATGGTGTTTCGCGATGCGGGGCCCAGCGAGGATTGCTTGCATCTGAACGTGTGGGCGCCAAAAACGAAGACCGATGCGAAGTTGCCGGTTATGGTGTGGATTTATGGGGGCGGCTTTCAGGCGGGGTCGGCATCGGAGCCGCGGCAGGATGGCGAACACCTGGCGCACAAGGGCGTGCTCATCGTGAGCATGAATTACCGGCTGGGGATTTTTGGATTTTTTTCGCATCCGGGATTAACGGCAGAATCGGCGCATCATGCTTCGGGAAATTATGGGTTGATGGATCAGGCGGCGGCGCTGAAATGGGTGCATGAAAATATCGCGGCGTTTGGAGGCGATCCAAATAACGTAACGATTTTCGGGGAGTCCGCGGGATCGTTTGCAGTGAGCGCACTGATGGCGTCACCATTGTCGAAAGGATTGATTCACGCGGCGATAGGGGAGAGTGGAGCGTTTTTTGGGAAGACACTGAGTGCGAAACCTGTGGCGGAGAGTGAACGGCGCGATGCGGTGTTTGCGGAATCGCTGGGAATGAAATCGGTTGGACAATTACGCGGCGTAAGCGCAGAAAACATCCTAGAAGCTACGAGAAGTGCGAATGACAATTATCGTTTCGGACCTAATATCGACGGATATTTCATGCCCGCGAGCGCTTACGCGATTTATGCGAAGGGTGAGCAGGCGCATGTCCCGTTGTTGGCGGGATGGAATCGTGATGAGGGGAGCTACCAGGAGTTTTTTAAGACGGAGCAGATAAGCAAGGAGAATTACGCGGCAAAAATTCGGCAGGTTTTTGGTGAGGCAGCACCGGAAGCGTTGAAATTATTTCCGGGTGCGACGGATGACGAAGTGAAAAGCTCAGCGGCGTTGTTGAGGACGGCGGACTTTATTGCTCTTGGAACATGGAAATGGATTGAGATGCACTTGCAGACGGGAGAGGCGCCTGTTTATCGTTATGAGTTTGATCAGGTGCCTCCGCCTTCGGAAGGGCATGAAGCTGAAGCGGGACTGGCGTATCACTCCGCGGAGATTGAATATGTTTTTGGGACGTTGGATTGGAAGAAAATTTCGTGGCGGGCGGAGGATTATAAGTTGTCAGAGCAGATGGGGACGTATTGGACGAATTTTGCGAAGACTGGGAATCCGAATGGGGCTAGGCTTGGAGTTTGGCCGATGTATATACGGAAGAGCGGCTATCAGGTGATGCATCTGGGGGCGGCTCCGCGGGCGATGGTGGACAAGCAGCGGGAGCAATTTGTGTTCTTGGATAAAAATGAGGTGAGGGTTAATTGACGCGACGTCGAGCATTGGTTTTGCAGGTCGAATTCGCGCCTGAGCGTTGCAATTGTAGAAGATCGCCGGATTTAAGGTTGCGCGAACGGGTAAGAAACTGCAGGACCCACCCTTGAAAATCGAGGGTGGGGCACCCTCCGCGTTTTTTTGATTGGGATGCGGGAAGGACCAGGAGTTACGGCAATTAAAAACCAGACCCAGGTTCATACTGAGAACCTGGTTACCCTTCTTGACTCATTATGTCTGTTCATACCGCTAACTAGATTTACATGCTCCGACGAAAAAAGATTCTTCTACCGCTCGCGTGCTACGGCTTTGGGCGGGGGCCGAAGATGGCGGTGCCGATGCGGACTTCTGTGGCGCCTTCCTGGATGGCGATTTCGAAGTCGTGGGACATGCCCATGGAGAGGACGGGGAGCGGCAGGCCGGATGTTGCTGCGAGATCGTCTCGCAGTTTACGCAGGCGTTGGAAATAGGGGCGGACTTTTTCCGGGTCTTCCAGAAATGGCGGGATGCACATCAGACCAGCGAGTTCGAGGTTTTTAAGTTGGGTGAGTTGTTCCAGTAATTGTGGGACGGAGTGGAATTCGGCGCCGGTTTTGGTGGCTTCGTTTTCGACGCGGACTTCGATGAGGACGCGAAGCTTTTCTTTAATATTCAATTCCGTTCGGGCGTGATCAAGGCGCTGAGCCAGCGCGAAATCGTCTACGGAGTCGACGGAATGAAAAGCTTTCGCGGCGCGTGCGGATTTGTTGCTTTGCAGATGCCCGATGAGATGCCAGGTAGCGGGCAGGTCTTCGAGTTGCGGGCGCTTCCCTTCCCGTTCCTGTACGCGGTTTTCGCCGAAGTGGCGGAGGCCGGCGTCATACGCTTCGCGGATGGATTCGGCGTGGTGGGTTTTAGAGACGGCGATTAAAGTGACTTCTGCAGAGTGCGGGGAGTTTTGCCGGGCTTTGGCGATGCGGTCTTGAATGCGCAAGATATTTTCGCGGATGGTTGGCGGCATGGTGGAGGATCAACTGCGAAACTTGGACCACTCTTCTGTGACTTATGGCCGTAAGAGCCGTAAGAGAAGAGTGAAAAGAAAGACCCAGGTTCATAACTCAACGGCGAACCTGGGGCACCCTATCCAAACCCGATTGTCACCCTTCTGCTAAATCGTAGCACGTGATTTGCGAGGTTGGGCTGGCGCGGTTACACTGGCTGCCAATGCATTGGGACCGCGAAAGTCTTCCAATATTTCAACGATTTCTCTTCCACATCGAACTATGACTACCGGCGGAAAACTGATTGCTATTGAGGGGATTGATGGGAGTGGGAAGCGGACTCAGGTTGAGTTGCTGAAGGATGCGTTGGGTGCGCGTGGGCATCAAACTTTTGTGACGGGATTCCCTATTTATGATTCGTGGTTTGGGGCAATGGTGGGGAAATTTCTGGATGGGGGGTTTGGGCCACTGGAGGAAGTGGACCCGCAATTCACGGCGTTGCTGTATGCCGGAGATCGGTTTGAGGCCAAGGAGCAGCTCGTGGAGGCGCTGGCGGCGGGGAAAATTGTGCTGGCGGACCGCTATGTTGGATCGAACCTGGCGCACCAGGCGGCGCGAGTTGCTGCGCCAGCGCGCGCGGAGTTTGTGAAATGGATTGAGCATCTAGAGTATGGAATTTATGGGCTGCCGCGGGAAAACGCGGTGATTTATTTGAGAGTGCCTCCACTGGAGGCACAAAAGCTGGTGGGGCGAAAGAGCACGCGGGGATATACGGCGTCGACGCACGATTTGCTGGAAGAAAATTTGCGGCATCTGGAAGATGCGGCGGCCATGTACGATGAATTGTCGAAGCGCGAAATCTGGATACGTGTGGAGTGCTTTGACTCGGCTGTTCACGCGATGAGGGCGCCAGATGCGATTGCGGCGGAAATATTCGGGGCGGTGGAAACAGTGCTGGCGGAGACCGGCCGGGAGAAACTATAGGCATGGGCTTTAGCGAGTTTGTTGGCAATGAACGGATTGTAAATGCGCTGCGCGGGGCGTTGCGTGCTGAACGCGTGCCGCATGCGCTGCTGTTTACCGGAGCGAGCGGGGTGGGTAAATACACGCTGGCGCACATGTTTGCGCAGGCGGCGACCTGCGAACGGATGAAGGATGATTTTTGCGGAAAATGCGACACCTGTAAGCGGGTGACGTTGCTGGCCGATGCTGCGAGCCTAGTGCAACAAGGTTTAGCGGAACGCGGGGAAAGCGCGGACGCGGCCATGGTGGAGCGCACACCGCTGATTTTGCAAACGCATCCGGATGTGTGGGCGGTCGTGCCGGATCCGGTGAGGTTGAAGACTCCGGTAGTGCGGCCGATGCTGCGCGTGGGGCAGATTCGCGCGGTGCAGCGGGCGGCCTATTTTCAGCCGATGGGGCGACGGCGGGTATTTATTCTGGATGGCGCGGATACAATGCGGTGGGACGTGGCTAACGTCTTTTTGAAAATATTAGAGGAGCCGCCGCCGTCGGCGACGCTGATCTTGATTGCGCCATCACCTTACTCGCTGCTGCCGACGATTGTGTCGCGGTGCATGCAGTTTCATTTCGCGCCGCTACCGCAGGAAGATGTCGAGCACATTTTGAAGGAGAAGACAGATCGCAAGGGCGCCGAGATTACGCTGGCGGCGCAATTTGCGGAGGGCAGCCCGGGCCTGGCGATGAAGATGGACGTGGAGATGACCGCGCAGCGGCGCGCGGATGCGCTGAGGATTTTGACGCGGGCAGCGCAGGGACAGGGATTTGCGCAATTGTTTGCGGATACCGCGGCGATGGCGAAAGACCGGGAGACGACGTTTGAGCGGCAATTGGGAATTTTTTATGGGCTGCTTACGGATCTTTTGGAGTTGAGCGCGGAGATTAGGAATCCGATGTTACGGAATAAACCGCTGAGTAAGGAATTGGAGGCGTTGAGCAAGACGGTGGATGTTGCCTGGGTGATGCGGGCTATTGCGGGATTTGATGAGTTGCACGCGGGGGCGCGGCGAAATTTGAATCGGCAGTTGGGGTTGGATGCGCTGGCGGCTTCGCTGGCGATGAATGGGTGACGGACGGGATCAGACATCGGAGCAAAAGAAAAACCCACCCTTGCAAAAAGCGCAAGGATGGGGCACCCTTCGCGTTTTTTTGGCATTTGGTGGCGTTGAAGCGCGACGTGTCAAGGAAGAAGAACCAAGTACCCGATTTACCAGCTTTCAAGGGAAGAACTGGTGCGTCTAAAGTGAAATGGTAGTTTTCTGTGGGGTACTGTAACCCGCGTGAGACGGCACGCATCATACGAATATAGGTACTTACACCACCCCAGCTGTTCATAGGAGCGGTCATGGTGAATCGGCGGATGTTTCGTCCGGGCTTTCCGGATGTGAAGGAGCCGAATACTTCGCGTCCCTCGAATAACGGGCCTGCGCCAAGCAAAAAACCGGCGCCTCCCGAAATGACCCATGCGGAGAATTTTTATTGGGTCAAGCAAATGCAGTCTCATACGCCAATGGCGCTGGTGCTGGAAGATGGCGAAGTGGTGCGTGGGACAGTGGAATGGTACGACCGAGATTGTATTAAGTTGACGCGCCAAGGTAGTCCCAATTTATTGGTGTTTAAGCGCGTGATTAAGTATGTGTATAAGGATGGCGAAGAATCGGCGCGTGGCGGGGACGAGTAGGCCGATTTGGTAGTTTCGGAGGGCGAAAGCGGGCTCTGAGTTAGATTGATACAAGACCCACCCTTGCAAAATGCGCAAGGATGGGGCACCCTCCGCGTTTTTTTGGTTTTTAATGATGTGAGATTTTGGGATCTGTCAAGAACGTAAATCTCATCTCCAGACGAACAAGGCCCCCCGACGCAAACCGGCGCTTGGTGCGGCCCAAGAAGACTGCAATAACCCTAATGTCACGATAATGCGTGGTGGTGCGTCTAACTGGCTACGGTTAGCGTTCATTGCGGTCGTGTGCGGTCGCGGCGTTGTATGACGCGGTTGAGGAGTACAAATCGAGATGCGCATCGGGATTACGTGTTATCCGACGTATGGCGGGTCGGGAGTGGTGGCTACCGAGTTGGGCGCGGAATTGGCTGCGCGTGGGCACGATGTTCACTTTATTAGTTATGCGCCGCCGATCCGCATGAATCCCAACGATCCGCATACCCATTTTCATGAAGTGGAAGTGGCGTCGTACCCGCTGTTTGATCATCCCCCTTACACGTTGGCGCTGGCGACCAAGATGCTCGAGGTGTTTGAATCTGAGGCGCTGGATTTGCTGCATGTGCATTACGCGATACCCCATTCGGTGAGCGCTATGCTGGCGCGGTCGATGGCGGCGCCGCGGAGGCTGCCATTTATTACTACACTGCATGGGACGGACATTACACTGGTGGGGAGCAACCGGAGTTACCTGCCGATTACGCGGTTTTCGATTGAGCAAAGCGACGGAGTGACGGCCATTTCGAATTATCTGCAGCAGCAGACTGTTCGGGATTTTGAGATTAAGCGGCCGATAGAAGTGATTCCAAATTTTGTGAATTGTGATTTGTATACGCGGAAAGATGATCCAAAGTTGCGAGCTAAGTGGGCGCCGAACGGGGAGCCGATTTTGATGCACCTTTCGAACTTCCGTCCGGTGAAGCGCGTGACGGACGCGGTAGAAATATTTGCGATGGTGCGCGAGAAGATGCCGGCGAAGCTGGTGCTGATTGGCGACGGGCCGGACCGCGGCGCGGCGGAATATCTGGTGCGCAAGAAAAAACTTCAGAAAGATGTGATTTTCCTGGGTAAGCAGGATCAGGTTTACGAAAAGCTGGGGGCCGCGGATTTGTTTTTGCTGCCATCGCAGCTGGAGTCATTTGGATTAGCGGCGCTGGAGGCGATGGCGTGCGAGGTGCCGGTGATCGCTACGAACGTCGGCGGACTGCCGGAAGTTGTGGAACATGGCGTGGATGGATATCTGGTGGAGCCCGGCGATGTGAAGAGCGCGGGCGCGTATGCCATTGAGATTTTGTCACGTGCGGATCGCGGGCGCGAGATGGGGCGTACGGCACGGTTGAATGCCAAACAGAAATTCTGCGCGAATGATGTGATCCCGCAATATGTGCGGTATTATCAGCGAGTGCTGGAATCGGCTGCGGTGGCCACGGCTTGACGTATAGAATTTTTATGACTGATTCAACTGTCGCCGGCGATTTACCAAATCGCGTGCAGCGGAAGGCCAATCCGGAAACGTGAATTGAAAACCGCTCTCCAATAATTTGCCAGGAATGACCCTCCGGCTCTTTAGTATTAGTTCCGTTTCCGTCCGCAGAAAAATCGCGCCTACTTCGAGCATCCATTCCGTGGCCGGAAGGCCGATTTTCTGGCCGTATGCGTTGCGGAGGGCGCGCATAAATTCTCTGTTTGGCAAAGGGTTAGGCGCGGCCAGATTAATGCAGTCCGCGAATTGCTCGTTGGCGATTAAATGGTCGATGGCGCGAACAAAGTCTTGTTCATGGATCCACGATACGTACTGCTTGCCGGAGCCCGATGCGCCGCCGATACCAAATCGAACGAGACGAAGTAAGACGTCGAAGATACCGCCAGGGTCCGGACTCATTATCACGGCGCTGCGTGGGGCAATTTTGCGAGTGTTTGGTGTGCGGACAGCGAAGAAGGCTTTCTCCCACTGCGTAGCGACCTCAATGCTAAAGCGCCAAGCGGAAGGCGCGTTTGGTTCATTGCCGCCGATCTCGCCGGTGAATTCGTCCATGGGGCGGTCCAGAGCGTGGCGGTAAATGGTCGCGGTGCTGGCGTTCATCCATAAACGCGGCGGATGAGCGACTTCATTCAGGGCTTCGCCGAGGAGGCGGGTGGAGCGCACTCTGGACTCGATAATTTCCTGGCGATTTTTTGCGTTGTAGCGACAGTTGACATTTCGTCCCGTGAGATTGATGAGAACGTCTGCGTCATCTAGTTCCTTTATCCAACTACCGGGACTTACTCCATCCCATGGAATCACGCGCCAGGGTGCGCGGACTGGTCGGCGGGCGAAAACCACAACCGAATGTCCGTTAGCGTGCAAGTGTTTGGCGAGGATGTTTCCTACCTGGCCACTTCCACCTGGAATAACTACTCGAAGGACGCGATGAGTTTCACGCAACACAATTGAGTCCTCGACCGCTAATCGGCTGCAGTGGCGAAAGCCTGAATCGCCTGACTTTCTGCACCTTCCCGGATGTGATTGAGCACGCGCATATGGATGCGATGGATGACGTAGTTGGACCACCAGCTCCAATAGGTGGCGGGCCACATGTTGTGTTGATACCAGGTTGTTCCTTCGAGACGAGTTCGCCCGCCAGGTAAGGCCGTCAATAAAAATTGCCCGCCGTGAGAAATAAAATAGCCGTACAAATGCGGCGCGTGGATATTTTTGTAAGGGCTTAGTTCGTTTAAAGGGGCGGGATTTTTGCTGACGCTGAATTTTAAAAGGTGCGGCTCATCCCAAACGGTAATGGGCTCTTCAAACGGTCCGGTCGAGAAAATGCACAGGCGGGTTGCGCCAACTCCCGAGCCCGAAATTTCGGCGCGGATGGGATAGGCGACGCCGACGCGAAATAATAATTCTTGGGGCGGCGGGATCTCTGCGAAGGCAATTACCTGATGCCAGACGGCTTCGGGCGGAGCGTTAATTTCGACGGCAGAGCGGACCACAAAAGCCGGGGGCTTCAGAGCTGCCGCGTGTTCGCCGAAGAAGGCGGACGGTAAGACTAAGAGGATGGCAGTCAGCACCGCGGGTTTGTAATGAGTGTCCCAATAATGAAGCTGAATGACGAAACCGATCGAGCCGCCTAGCAATGCGAGGAGCATCGCTATCGGCGCGGCCATCAGCAGGCAAATGATTCCCTCAATGGCAATGGCAAGAAGTACCGCGGCCAAAATAACGATGGGCATTACGGAGACTTGCAAGCAGGACTCAAATGATCTTGGTTCGTGATAACTGTGTAGCAGCACGGCGAAGAGGCCCATACAGAACGGCAGCGCGATAAACAGACTCCAGCCATAAGAACCAAGTACGCGAGTGCTGAGGGAAAGGCATGCAAGCCCGATGATGGTTGTAATGCCGATGGACAGCAGGATGCTGGCCAGCTTGTCTCTGGGAATGAACCTGTCGAGCGGCCGCACGTGCGGCCAGGGAGCGGCTTCGTCTGAGGGGTCCTGGTGTTTGGACGGAACCAGGCACAAAAGGAGGAAGAAAAGAACGTTTACGAAAGGAGTGAAAAACAAACATACGAGCCACAGAGGTAGGGCTGCGTCACGCAAGCGTCGAACGGTGAGATTGACGCCGATGTAAATAAACGGCAAGGAAACAATTACGAGTTTGAACAGGAATCGCTTTTCGGTGTCAGACAAATGAGCCAGACGTGCGGCTTTATTGAGCGGAGCCCAATAATTTAAGAGTCCGTTAATCCCGTATAAATAATCTCGAGCGATGACGCGGTCGATGTTGTGCTTTATGGCAAAGCCGATGAAACCGACCAGTGCATAGGTTTGCCGGCTTACGGTGCCGTCGAAGCGCCACAGACTTGCGATGGGATCGGATGGCTCGGACATTTTTCCTCCTACGAGGACTGAATCGTTACGCGAACTTGGCCCGGTAGACTTAATGCTCAGCTGCATGAGGCCTTTGCGCCGCGGCGCATGAGACTGCTGCTGAGCATTTTCTGCGGGCTGCGATCCAGCGGTAGGCGCGGCGCAAGAGTTGCATCATTCCTGGGAGGTTGGAGAGCCACGCGAGCGGGCGGGCCCACCAGATTTGGTGGGCTAGGGCTACGACGGCATCTGCGCCACCGGTTTGCTGTCCATTGCTGAGCAGCAGGCGCATCTCCATCAGCAACTCGCTTTGAGATAAACCTAGTAGTGCGCCGACGCGGGGATCCTGCAAGGGGGCTAACGCGAATCCGCACTTTTGTAGTGTGGTGGCCAGAGCGCGAACGATCTTTACGCAGAAAACACAATCGGCGTCGAAGAATAGCCAGCCTCGGGCGTGGCGGCCTTTGCTGTCGGTGAATTCTGAGGTGAGCGAGATCATGGAGTGCACCTACTGACGTTGCGAATTCCCTGTTACAACTTGCGTGGTAGAATTCTGAGCTGCGACTTGGCAATTACCACTTCGCGATTTACGCCTTAACAAAAACAAGAAATTAGCGTTCCTGCAGGGCGTGATTACGGTCGCGGCGCTGGCGGCGTTCTAGCCGACTTTTTTGCGGCCGGTGCCTAGCAGCGTGATTACTTTGCCGCGCAGTTTGACGACACCTCTGAGGGCCGCGTCGGGCATGCGCACTACTTCTTCGAAGAGGCCGGTCATGGCGCTCAGGAAGTCGAGCATGCTTTCCAAGCGTGCGAGAGTGTAGATGTCCTTTGTGGGATGGGCTTTTATTTCCTGGACGCATTCGGCTAACAGTTTCAGCGTGGGGTCGATTTCTCGGCGCTTGCGTTCTTCGGAGACGATGCGAAAGATTTCGAAGACGTCTTTGGTGCAATCGAAATGGTCGCGGCGGTCGCCCAGCACGTGGACGACGCGGACGATGCGCCAGCCCTGGAGTTCGCGGAGGCTGGTGCTGACGTTGGAACGCGCGACGGCGAGGATGACGGCGATCTCGTCGGCGGGCAAAGGGTGTGGAGAGACGAAGAGCAGGGCGTGGATTTGCGCTACGGTGCGGTTGATGCCCCAACGGGTGCCCATTTCGCCCCAGTGGAGGACGAATTTCTGGGCGGCGGGGGAAAGCGGCGGGCTTTGTGTGTGTTCAGTCATTTCTGTATAGACAGAAAGTACAGTAGTGACCGCAGGATGTCAAGCGCAATCTTGAGTCGGCGCCACTAGCAGGTACGCGATGGGCAGGGCCTTCACACTGGGCTTGCTCACACACGTCACTGGAGTTTCATTGCTTGAAGCTGACAGAACTCCCTCCATGAGGTAGCAGCGAGCAAGTAGAAGTGGTCATCGCTGGTTGGGTGTTGCCTAACGAAGTTTTCAGCAAGAGAGTTATTTGACTGCACAAAATTTTTCCAGTCTTTTATCGCGAGGCCCGGTCGTGGAACGGGCACTTCGAACGCTGACAGATATACCGTTTGGTATCGCTCTCCTCGGGCTTTGTGGACATCGACTCCAAGGACTGCAATGTCGTTAATCGAGCACTCCTTGATAACGTCCAAGACCTGAGGAAACACAAAGGCCAGCTCATCTCCGATGCTGCGAATGGCGGCAGCAGTTATGGATCCGATCATTTCGATGTCGCTTTTCATTGGGCGATATGGTTAGCGCGAGCGTTAATTGGTTAGCCGACGGCTTGCATGGTGGAGACTAGTTCGGGGATGTCGATGCGGATGGTGGTGCCATCGCCGGGGCGGCTTTCGATTTCCAGGTTGAAGTCGGCGCCGTACAAAACTTTGAGGCGTTCGCGGACGTTGCTGAGGCCGATGCCTTCGACGTAGACGTGGGGCATTTTTTCTTCGGAGATGCCGACGCCATTGTCTTCGATTTCGATGTGCAGGCGGCCGTCGCGGTTGGAAGTGCGCAGCTGGATTTTGCCGCCTTCAATTTTGGGAGCCAGGCCGTGCTTGAGGCAATTTTCCACGATGGGTTGCAGGAGCATGCTGGGAACGAAGGCTTCGAGAGTGTCTTCGTCGAGTTCCTTGATGATTTCGAGATTGTCGCGGCCGAAGCGGGCTACTTCGATGTCGAGATAATCGTCGATGAATTCCAGTTCTTCGTGAAGTGGAACAAAGGTTTCGTGCTTGCGCAGAAGGCGGCGCAAAATATTACTGAGCTTCAGGACTACGCCACGGGCGGTGTCGGGATCGAAACGGATTAAGGCGGAGACGGTATTGAGGGTGTTGAAGAGAAAATGAGGATTGATCTGGCTGGAGAGCGCGTCCATGCGGGCTTTGAGGAGCAGTTGCTGGTGGCGTTCGAGATTCATTTCGATGCGAGTGTTGTTCCAGATTTTCAGCGGCGCGGCGACAGACATGAGAGTGGCGATGACGGTTAGAGCCAGCCACCAGTTCCACTGCGGATCGATGGCGAAGAGCCATTTCGGCTTAGTAGCGTGAGCGAGAGCGACGCGGCCAAGTTCGAGGCCGACGCACGCGAGGAGTGGAGCCATTTCCCAGGAAGGTTGAGCACGGCGCAAGAGGCGGACGATGGCGCGGGGAATGTTTAGAAAAGTGAAGGGGCCAAAATTCCAGATGTCTTCTTTGTTGGGGATGGCTTGGCGGATGAGACCGCCAATCAGGCCTGCGGTCGCGGCTGCGGGCATCCCCAGCCATTCGTGACCTATGAGGGCGGGGAGAGTGATGAGAGCGCCGCCGAGAGGGCCGACGACGCGGCCGCCGAGTAGGCCCATCAAGAAAGCGCCTTCGAGCGAGAGATCGGCGAAGCGGTATGGGTAGCCGACGAGACGCAGGGTTACGCCGAGGATCAGCGGTGGCACCATGAACAGCATGAGCTTTAGTTTTTGGTCGGGGTCGCGCTCTTCGGTGAAGAGGACGCGGCGGAAAGTGTTCCAGCGCGCGAGGAGAGCGGCGATGGAGGAGGCGACGCCGACCTTTAGCAATAAGGTGAAGAGCAGGTCGCGGGTTGAGGGGGTGGCGTCCATAGTGCGTTGAAGCGACTTTGCTTACGCTAAGCTAATGTTATGTGGGATGTAAAGCGTGTAGCGGGAATTTGTATACTTGCATCTAATGCTGAGCGACGGTGCGATCCGCGGGTTCGGGAATTCATTCACCGAACGGGGTGCAGGCAAGACCCGCAGAGCTTAGCTCTTGGAGTTCTCAAGGGTTTTCCGCAGTTGACCCACGGAGAACCATACATCGACAACACGTGATGATAGATAACAAGTGGATTTGTCTCGCGAGTGCCGGTGATGCGCTGATATTCCAATATCGCAGGACCAAATATCCGCTCGTTGACGTTGCCCTGACTTCCCGCATTGAAGAGTGACGTCACGCGCTTGTATTCATCATCATCAAGCATCGGCATGTTGGCCTTGCATCGCCAGCACCAAAGAATTTTCATTGGTTGATAGACTCGTCTTGCACCGCAGTATAAGCCCGGTCATCATGGATAAAAAATTGAAGATTACAACTGTGGAAAAGAGTAAGGACGTGGAGTTGCAGTTGGTGGCGCAGGCGAAATTGCCTACGCGTTATGGGGACTTCACGATTTATGGATTTAAGGGCGCTGGCGCACTGGATGAAGCGGTGGCGTTGGTGCGCGGGAATTTGAAGGGCAAGGTTGCGCCGCTGGTTCGGGTGCATTCGCAATGCCTGACGGGGGATGTGCTGGCTTCGATGCGTTGCGATTGCCGTGCGCAATTGGAGTTGTCGCTGCGAGAGATTGGGCGCGCGCCCGCGGGCGTGCTGATTTATTTGCCGCAGGAAGGGCGCGGGATCGGGCTCATGAATAAACTGCGCGCCTATGAGTTGCAGGATGGCGGGATGGATACCGTGCAGGCCAACGAGGAGCTGGGGTTTGCGGCGGATTCTCGCGATTACGAATTTTGCGCGGCGATTTTGAAGCAGCTGGGAGCGCAGCGGATCCGCTTGCTTTCAAATAATCCGGAGAAGGTGCGGCAGCTTGAGAATGCGGGGATTCGCGTGGTGGAACGGGTGCCGTGCCAGCCGAGGATTTCGAAGACTTCGCGAGCGTATTTGAAGACGAAGAGATCGAAGATGGGGCATTTATTGAAGGGCGTGTGAAGATCAGTCGAAATAGCTGGCCTATGGTTTACGAAAGACGACGCGATGAGGATACCTAACCGAGCTTGATCGGAAACACTGAATCAGAAAAATTAATCGGAAATAGAAACCCCAGACGCGATGCGTCTAAGGTTTTTTGTTTTTCCAAATTAAATCTCGACCAATAAAATTCGAAGACTACCGCTACTTGGTTGGCGGTTCCTTCTTTTTCTCCGGTGGTGGCGGATTTTTCTTTTGCTCCTGTGGAGGCGGAGCCGTTCGCTGTGCGGGCTGAGCCTGCGGCTTTGGTGCAGGTGCTGGCTTGGCTTCCTGTCGCGGAGGCGGCGGAGCCGTTCGCTGTGCGGGCTGAGCCTGCGGCTTTGGTGCAGGTGCTGGCTTGGCTTCCTGTCGCGGAGGCGGCGGGGCTGGCTTGTTTTGAGCCGGCGCCTGTTGCGGACGCGCTTGCGGCTGAACCTGTTGCTGACGCTGGGGCGCTGGCGCTGGCTTGTTTTGTGCCGGCGGAGGCGCTTGTTGCGGACGCGCTTGCGGCTGAACCTGTTGCTGGCGCTGGGGCG
>Ga0185299_10001094_pt1 | contig 59003 bp, 48 predicted proteins | sample PaiPotPPA55metaG_FD_128002 | JGI IMG/M metagenome (GOLD analysis project Ga0185299, IMG submission 128002) | Iron sulfur acid spring bacterial and archeal communities from Banff, Canada, to study Microbial Dark Matter (Phase II) - Paint Pots PPA... ... | reverse complement strand
ATCACAACAGGCGGCACGTGCCCGGCGTTGACGTAACGCAGCGCCCGCCCTTCGTTCTCGACAAAGGCCATGAACATCGTCAGATACTTGGTGTTGCGTCCGGCTGCCTGCGAGCCGCGGGCACCGTCGAGAATTTTCTGGTTGATCGTCGCGGGCAATTTGTCGAGTGGCTCCGCGTGGTCCGCCAGCGCGTGCAAGGTGGCTTGCACGTTGGCCATCACCAGCGCCGACGCCGCGCCTTTTCCCTCCACATCCGCAACAACCAGCAGCAGCGCTTGCTCACCGCCCACATTTACAACAGGAAGGAAATCATAATAGTCGCCGCCCACCATGTGCGATGCGCGGTGCGACACGCAGATCTCGATGCCCTTCCAGACCGGCGGCGCTTCCGGCAAGAATCCCGCCTGGATTTCGCGCGCGAGCACCAGATCGCGCTCCATCTTTTCTTTCTCGATGCGTTCCCGGTGGAGCTGCGCTTTTTCCAGCGCCAGCGCCACGTGCATTGATAGCGCGTCGAGAAATGCTTCATCTTCCGCAGTAAAGGCTTCCGCTTTGTTCAACAGTTCCAACACGCCGATGATCACGCCGGACTCGTTGCGAATCGGCAGGCCCATTAGGCGCCGCGTGGTGAAGCCCAGCCGCTTGTCGAATTCGGGCTCGAAGCGCGCGTCCTCGTAAGCATTCTCAAGGCGAACGGGCGTTCCGTTTCGCGCCACCCATCCGGCGATGCCACGGTCGGCCGCAAAACGGATAACGGCCTGATTGAGACCCATGCCGACCAGCGACCACAGCTCGCCGCGTTCTCGATCCATCAGAAACACGGTGCCTCGTTCGGCACCGGTCTGCCGCGTGGCGATTTGCAGAATGATATGAATCAGCTCGCCGAGATCGAGCGTGGAATTCAGCCGCTTGGTGGCCTCCACGATAGAAGAAAGCTCCTCCATCGCGCCGCGGCGTTCCGCCAGCGCCAGAACAACAGCGGCGAAGCGCGCCAGGAGATCCAGCTGCGCGCGCGCGCCATCACTGAGCGGCGCGGATCCGCGCACTTCGAGAATGCGCACGCGGAAGTCATCGCTACCCAGCGCCCCGGTCCACAAGGTCGCGTCCGCGGCGGCATCGCGTAGTGATCCCGCCGCGGGCCCGCCTTCGCCTGCGGGCGGCAAGCTTCCTGCGTCCGCCCAAACCTCCGTTACACCTTTTTCAATTCGCCACAGACGCGCCCCAGCAACATCCGGCTGGGCCATGGCCGCGTTCACGATACGCGCGGCTATCTCGTTGGTCGGAAAGCGCCCTTCCAGTTGACGCAAGCCTTGGAACAGCTCCGGGAAGAATTCTGGACTGGCGCGGCGAGCAGTTGTTTCGCTCATGAGGAGGTAGCGCTCGCACGGGGATGACGGCGCTGGTGGGTAAGCCTAGCAGGAGTGCCGCCGTATTGGAAAGACCGTTTGCGCTCGCCGACCGAGGACAATTTGTGCCGCTTAGCGTCAGCTCAGCGTCAGAGGAGAGCCGTCAGAGGAGAATTGTGCTGCTTGTCGTCCGAGGGGAATTTGCAGGTGGGGCTTGTTTACCCCGAGCTTCGAAGGGCTCCGCCCCGCGTTAAGCACCGGCAGAACAGCCACCGGCAGAACAGAAGGGCAGAACAGAAGGAAGGTTAGTGTGCGACGGGCGACTGAGATCTGTGCGGCAATCGATTGCGCGATTCCCAGTCTTGACTCAGCCGGCGCACGGTTTCACGCAATCGCACCGCGAGCGCCGCAATGGTCTCGAGCCTTTGCTGTCCGCCATTCGGGAGCTGCCCGTCATTTTTCCGCCGGACCTCCGCGAGCAACAGCTCCGCGTTGCCAAGAATTCCCGTGAGTGGATTGTTCAATTCGTGTCGCAACACCTCGCCAAACGCGTTGGACGCCGCGTCTTCCAGCGAGGAGGGCGGCAGCGCAACATTCAAAAGTTTCGGCGCCTGCTGTAACCGTTGCTGCAACAGGCCGATCGCCTCCGGGAGATACCCGTTGGACCGCGCCACAAAATCCGCCAGGCCAGCTGTAACCAACTGCGCGAGATCGCTCTGATGACGCGCTTGCCCGATGACCACCACGGGCGCGTAGGCCGCCAGCGCGGATACCGCCGATTCCAACCGTGGGCCATATCCCGCGTACTCTCGCGAATCCGCCGCGACCGCAGTGTCCTCCAGCAGGATGGCCGCGGGCGCCGCATCCGCGATGATGCCGTGCGCCGCCTCCACCGTGCTAACGGCAGCTACGCGTAGCTCTTTCTCCTTGGCTTCCAGTTGGAGGCGCACCGCAGCGCAGAGCGCTGCGTCGTCGCTGACCAATAAAATAGTGCGTTCGTGATTTTGCGTCATTCCGTCTCTCCCAACGTACTCCTTACGTACTCCGCTACGTACTCGCTGCATTCGTTCTCGCTGCCGGCTCGCTGGAAGGTTCGTCCGGCCGGATTTCCGCCAACACGCGACGCACTTTTTCGGTCAGCTCCTCGACCCGGAAAGGCTTCGCGACGTGCGGCAGGTGATGGCGTTCCAGAAATTCCTGGGTGTGCGAGGAGAGCACATCTCCGGTCACGAAGAGAAATCGCTTCGACAGCGGGTTCCCCATGCACGCGAGCGTCTCGTAAAAATGCTGCCCGTCCAGGCCAGGCATCTTCATGTCGCAGATCACCAGGTCATAAGACGCGCGCGCGGCGCGCTCGAGCGCCTCGTACCCGTCCAGCAATGCTTCCACCCGAAATCCCTCGTCCTCAAGAACGTCGCTGATGAGCCGCGCGACGGTGGGTTCGTCTTCCACGACAAGCACGCGCGTCCCCTTCCAGGACGCAAGCGCAGGCGTTCCGGCTGCCGTCGAGCGCTGCGGCAAGGCCGGCGCCTGCCCCGCCAGCACAATCTCGTGGTTCAATACTCCGGGTCCCGTCGCAGGAACAGCCGGCATGCGCGTGTGTTCCGCGGGTGCTGCCGGAAACTCCAGAGTGAAAATCGCGCCACCACCCGGAGGGCTGGCTACCATCACCCGACCGCCATGTTCACGCACCACGCCGTGCACGATCGCGAGCCCCAGACCGGTTCCCATCCCGGCGGGCTTGGTGGTGAAAAACGGGTCGAATATCCGCGAGGCAATCTCCGGAGGAATCCCGGGGCCATCGTCGCTGACTTCCAGTTGCGCGTGACGGCCAGAATCGATGCATTTGGTGCTCAGCCGGATGGTGCCGCCATTGCCGCGCTGCTCAATCGCTTGACGCGCGTTGCCGATAAGATTCATCAACACCTGTTGCAACTGGCCGGCATCGCCGAGCACGAACGGCAAAGCCTCGTCCAGGTCCAGCGCGACGTTCACCTTTTCGGAGGCCAGCCTGATTTTTTGCAGATCCATCGCGCGCAGCACCAGCAGATTCAGAGCGACTTTGCGGCGCTCCGGGCGCGATTCCCGCGCGCTTATCAGCAGCCGCCGCACGATCATGCTGGCGCGCTCCGCTTCCTGGAAAATCTGCCGGACCTCGTCCGACTTTCCCTCGGCCTGGCTGCGCAGGAACAACCGTTGCGCGTAGCCCAGGATGCTGGTGAGCGGATTGCTGAGCTCGTGGGCCACGCCGGTGACCATCTGGCCCAGCGCGGCGAGTTTTTCGGTGTGCAGCAGTTTCGTCTCACGCGCCTCGTGCCGGGCGGTTTCGTCCTGGCGCTCCCGAAGAACCAAGGCCGTGGTCGCAAGCGCCGCTCGCGATTCCAGACGTTCGATGGCGCCCTGTGAGGCCCGGTCGTCCCGGAATCCCGCAGCCAGCACGCCGATGGTTTCCCCTGCTGCTTCCAAGCCGATCACTACCACGCGCGACACCTCACCGTGAGGCCACGGCGTTCCGCTCCGCGTCCGGACGACGACGGTGATCTGCGCTTTCCGCGCTTGTTGCCAGATGCCTTCGAGGTACTGGCTGTCCAGCGATTGCAGCCAGGGGACATCTCCGCTCTGCCATGAAAGAGCGCGTCGCTGGTTTGCTTGTGGCTCCACTGGTGCGCTCATGTCCGAAAGCGATTCCGGCACACGGGCATGACTGGCGATCAGCCTGGCGCGCGGCGCGGGACCGGATATCCCGGCGGCATCAGGGCGCGCGCGCAGCACCGCAAACGCTGCGCCGAGCCCCTCGCCCTCGAGGCCGCTGTCGGTGCAGCTTTCCACCAGGCGCGCCAGGACTGCATCACTCGCGCCGGCGCTGACCAGTTCCTCGAGAAAGCGCCTAGTCACAGTAATGTCGGCCTGGCGCTGTTGAGCGCTCCTGCAATACTCGTCCCGCTCCAGCACCAGGGCCAGTTCCGCCGCCACTGACTCCAGCAACGGGAGGGGCAGGGCGCCATGCTTTTTGTGCGAACCCGCGAGTAGCACGCCGCGCAGACGTCCACGGCTCTCGACGGGCACCCATAGAGCCCGCTTTATTTCGACCAGTGCTCCGAGAATGATGTGGTTCCGGGCGCCGCCCAGATCCTGCGCCGCGCTTTTTCCAGCGTTCAGAAGTTCCACGGGAAGTGGAGCTTCCGGCGACAGCCTTTCCCATTCCGGTGGCGTCGCTTCGCCGTCGCGATCCGCGACGATCCCGCGAAATTCGACGAACCCGCGCCCAGGCACGTGTTCGCTGTCCGCGCTTTCCATCCATACGCCAACACGATCGGCTTTCCCATGGGCTAGGAGAAAATGAACGGCTTCCTGTATCAGTTCGTGTCTTGCAATTCCCGCGACCGCGGCCCGCGCCACTCCTCGCGCGGCAACTGCGGGTCCGTTTTGTCGTGCTCTGAACCTCATCACGCCTCAGGATGGGCGCTTCAGGATCCGCGCCTCAGAATCATCAACTCAGAAGGCAAGCCGCAGATGTGCCTCGAGTGGCTCTAGCCGGTGTTGTCAAACCGCAAGGCCATCCGGGGCGTCTTGTACGCCAACGTACGGAGCGTTTTGCCTGCATGTCCCCTTGCACTGGCAGGACCAATCCCGTCACTCGATTACCCTTCTACAATCAATGACTTAGGCGGGTACATGTGGTGGGCACCGATACTTTGCATCCCATGTCGAAACTCGATTTTGGCTAGCGTTCCGAACTGGACCGATTAAGGTTTGTCGCGCGGCCTCACGGGTCGGGGAGTGCAAATCGGGAAATGAACACACAAGGATCGCGCTGGGTCGGTTTCCGGTTTGCCGTTCAGTCGACCAGAACATCGGATCACTACTGCAGATTCGGTGAGAAACACTAGGCGCCAAGGCAGGAGTGATCTGGAGCGTGTGAACCAACCTCTGAGGAGTCGATTCCCTCTCATGGACAGTCCGTACAGCATCCGTATCCAAAGTGTGAATGTCGACACCAGTCAAAAAAACTTGACAGACTATCTGTTATTGATATATCGATAACTGACATAGCCATGCCTACTGCGGCCAATCGCGTTCCAGATGACCTGCAACACCTGCTCCCGCTCACCCCCGCGGTCTTTTTTATTCTCTTCGCGTTGGCCGAGGGGGAGAAGCACGGCTACGCCATTATGCAGACGGTCTCTCGAATTTCTGACAACCAATTCCGTATGGGCCCGGGCACGCTCTATACAACAATCCAGAGGCTCTTGGATCTGAATTTGATTGAGGAAACGGAGAACGCCGGCGGTCAATCCGACCACGAAAGCCGGAGAAGGTATTACAAGCTGACCCGCACGGGGAAGACAGTCCTCGCAGCTGACATCAGCCGGATGGAATCTGTAGTGCGCTTGGCACGTAAGCTAGCGCCGAAAATATCGGGGTGATGTTATGACCAGCGCTGTTCGAGTGAGTTGTCGCCTCTACAAAATGTTGTTGTTCACGTATCCGCGCGATTTTCGCCTGCGCTTCGGGAGCGAAATGGTAGCCACGTTTTCTGATCTGGTCGGCGGCGAGTGGGAACATAAAGGGCTGGCCGGAGTCGTGCGAGTGTGGCGGTCCGCACTCGCGGAAGTGTTTTCTGTTGCGGTGCCACTTCAGCTGCAAAGTTCAATTCTGGTTGCGATGTCACTGTCTTTGCTTTCGTCGTTCGCCTTGTTTATGGCGATATTCCATGCAATGTCGGATGTGTGCGACGGCAAATAGTTAACTGGTTCAGCGGCTCAAAGACAATTTCGGCCGAGAAATCACCATGACTCTGGTCAATCGGCGTCTTGCCTTATCGGGACTGCTTTCCGCGATCGCTTTGCTCACGCATGCGATTGTGCTATCAGCACAGCAGGTCGAACAATCCTCGCTTCGCTTTGTGCCAAATCGTATGGCTTATTACCATGTTCCAGGTTTGAGCGTAGCCTTTATTCATAATGGCACTGTGGGGTGGACTCAGGCTTTCGGTGTTGCCAGACTCGGCGGTGAGCCGGTAACGCCTGAGACCTGGTTTCAGGCTAGTTCCATCGGCATGCCGATGACAGCAGTGGCGGTGCTGCGACTTGTGGAGCAGGGAAAACTTAATCTCGACGCTGATGTGAGCCAATACCTTAGAAGCTGGAAGCTAGCCACCAATAAGTTTACGGAACAGAAGAAGGTGACGCTCCGTGAATTACTCAGCCACACGGCAGGCGCAACCGTCCACGGCTTTGAGGATTACGCTGCTGGAAAACAGGTACCTACGCTTGTCCAGGTGCTTAATGGCGAAAGCCCAGCAAACTCTGCACCGGTGACGATTGACTTTGTGCCTGGGTCACAGTTTCGATACGCTGGCGGTAATTACGCGATCATTCAGCAGATATTGATCGATGTGATAGGCGAGTCATTCCCCGACTTGATGCAGGAACTGGTACTGCAGCCGCTGCATATGGTGCACAGCACGTTTCAACAACCCATTCCTGAGAAACTGCAGCCACTGGTAGCAATGCCCTACGATAAAGATGGGAACGCGATCGAGGGCGGCCCGCGCATCTCCCCCGTGATGGCCGTTGGAGGTCTGTGGACGACCCCTTCCGACCTGGCGGTGTTTGCTTCGGGCATCCAGAATGCTTTGGCCGGGAAACCCGGTGCAATAGTGTCGCCCTCCACGGCTCATGAGATGTTACAGCCAGTTCTCGGAGACTATGGACTCGGCTTTTCAATCGCGGGAAGTGGCTCAAATCGTTATTTTTGGCACCCCGGGGCGACTACCGGGTTCCTAGCCGTTTTCTTCGCATATGAGGAGAAGGGCGATGGCGTGGTCTTGATGAGCAATGAGCAGTACAGCAAAGCGCTGATGCTGGAGGTTATCCAAGCCCTCGCGAAACAATATGGATGGACCGAATTCCCGACAGATGAGTCGAGATTCAGCAATCCTTGGGTCATCGGCCTGATCTGCACATGTATCGCCGTCATTACCTATTTGCTCTTTCGAATAAGCAGACACCGCAAGAGATTCCTCTTTTCCAAGCTGGGGCAATAAAAGCCCAGCGAAACAATCAATTAGCCGAATGGTTGGCAGCGGAAGCTGAACCACTGCCCCCGGGTCTGCGGGTTATGCTCCGAGAGGCGTCGCATCGCGCGATCTACATGCGCGGCGCGAGCGGCTCACTGCTCCGCGGGTTCCATGTGATATTGCTTCAGCTTGCGGTACAGCGTGGTCTTTCCAATTCCCAGAATTCGCGCGGCCGCCAGCTTGTCCCCGGTGGTCTGGCGCAGGGTGCGCAGGATCGCCCGGCGCTCCAGTTCCTCGAGTGGAAGCAACTCATCTCTTTCCGGCACGCGGTCGCTGGTGGGATATTGCAAGCTGGACGGCAAATCCCCCACGTGCAGGATCGGACCCGAACCCAGCGCCACCGCACGTTCGATGGCATTCTCCAGTTCGCGAACGTTCCCTGGCCAGTCGTAGGAGATCAACCGCCGCATGGCGTCCTCGGAGATCGTGCGCGCGGGCCGATGAGGATCGGAAAATTTATCTAGGAACGACATGACCAGCAGGGGGATATCACTCTTACGCTGGCACAACGCAGGAATCTTGATTTGCACCACGTTCAGGCGAAAATACAAGTCCTGGCGAAACGAACCGTTCTTGATGCCGGCATCGAGATCGCGGTTGGTCGCCGCGATAATCCGCACATCAATTTTTCGCCGTTCGTTCGAGCCGACTGGTTTCACTTCGCGTTCTTGCAGCACACGCAGGAGCTTGGACTGCAAATCCACCGGCATTTCGCCGATTTCGTCCAGAAACAATGTGCCGCCGTGCGCCGTTTCCAGCAGTCCTTGCTTTCCATGCAGCGCCCCAGTAAATGCGCCTTTCACATAACCGAACAACTCCGACTCGATCAGCGTGGGCACCAGGGACGAACAGTCCACCGGCACGAAGGTGCGCTCCTTGCGCGCCCCGGAATAATGCACGCTCCGCGCCACCAGCTCCTTTCCCGTGCCGCTCTCTCCCAAAATCAAAACCGGGTACTCGTGCTGGCTCACCTTCTGGATTGTTTTGTAGACTCGCTGCATTCGCTCGGACAAACCGATGAGGCCGCCGAAGCCCGGCCGCGTGCGCAGCTGCTCCCGCAATAGTTGATTTTCCTGCTGCAGCTCGACGGCCCGCGAAGCTCGCTCCAGCCGCGCGCGCAACTCTTCGATGCGAAAAGGTTTCGTGACGTAGTCGATCGCGCCCATCCGTGTGGCCGCCACCGCTGAGTCAATCGTTCCGTATTGCGTCAACACGATGACCGGAACGTTCGGGTGCGTATCGTGAACGCGCTTCAGCAGTTCCAGGCCGCTGGTATGCGGCAGCATCAGATCGGTCAGCACAATGTCGACCGCGGTGTTCTCCAGGACTTCAATGGCCTCCTCCGCGGTGGCCACCATGGTCGCGTTCATGCCCGTCAGCTGCGCTACTTCTCCGCAAGCCTCGCGGATAGTGGGCTCGTCATCGACGATCAGGATATTCATAGGCGCTGTTTCGCGCAGAACCACCGCTTCTTCACTCATCATGGCTTGGTCATCCTCCGTGTCGATGTCGAACCACCGTCTGCTTGCATCCCCAGTTCCATTTCAGGAACGCTCGCTATCCCTTAATAAGTAAGTATATTACCTCTATTGTACTAAACATGTATCTACCGTTTTGGGAATGGTCGATGCTCGATTTCTTCGCCACATCGCTCTAACCGTCAAGGCCTGAGACGCTTGCAAGAACGGAACGGACCTCCGGCCTTCAGGTTCGTTTTGGTCCGCAAGTCACCCCAGCCTTGGTGATACCAAAAAGAAAAACGGGCCCTTCGAGGTGTACCTCGAAGGGCCCGTCAGGACTGATTCGGTTATGGTGCCTGACCCGCGCTACCCGTTGCCGCGATTCGCGACCGCGCGTTGCGAGTCCCGGGTCACCGGTTTAGTACGTCGCACCTTCCGGAACGAAGATGAATTCGACGCGACGGTTTTCCTTCTCCGTGCCCTTCTCCGTGGAGGCTTGGCCCGTTCGCGTCGTGCTGCGCGACGCGTCGATGCCCTTCTCTCCCAGGTAGGCCTTGGCCAGGTCCGCACGGCTCTGCGCCAACTTCGCGGCCCTGGGCTCCTTCGGATCGGCGTAGCCAATGATGACCACTTTGGCGGTGGGGTCGTTCTTCAAGCGCAAGGCCACGTCGTCTCCGACGCGCTTGCAGAGGTTGTCGAAGCGCGCGACGCCCGCCTTGGTGTAACCGCACTCGCCGACCTTGGTAGCTTGTGGGGGCGGTGGCGGCTGCTGCACGTCAACGGTCGCTTGTCCATCGGCCTTGTCGCCGCGAGAGTCGGTTACCGAGCAATTTACCTTGTAACTGCCCGGTTGCAGACCCGTGGAGTCAAACGTCGCGGTCGGACCGTTGCCGGCGACCTGGCCTCCGGTTGCCGAGTAGCTGTAGGTCAGATCCAGATTGTCCGGGCTGCTGGCCGTCGAGGTAATCGTCGACTTTTCGCCAGGAGCGATCGAACTGGGGTTCGCGGAGCAGGAAATGGTCGGCGGGTGATGCGGCTTCTCCTGGACCTGAATATCCGCGGTGCAGGAGGTTGTGCCGCCTTTCCCATCGTCAACCTTCGCGGTAACCGTGTACGTGCCCACGGCCAAGCCAGAAGAGTTCCATCGCGCGTCCGGCCCGGTGCCTTCCACCGTGCCACCTGTCGCTGTGTAGCTGTAGTTCAGAGGTAGACTCGCCGGGCTGCTGGCCGTCACATGAATTGCGGAAGGATCGTTCGAGCCCTGATACACCGACGCCGGATTTGCCGAGCACGAAGCCGTCGGTGGTCCCGATGGCGGCGGTGGTGGCGGTGGCGGGAAGCCCCAGCGAATCACCACGCCCGTTCCTGCGCGGAAATTGTTCTGACGCCCGCTGGGATTCAGATTCACCCCGTTTGCGTTGGTCATCAGATAGTCAAGCTGTGCGAATCGCCACGCGATGTGCTTGGTGAATACCACATCAACGCCGCCGCCCGCCGCCAGAGCGAAGGAGCTCTGCCGGGGGCCGCCGGTGACCGCCCCGTCGGCACGGAAGTCGCCGATTAGAAATTCAACGAAAGGAACAAAATATTTCCGGCGCAGGTTCAGTCGCGGCCCGAACAGAAAGGTCTGGAAGCCGCCCTCAACGCTCCCTGTGACCGGGACAGCTCTGGAGAACGCGTACGTGCCGGCTTCCGCCGTCAGCCCGATCCACTTATTCACGTTGTAAGTAAATGATCCGGTTCCGCCGTTGTTATTAAAGTTTTGGAAGCCGCTACCCGGTTGAAAATTGACGTAGCTGTACATGCCCGCTAGTTCATACTTTGGCACCAATAGCCCCGGCCCGTCTTCGTCACTGCCTGCGGATGCTGCCGGACCCGGAAATGGTGTCGCCCGCGGAACGTCCGGAATGGCAAAGCTGCTTCGCGAGGCCGCCGGAACCGCATTGGTGGTCTCCGCCGCGCTTGCCGCCGTGTTATCCGCCGCAGTCTTCGCCGCGTCGCGGGTGCTATCTTCTGCCTGCTGAGCCCATGCCGGCAGAACCAGCATCGCGCTAATCGCCACTGTTAGACACAACCTGCGCATCGTATCCTCCCAAAAGATTCACCACGAGATCACTTATTATTTACGCATCATCGGGACTAACCACTACGCTCGGTGAACTGCGTCAGATGCATTTCAACCTGTACTTGTCCTTCGCTTCCTACTTGGACCCAGCGGCACCACTCCCCGGATCGCCTCAGAACATCACCTCAGGGGTTTACTTCACAAGAAGCAACAAGATTGGTGATCTAGGGTATGTCACACGTCGCCGTTTCTGCAAGAGTTTCCTCCAGTTCGCCCGTTTTTCCCCTCTGGTAATTTTTGCTTATTGAGACGTCAGTTTGGCCCCTTCGAGGTACACCACAACCACCCCGCCTTCGATTCTTCTCGGAATCAAAGGCGTCCCGAAACATAATTCGTTAACGCACCGCCAAGGCCCTGCGGATGGCGCGCTTGGCCCGGCAGCACAGGCCCTCTCATGTGCTGGTTCAAGGCTGGCGCTTGTCCAAAGACTCGCTGCGCTCCCGATTTTCCTGCTGTTCACCGCGAAGCGGAATTCTTGCTTGCCGCTTGACTGGCGTCCGCGTTGAACACCGTCACTTCCACGCGCCGGTTTTTCTCCCGGTCATCCCGCGTCTTCTGATCGTTTATCGGCTTGTCTTTCCCCAAGCCCACGATCTGTATCCGGAAAACGGGCACGTTGTGCTGCGCCACCAAATACGTTTGTACCGCCTCGGCCCGCCGCCGGCTAAGATTCAAGTTATATTCCGCAGACCCGGTCTTGTCGGTGAATCCCTGGATGGCGATGAAATACCGCTTCAGGTTGCCCACTTCGCCCGTCACCAGTTGATCTAGCTGCTGTTTGCCATCGCTGGTGAGTTCGGCGGAGTTGAACTTGAATAGCACCGTGACGTCGCCCGCGGACTTGTAATCATCCAGGTTCGCAATCCGGTCGCTCAACTCGCCGCGCAATTCCTCCTTGACCTGATCTGATTTTTTCGAAGCCGCATCGGCTCTCCCAATCGCGTCACCCGCACGCGCGTCGGCCGACGTGGCCTTCTCATCCGCCGCGCTGATCTTGTTTTCCGCTTCGTCCAACTGCTTCTGCGTGCCTTGTTGCTTTTGGTCGACTTGCCCGACTTTGGTGTTGACCGGATCCACCTGGTCCGCCACATAGCGCTTCGTTGCGCAACCTCCGAGTAACATCACTGCAGCTAAAATTGCGACTTCTACTCTCTTCATGGGTTCCTCCTCACGACGGCATTCGATCCGCCAAGCCCGGCACTAAAAGGGCGTGGCGAGGCGGACGCAGGCTGGTCACACGTACCCCCATCGGGCACGTTCGCAACCTTAGATGAAACAACCAGCCACTTGGGTGGCAAGATCTTCGAACTAAAACGCGCCTCACCTTGGTCTTGTCTGCCCTTCCGAGAGGAACTCCTGGAGGCCATCTTGGATGACTTCGAGGTGCCGTGTGGGGCAACGAGCAAGCCCTTGCGTACCTTGCGAGGGTCAGCAGCATCTGATCTCTACCAGCTTGAAATGCGCAGCTTGAAACACGTTCCCGCGTCTCCCCGCACGTGGAGAGCCGCGGTTCCACTTGCGTTTCCGACGCGAGGAACCCGTGGCGCCATTACCCTCTAGCAGCCGATGCAGCCGCATCTTCAGGAGAGAAGACATGAAACTCGCGATGAGCGCAGTGCTGTTAACCTTGGCCATAGGCGCACCCGCCTATGCCTTCCAGGAGCCAGACAAGGACAAAGAAAAACCCAAACAGGAAGAACCCAGGAAGCAGGAACCCGAACGCCAGCAACCGCAAGAGAAGGAAAAGCAACCGCAAGAGAAGCCGCAAGAGAAGCCGCAAGAGAAACAACCGCCACGAGATAATCAGAAGCAGGACAAGGAACAAGCCGACCGCGCACGACAGACGGACAAGGCGCAACAGCAGAATGAAAAACAACAGCAACAAACCGTTAAACAGGAACAACAAACTGAAAAAGATCGCGCCAAGCAAGATCGGGCGACCCAGGAGCAACCGCAGCGCGACGCGCACAATAATGTGCAGCCAGCGCAGCGCGACGCCGGCAATCACAACGCCCGCCGTATTCCCGACCAGGATTTCCGCGCTCACTTCGGACGGGAACATGCTTTCCGCGTCGCTCGTCGCGACGACCGCCGCTTCAATTACGGCGGCTATTGGTTTGTGTACAGCCAGCCGTGGCCCGCAGGCTGGAGTTATGACGACGACGTCTATGTAGATGACATCGATGGCGAGTATTACCTGATCGATCCCGTACATCCGGGAATTCGCTTGTTGCTGATCGTTGGGAGTTGACCCCGGGCTCTGCACGGGGCCGAAGAGATTCGGCCCTTGTTTTGCACTACCCTTGTTTTGCATTACAGGCGTGGCGATTCACGGTGCGGAATCAACACAGCGACGGTTCGCCAACATCGAGCCTTAAGGTTGTGTAATTATGCCGCGATCGCTCGCGGCTCAATTTCAGGAGCCTCCATGCTTTTCTCACGTAACTTCACCGCTCTGAGTCTCTGCTCCGCAGCCTTGGTCCTGGCAAGTTGTATGGGCTGCAACACCAATGATCCCGACCAGCGCGCGCGCGACGAAAAAACCCGCGACGAAGTCGCCAAGGCCACCGAGCGCGCCAAGCCGGCCATCGAGGACGCCGGAAGAAAACTGGGCGAAGCTGCCCACGATGCGGCCGACCAGGCTCGCGCCGCCGCGGAAGGTGTCCGCGAAGGCTGGAACAATGGGCAGCACCCGCTGGTCGACCTCAACTCCGCTTCCGAAAACCAGCTCTTGGATCTTCCAGGCATCGATCGCCCGGTCGCCCGCAAAATTATTGAGGGCCGCCCGTATCGCGACAAGCACGATTTGATCGATAAGGGCATTCTCTCCGGCGCCACCTACCAAAAAATTCGTGATCAGGTGACCGCCAAGTAGCGTTGTCAATCCCAATGCTCCCGATCGGCCCCTTGGCGGCGAGATTCTTGTAAGAGTCCTTGCAGACACAGCGGCATGGATTCTCACCGAGACACCTCGATATATTTGCATCGCTAGTTCGCGGTCGGCGATCGCGCGATCGCGCGTAACGGGTCCGTGGTATGGACCCCGGGCAAGTTCCTCAGGCATGATGTCACTGCTGCATGTCGCTAGTGTTGAAAGTTTCCGCAGCACGACCAGCCCCGAAAACCTCTCGCAAGGACGCTGATCGAAGATGCCACTGAAGCCATTCAACGCCTGGGCTTACCTTCTCTACGCACTCGCCTATTTCCTCATTGGGATCGCCGCCGTGCCCAAGTTTGCCATGCTCGTCTTCAGCCGCTAGGCGATCTCATCCAGCGTGGCACAGAGACTCCTGCATACGCTCGGTTTCGAATGGCCGCTGGTCTTACGACCTCGATTTCGTCAATCGGCATGGACTGGGCGAGTGCCGAGCCTGACTCTTTGATTTGGCGATGGCACCCACCATTTTTCCAGCGCGCGCTAGTGGCGCAAGAAGGTCCGCTTGTGCTCTGATACTCAGCGCACGCAATCGTGAAAGCAAGCAATCGCTATGAATGATTTTCCCAAATTTGACCTGACCGGGAAAGTCGCCCTCGTGACTGGCGCCGCGCGCGGCCTGGGACGCGCCATTTCTCTGGCGCTCGCCAATGCAGGGGCGGACGTGGCACTCGGCTTGCGCGACATCGCCACTGGAAGCGATCTCGCACGCGAAATCGAATCCATGGCCCGCCGCGCCCTTCCGCTGCAAATGGATGTCACGCACCTCGATCAGATTTCCCGCAGCGTGGCCGGCACCGCCGCGCATTTCGGAAAGCTGGATATCCTCGTCAACAACGCTGGCGGCGGGTTCACCAATTTCGCCCTGGATGTCCCAGAATACGAATTTGACGCAACGCTGGCCATCAACCTGAAGGCAACTTTCTTTGTCGCTCAAGCTGCCGCAAAAATCATGATCCGCCAGAACGGTGGCCGCATCATCAACATGAGCTCGCAGGCCGGGTTCGCCGCACTGCCCACGGAATCTATTTACTGCGCCAGCAAAGCCGCCGTCTCCCACCTCACCAAATGTCTCGCCGTGGAATGGGGCCAGCACAACATCACCGTCAACGCCGTGGCCCCGACGTTCATTTCTACGCCCGGGACCGACGAAGCGCTCTCTGATCCTGTTTTCCGCGCCGACGTGATTGAACGCATCGCCGGCTTGCATCGCATCGGCGAACCGATGGACGTCGCCGGCGCCGTGGTATTCCTCGCATCGCCGGCCGCGTCGCTCATCACCGGTCACACCGTTCTCATCGATGGAGGTTGGACGGCGCGATAATTCGCTTCATAATTCAAAAGCGTCGGCGATTCCGCGGTCCGGAGAAAGCCCGCAAAAACCAGCCATGAACAAAATCTCCGTACTCGATACGAATTGGGTCGGCCATCCGAAATCCATCGCCGCCGTGCTTCTTGAATCCGAAAATCATCGCGCCATCATCGATCCCGGCCCGGAATCTACGCTGGCCACGCTGCGCGAACAACTACGCCTCCACGGTCTGACCGTCGCGGATCTCGAGGCCATTCTGCTTACGCATATCCATCTCGATCACGCCGGCGCCACTGGCGCGCTGGTACGCGAAAACCCCGGGCTTACCGTATACGTGCACGCCAATGGCGCGCGGCATCTGGCCGACCCGGCAAAGCTCCTTGCCAGCGCCACGCGCCTGTGGGGTGACCAGCTCTCGATCCTGTTCGGCGAAACGCTGCCAGTCCCGCCAGGAAATATCCGCACTATGGATGGCCCGCAAACACTCACGCTCGGCGCCCGCAGGCTCGATGTGGAGTACACGCCCGGCCACGCCTCGCATCACGTCAGTTATTTCGACGCCGATGCAGGCGTAGCCTTTATTGGAGACACTGCCGGAATCCGCATCGAGAACGGCCCCTATATTCTCCCCGCCACGCCCCCGCCCGATATCGATCTACCTCTCTGGGACCAGTCCTTCGCCACCATTCTCGCGCGTCGCCCCACGCGCCTTTTCCTTACGCACTATGGCTATTCCGATAATCCGGCCGCGCACATCGCCGAATTCAGAGAGCGCCTCCACCACTGGGCCGAAACCGCCGAAGACGCTCTTGCCGCCGCTGCCGAAGATCCCACCGCGCAAGATCCCCACGCCCGCGATGCCGCGGCCATGAACGCGTTCGTAAAAAAATCGCGTGCCGAAATGGATGAGAAGCTAGGCGCCGTGGAAGCCGAACACCATGCCTTCACGGGCGCGCTAGAACTAAGTTTCCTGGGGTTAGCGCGTTACATCCGCAAACGCAACGAAGCCGCAACTTGATCAGAGACAGAAGGCGTGACAAGAAATGAACCGGAAGAGCCTGGCGAAAGGCTCACGATCGGAATCAGGGAACTATGAGTTAAGCCGGTTCGGATTCGTCGGGGCCGGAGGCCGGAACTTCCGCCGGCAACGAGCGAGCGGTTTCGGTGGCCGAAGTTTCGGGCGCCGTGGTGGAATCCGCGCGGGCAGCCAGCGCTTCGACAAGGAGATCGACGATTTTCTTGGCATTCACGCCGTCAGGGTCTTTATCGGGATTGTACTGCGCCACGTCCAGCCCCAGCAGATTCTTGCTCCGTGCGAATTCTCTCAGGGCGTCGCGAACCGCGTCGAAGCTTAGTCCACCGCTCGCCGGCACATTCACCGGCGGAAAGTCTTCCTGACTGAGGACATCAAGATCCAGGTGCAGAACAAACTCACGAGTATCGGCGTGCATGAGATTCAGCGCTTCGGTTGCCGCCGAGCTTGAGCCCTTTGCGGCGATATCTTCCGCGGACACGTGGCGCAACGGAGACTTGCTCAGAAATTCCTGTTCGGGCGGATCGAGCCTGGTAATTCCGAACAGCGTGACGTCGGGCTCGCGGACCAGCGGCGTTTCGCCCCAGAAGCGCACGAGTTCCGGAGCGCCGCGCCCGATGATGTGCGCGACCACCATGCCGTCGATACGCCCCGATGGTGTTGATGCGGGCGTGTTCAGGTCGGCGTCACGGTCGAACCACAACAAATTGATGTGCTTGTAATAGCGGCGGGCTCCGGTAAGCAAGCCGATGGATTGCGCACAGTCGCCACCCAGCACCAGCACCAGCGCGCCGCTTTTCATGGCGACTTCGGTGTGAACCTTTAAATCGTCGAGGCCGGCGACGATCGCGGGAAGGTTACGGGCGCGCCGATGTTCTTCATCGTCAGCGAAAAGGCGGGGAGCGCAGTCACCATAGTCGATCACCTCGAATCCAGCGCCCTGCAAACGCTCGACGAGTCCGGCAGCGCGCAAGGCGGCGGGAGCTTTCTCGGAGCCAGGCAAAAACGCGGCGGCGCTCGACGGCGCGCCGATCAAGGCAATCTTCTTCGGCTGACGGGCGATTTTGACCGCCAAAGTTTGGCTCCTTGTATTGTGTTTCCCAGCGCGAGGCTGGGCTACGGCTTACGAATCGGTTCGTTCTTTTACTGCATTCCGAGCGCGTCTATAACTGGCCCCTGATCCTTGAACAGTTTAAGGCGACCGCAAAAAGCTTTAAGAAAGCAGGCCCACAACTTCGGCGCGCTGATTCGCCGGGCTAAAGCCTGGCGCCTACATTGGCTCCCGCATCCTCGGCTGTTACCGGCGCGGCGCGGATGCGATGGTAGCCAGCTCGGGCGGCAAGGTGAACCGCACGTCTTCTCGAATCAAGTCGAGATCGCGCTGATCCGTGAATCCGATCTCGGCGAGGCGGCTGCTCACTTGCTCAACAAGCACCTCGGGAGCGGAGGCTCCGGCCGTCAGCCCGACGCGTTCGATCCCTTCCAACCATTGCGGATCGATGTCCTTGGCGGAGTCGATGAGTTGCGCTTTGACGCCACTGCGCTGGGCTACTTCCACAAGACGGTTGGAATTCGAGCTGTTTGGCGAGCCGACGACGAGAATGAAGTCTACGTCCTTGGCGACTTGTTCCACCGCTTCCTGGCGATTTTGTGTGGCGTAGCAGATGTCGTCGCTTGCAGGGCCCTTGATGGCCGGAAATCTCTGGCGAAGGCGCGCCACGATTTCTTGCGTATCGTAGAGACTGAGTGTCGTTTGCGTGAGGAAAGAAAGCTTGTCGGGCTCGGCTACTTCCAAGGCGTCCACGGCGGCGACGGAATCCACGACGATGGTGCTGTCGGGAGCTTCGCCGGAGGTGCCCACGATTTCCTGATGATCGCGGTGGCCAATCAGAATGATGGTGCGCTTTTCGCGGGCAAACTTGAGTGCCTCCAAGTGAACTTTGGTCACCAACGGGCAGGTGGCGTCGATCACTTTCAGCGAACGGTCCTTGGCCTCGTCGCGAACTGTGGGAGGCACGCCGTGGGCGCTGAAGACCAGCACAGCCCCGTGGGGCACGTCGCCGATGGCCTCGACGAAAATGGCTCCGCGGCGGCGTAACTGCTCGACTACATAGGTGTTATGCACAATCTCATGGTGCACGTAGACCGGAGCTCCATATGCCTCCAACGCCAGCTCCACGATATCGACAGCGCGCACGACACCCGCGCAGAAACCTCGCGGTCTGATTCGCAGCAGTACTTTCCCATTCTTCTCGGTCGGCATCGTCATCCTAAGGTGCAGTTTCGCAAGAATCTATCATACCTCACTCTCCCGCCAGTGCCACCTTTCGTTACCGAAAATCGTTGTGACTCGAGACGGCCCAACCATGGCCGGTGGGAGAAGCGATCGTCCATTTTGGCGCTGGTCTAAAGGGCCGGCGAAAGCCAAACTGCCGGCATGACTGCTGGCGAAATGAAGATCGATCCTGTCGTGCTGGAGGGCATCCACGTTCGGCTGGAGCCCCTGTTGCGGAAGCACATTACGGGATTGTGCGAGGTGGGACTGGAGGGGCAGTTGTGGCGGTGGATTCCCACTCCAGTGCGGACCGCGGATGACATGGCGGCTTACGTTGAATTGGCCTTAAAGGAACAGGCAAATGGCGTGTCGCTGCCGTTCGCGCAGATCGAAAAGGCTACGGGGCGACTGATCGGCAGCACACGTTACATGAATATCGATAGGGTACATCATCGCGTGGAGATCGGGTGCACGTGGATCGGGCGCGAGTGGCAGCGCACGGCCGCAAACACCGAGGCAAAATACTTGCTGCTAAGGCACGCGTTCGAAACGCTGGGCTGCATGCGAGTGGAACTGAAGACGGATTCGCTGAACGAGAAATCACGGGCGGCAATCTTGCGAATTGGGGCGAAGCAGGAAGGCATATTCCGGAACCATATGATGACGTCCACCGGGAGAATCCGGCACACAGTCTATTTCAGCATCGTGGATTCGGAATGGCCTGGCGTGAAGTCGGAAATGGAACGCAGATTAAACAGCTGACGCGCGGGAGATTCCGGCTTTCTGTTGCGATTGTCCAAACGAGTTCACATAAGCCCACACCAGTCAGCGTTAGCGCCCGCGATTAGGCGCATTCGAATGCTCAGGTTGACTGCGTTCCCTCAACGATTGCGATTCTGGAAACTTTGGTCGGAATACTAACCACCGCTTTCTGCCTTCCATTTTGCGTCCCTATCGGCGCATATTGTAGGTACGCATCAGACTATGACGGAGAATCGATTGGGGCCCGAAGCCACTCGAGAACAGCGGCGGAGCGAGCGGATCAGGTTGAGTGTGCCCGTCCTTATGACGACGGAGACGCTGGACCACGAACCCGTGCAGGAAGTGACGCAAACCGTAACCGTGAACGCCCACGGTGGTCTGTTCAAACTGAAGATGGAAGTGCTGGCGGGCCAGCCGCTAGTTCTCTTGAACTTGCAGACGAACCAGGAGCAACGCTGCCGCGTGGTGCGCGTCGAACAATTGCCCGGCGCAGAGTTTGGAGTGGCTTTCGAGTTTGCGAGTCCGGCACCGGAGTTTTGGTCGCTGAAAGCTGCTCCGGCCGATTGGAACGCAGTGCGGTCGCAGTCCTGATTTCGGCGACGAAGAAGGTCGAAGGCCGCTTCTTGGAACGGTAGTGTTCTGTTATCCTCCCGGTCCATGTCATCCGTTGAAAACAAAAAACAAAGCCTGACGCAGGCGTGGTGGTTTTTTCCGGCGCTGATTGCAGTCTTCTATTTTGCGGCGCATATGGCTACCGCTACGCGCTACGGTTATTTTCGCGATGCGCTCTACTACCTGGCTTGCTCGGAGCATCTCGATTGGGGTTACGTCGATCAGCCGCCGCTGATCGCGGTACTTGGGTGGGTCGCGCGGCACACTCTGGGGACTTCTCTGCAGGCGCTGCTGGTTTGGCCGGCGCTGGCGGGTTGTGGGCGAATTCTGCTGACGGCGGCATTCGCGCACGAATTGGGAGCGCGGCGATTCGGCACGACGCTGGCGGCCGTGCTCGCCGCGACGCCCGCTGTCTGGTACGTACTCGATCACCAGTTTGCGATGAACGCGCTGGAGCCTCTTTTCTGGACCGGATGCGCTTACGCGCTACTGCGGATGATCAACACTGGGAACGTCAGACTGTGGCTGACGTTTGGCGCAATCGGCGGGCTTGGGCTGGAAAATAAATACTCCATGGGCTTTTTCGCGCTGGCGATTGTCGCCGGATTGTTGCTGACGCCGCAGCGCAAGTTGCTGTTTACTCCCTGGCTGCTGGCGGGCGCGGGCGTGGCGCTGCTGATTTTTCTGCCCAATCTTCTGTGGAATATTCATCATCACTGGCCATTTCTTGAGCTCATGCACAATATTCGAGCCTCCGGCAGGGACATCGCGCTTCCGCCGCTCGCGTTTATCAAGCAGCAGATTTTGTTGATGAGCCCGCAGACACTTCCCTTCTGGCTTGCCGGGTTGTTCTTTTATTTTTTCGCGCCCCAGGCCAGGGCTTACCGGACGTTCGGGTGGGCGTTCGTGATTACCATAGGGTTTTTTATGCTGGCTCACGGAAAGAGCTACTACTCGGCGCCGGTGTATCCACTGGTGATGGCGGCGGGCGGCGTAGTCACGGAACTCTTCCTTTTTTCGCCACGCTTCCAAACACGGACGCGATTGCGCTTCGTGCTGGAATGCTCGGCTTTCGTTTGGCTGATCGCCCTCAAGCTGGCTCTGCTTCCGATATCCCTGCCAGTGCTGCCGATCGGCACCTTTTTGCGATTCCAGCAGGATCTGGGACTCGAGCCTTCACGGACCGAACACAGTCAGGTGAATGTCGCGCTGCCACAGTATTACGCCGATGAATTCGGATGGCCGGAAATGGTCGCGGCGGTCGCGCGGGTCTATCACTCGTTGCCGGTGGAAGAACAGCGCAAGGCTGCGATCTATGCGGACAACTACGGAGAAGGCGGCGCGATTGACTTTTTTGGGCCGCGGTATGGGCTGCCGAAAGTGATCTGCACGCATCAAAACTATTTCTTGTGGGGCCCGCGCGAATACAACGGCGAAATTGTGATCCTGGTGGGTTCCAACGACATCGAGGAGGCTCGCTCGCATTTTGCTTCGGTCGAACCAGTAGCCGAAATCTACAGCCCTTACGCGATGCCTTACGAGAACCGGCCGATCCTGCTGGCTCGCGGGTTGAAGGGAAATCTACGGCAGCTTTGGCCGCGCTTGAAGAACTGGGACTAGCAAAGACCGACGGATTACTCTCGACGGCACAACCCCGCGTATCCTCTGCAACTATTCCCAGCAGCCAGGTGTTAGATAAATCGGTAGGAATTTAGCTGTTCTAGATAGGAGTGTAGCGATGGCGTCTTGGTGTTTTCCCAGAATGAAAATGACGGCGCTGGTAGCGGTCGTGTGTCTGAGTGGCTTGGCACTGGCCGGATGTGACGATCATGTGCAGATAACGCGAGATCCAGACACTCATATCGCGAAGGGTATGACCTGGGCTTGGCAGCCCGAGCCAGGCAGCGCGGCAATGTATAGCCGAGATAATCGTCGAGTGACTTCGCGCGACACCCTGGCCCGCGATCAAGCTCCGGTGCGCGACAACAACGCGCAGAACGACGTCGTCCGCGACCGCGTGAAGATGGCCATCCAGCAAACGCTGACGGCAAAAGGCCTGGTGCAAGTCAGTGACCCCGCCGCCGCGGATTTTCTAGTCGACTATCACTTCGCGGTGGATCACCGCAGTGAGACGGTCCAAACGGTCTATCCGGTCGCTTATCCCGGGCTGGTTTGCGGACCCTACGGGTGCTATCAAGGTTGGGGTTACGGACCGGCGGCCGTGGGTTACGAGCGCGTCCACTTCCGCGAGGGAACGATCGTGTTCGACCTCACGCAGCGTCTCAACAATCACCTGGTGTATCGCGCCATTGGCCAAAAACCCGTGAAGCGCGATGCGTTCTCTCTGACGCAGGACGAAATCAACGGGCTGGTGAATCACCTGCTCAAGGATCTGAAACCGAAAAAGTAACGTAACCAGACTTGATTGCACGATCTGAAAACGGGGGCAAGCATCGTCGCTTGCTCCCTTTTTGTTTCGCCACGCGGCTACGGCAAGAGACCGAAGGCGGCCACGCTGTTCTGCGTGCCCACATAGACTTTGCCGTTGGCGATCATTGGAGTGATGAATTTGTTGCCAGAGAATTGGTCGCGGCTATTGGCAGCTTGATTCGAGTTGTACAACTCGGTAGCGAGGTTGGTGGCGTCGTAAGCGTGCAGGACGCCGGTGCCGCCGTTTTCCACGACCCAGACAACGCCATTACTCGAACCATTTGCCGAGATCGCGGGTGTGGCGCCGGGATAGCCGAACGTATGCGTGCTGTGTGATGAAGGGGAAGTCGCCAGCTTTCCGCCGGAAATGGGAAACGCCTTGATCGAATCACCGACGGAGCCATAGTAGACCGAGCCATTGAAGTAGCTGGGTTTCGACCAGACGCCACCGGAGATCTGACCCGTGATCTGTTGATAGATATTGTCCTGGCTGGCGTTGAATTTGCCCATGTTGTCGCGATCGACGACGTAAATGATGGAGTCTTTTCCGGATCCTACTGCCAGGTGCCGGGTTGTGCCGTTGGAATCGACAACGTCGGGCAAAAGTAGCGGCCCCCCGGAGCCGAAGTCGGTGTCGGCGTTGGATTCCGACACGGTGTTCAGTGGCGTGAAGTAGTCGAGCAGTTTCAACGGGGCGGACGAAGAAATCTTTGCGAAGCAATTGCCGCAATTCTTGTTCGCCGGGAAGCCGTTGGAGTCGAGCGTGGTTCCGAAATCTCCATTTCCGATAATGAAATAGATGTTGCCCGAAGCATCCGCCGCGGGCGCTGTGCCCGCCATCCAGATGCCGCCCTCATTGCCGTTCGGAACCATGTTTAATACGTTGGTTTGCGCCAGCGTATCGGCGCTGTATGCCATCACCCACGAAGTGTACGGACCGCCATCGCAATGCGATCCCCACGTGGTGTAAATCGTGCCACTCACTTCCAGCAGTCCAGGCCGCTCGTTGTATTGCGCGGGATCGAAGACCACGTTTCCGTTCGAGCTGTTCGCGCCGGTTCCTGGGTACGTCGCGGTGACCGTCGTCGGACCTCCGAACAGTTCCGCGCCGGTCGTCAGGTTGAGCGCGTGGATGCGGTGAATATAGTTGCCGCCGGAAGTTTTCGACACGGCCATCAAATAAATGGCGTTGCGCGTTCGGTCGATGACCGGCGTGGAAGTAATGCCGATTTCGGGAGTAACCTGGCCGCAGCCGCGATCATCGCTGGAAGTCTCTCCCGAGGCCAGCACGGATTTTTGCCAGAGGATCGTACTCGCGCTGCCGTTGACGCTGTCGGCGTCGAAAGCATACACGCTATCGTGCTCGGTCACGACGTACAGAACGTTTTTCGTTCCGTTATTGGGGATGGCCAGGTTAGCAAGATAGAGCGGCTGAGCGTCCACGTGGCCATCGACAGCAAACGCGCCGATCTTCCCGAATTTGGTCTGATTCACGTTCGCGGGAGTGAGCACGGTCTCGTTGAGGTTTTGCCCGGTGCGCAGGTTGTCGTAGTGATAGGTCGTCACGTCAACCCCGGAGGGTGGCGTGGTCGCGGGATTCACAGTGAGCGTCGCAGAGGTGCTGGTGACGCTCCCTCCGGAATTCGTGACCACCACGTCAAATGTAGACGCGGAGTCGCCGGTGACCGTCGGCGGCGTCGAATAGCTCGCCGAGGTCGCGCCGCTGATATTGACACCGTTTTTCTGCCATTGATAGGTGGGCGCGGGCGTGCCGGTGGCAACCACGTTAAATGTCGCAGCCTGTCCCACGTTGACCGTCTGGTTCGCAGGCTGCGCCGTGATTTTCGGAGCAGCTGTGGCTGTAGACGAAACCGTTAGAGTCGCCGCATTACTGGTTGCGCTGCCCACCGAGTTGGTCACCATCACGCGGAACTGCGAACCATTGTCCGCGGTCGTTGTCGCAGGGGTGGTGTAGGTGGACGAGGTAGCTCCCGTGATATTCGCAGTGTTCTTCTGCCACTGATAAGAGAGCGGAGCCGCTCCCGTCGCGATCACACTAAACGTCGCGGTTTGTCCCGGCGTTACGGCTTTGCTTGCCGGCTGCGCGGTGATCGATGCTGCCGTCGGATTGGAGGTGTTTCCGGTACTACTGCCCGAACTACTGGAGGTCACCGCTCCCGCGCAACCCGCCAGCGCACATGCAGCCATCAGGATCGTCAAGAATGTTGTGGTCTGGTTGGCGCAAGCTGATCGACGCACGCGTAAGCTCCCGTGGAATTCGCCGCATCCGGTTCCTTCCGGTCCGGTTGCGGCTTGGACAAAGATCGAAACTCGCCGCACAAACCAGTGCGCCGCGACCCTGAATGTACTCAGGTTAGCATCGCACGCGCGATTTACATCTGGCCCGGGGGACAGTTGTGGGCCAGCGTCCTTGTGCATCTTTAGGATTAGGTCGTGTGCCTGCCCGCGACCAGGAGGTCCCACCTCACCGCTAGGCCGACCCTGGCCCTATCGATTTCCTGTGTCGCGCCTTGCCAGCGTGTTCTCTTCCTTTTATCCTCGGTATCCTCATGCTCCTGGAAAACAAGCTCTTGGAAAACAAGGTCGCACTGGTCACCGGGTCGGGCAGGGGCATCGGCCGCGCCATCGCCCGGCTGTTTGCCAACGAAGGCGCTGCACTGTTTCTCACCGCCCGTACCGAAATGGAACTGGCCGCCACCGCCGGCGAGATCAATGGCTCAACATACAATCATGAGACCGCGGGTTACGTCACCGCTGACCTCACCCACGAAGCCGGGTGCATCCGTGTAGTCGCCGCGGCTCGCGAGAAATTTGGACGCATCGACATTCTGGTCAACAACGCGGGGCACTACGGACCCGTTGTTCCCGTCGAGGAATATCCGCTCGCGGAATTCGACGGCGTGATCGCCGTGCACCTTCGCGCCGCATTTCTCCTGAGCAAGCTGGTGCTGCCGGAGATGTATCAGCGCGGGTCCGGCGTAATCCTGAATATCTCCAGTCTCTCAGCAAAATCAGCCTTTGGATGGGGTTCGGCCTACGCCGCAGCCAAAGCAGGCATGCTGGGACTCACCCGCGTCACTGCGGCGGAAGCGGCGCGCAAAGGCGTCCGCGTGAACGCACTCTGCCCGGGACCTGTCACCGAAACGCTCATGTCGAAAGAACTCGGCGCCACCCTCGCGCGAAAGCTGGGGGTCAGCCCGGAAGAACAATTGGCGGGATTCTTGAGCACTTTGCTGCAAGGGCGAGCACAGACGGCGGACGAAATCGCTAGCGCAGCGCTATTTCTTTGCTCCGGGCAATCCAGCGCCATTACCGGCCAATCGATCAACGTAGACGGTGGCGCCGCCTTTTTCTAACACCGCGCCTGACCGGCTTCCAACCCCTTGCAATTCGTTGACTTGCACCGCGTGTAACCCTAGAATCCTGTCAACGCTTCCCTGGAATTACCATGCTCGGTAAAACCATTTCGCACTACCAGGTTACCCAAAAATTGGGTGCCGGAGGCATGGGCGTAGTCTACAAAGCTGTTGACCTCACGCTGGAGCGCACCGTCGCGCTCAAGTTCCTTCCTCCCGACATTGCCGTCACCGACACCGACCGCGAACGTCTGGTCCACGAAGCTCGTTCCGCTTCCACTCTCGATCATCCCAACATTGGCGTCATTCATGGGCTGGAAGAGTCCGACGACCATCAGTTCTTCATCGTCATGGGCTACTACGAAGGTGAAACGCTTTCCCAAAAGCTCACTCATGGCGTGGTTCCGGCCAAGGAAGCGCTTGATCTCGCCATCCAGATCGCCAAAGGCCTCAGCGCCGCTCACTCCCACAACATCGTTCATCGCGACATCAAACCTTCGAACATCATCATCACCAACGATGGCCTCGTGAAGATCGTCGATTTTGGCCTAGCCCGCGTGGTCGCCTCGGCCAGCGCCACGCAATCCATCTCCTTGACCGGCACGCTTCCTTACATGGCTCCAGAGCAGATCCTCGGCGAACCGGTCGACCAGCGCTCCGACGTGTGGGCGCTCGGCGTGATTCTCGTGCAGATGTTTACCGGAAGTCACCCATTCGTGCGCCCCAATACCGCGGCGATGACCTTCGCCATCCTGAACCAACCGCCGGCGGCTCTCGACGCGGTGCCTCCTGCGGTCCGACCTCTGGTGTATAGGGCGCTATCGAAGAAACCGGAGCACCGGCACGCCAACGCCGGTGACCTGTTGAAGGATCTGGAGGCGGCCAAGGCGGAGATCACCTCGACGCCCTCTCCGGTGGACGAGCCTACTCTCACGCGCGCTGTGAGCGCGCGTGAGCTCAAGAAGTTCATCGAAAACGCTTCCACGCCGCGCTGGAATGCGGGACCCGCGCGATGGCCGGTTCGCCTGGTGCTGGCGATGATCATGCTGGCTTTAGTGGCGGCAGCCGGTGTGTTCCTCCCTGCGATGCGCGAACGTCTTGCGGGACTCGTCTACGCCAGCACGGAAAAACATATCGCCGTCCTACCTTTTGAAAATGTGGGCGATCCGCAGTTCGAGCCAGTGGCCTCGGGCCTAATGGACGCGTTAACTAATGAGCTTTCCAATTTGGAAGCCGCGCAGAAATCTTTGTGGGTCGTTCCGGCGAGTGAAGTCCGCAGCCACAAGGTTCGCGATCCCGGTACGGCCTATCGTGATCTGGCCGCCACGATGGTGGTCCAAGGAAGCGTTCAACGAAAAGGTCCCGTCGTATATTTGACGGTCGTGCTGATTGACTCGAAACGCATGCGGCAAATTGGTTCGGTGCAGGTGCAGGACGGCTCGGGAGATCTGGCGTCGGTGCAGAACCAGGCGGTCTCGCATCTGGCGCGGATGATGAGAGTGAACATGTCGGAGACGGCGCTGATACCTGAGAAGAGTACGGCGCCGAGCTCGTACGAGTCCTACCTCAAAGCCCTCGGCTATATTCAGCGCTACGACAAGCCCGGCAACCTCGATCTGGCGATCGAAGCGCTGAACTCCGCGGTGCAGACGGACGCGCGTTTCGCGCTGGGCTATGCCACCTTGGGAGAGGCATATCGCTTGAAGTATCAGACCGACCACCACCCGGGCTGGCTCGAGCAAGCCGCTGCTAATTGCAATAAGGCCGTGGAGATCGATGATCGCCTTCCCGCGGTACACGTCACACTCGGGCATCTCAATCTGACGCGCGCGAAGATGGACCTGGCGCTGCAGGAATTCCAGAAGGCGCTGAACATCAATCCGCGCGATGCCTCCGCGGTGTCGGGGCTGGCCCGTGTCTACGAACGAATGGACCATCCCGCCGAGGCCGAAGCCAACTACAAACGTGCGATCGCCTTGCGTCCCGACTACTGGGATGGCTATACGGCGCTGGGAAATTTCTACGACCGTCAGAATCGACCGAAAGACGCCATCGCGCAATACCGGCGGGTTATTGAGCTCACGCCCGACAATCCCGCGGTCTACAGTAATCTCGGCGCCGAGAATATAGGGATGGACGATGCGGCGGCCGAAGCGGCGCTGAAGAAATCCATCCAACTAGCACCGAACTACGAGGCGTATTCGAATCTCGGCTGGCTGTTCATGACGCAAAAGCGCTGGGGCGACGCCACTGAGGCCTTGCACAAGGCCTTGGCGCTGAATGATAAGGATTGGCGGGTGTGGGCCAACCTGCTGGTTTCCTATCAGTGGCTCGACGATCAGGCAAACGTGCAAGCGGCACGCGCCAAAACAATCAGCATTCTCGAAGAAAACGCCCTTCTCAACTCCCAGGACGCATCCGTGCAGTCCAACCTCAGCACCTTTTATGCGGAGGACAAGCTCCGCGAAAAAGCAATTGCCCGCGCGGACTCCGCCTTGGCTCTGGCTCCCCAAGATCCAGGCGTGCTTGCCGATGTTGCGGAAACGTATGAGGACCTTGGCGACCGCAAGCGCGCCGTGCAATATGCGCAGCGGAGTTTGAAAAAAGGTGGTACGTTAAGCGACCTTCAGCGGCGTCGCGCGCTGCGAGCGCTGCTCGCCGACCCGAGTTTCCGCTCCAACGGAAAGCAGTAAGTTGAGAGGAGAAAGAACATGGCTACTCCAGGTACAGCAAAAGCAAAGGCCAAAGGGATCCAGGTACCGACCACAGCAGTGCCACCTGTCGTCATCTCAGTCACCAACGGAGTACCCGACAAAGATACCGTGACGGTCAACATCGGGGGAACCGTGCGGTTCGACAATAATGACAGCGTCTTCTACCTTGTTCGCTTGACGGACCACGACAAGCACGCAGCCATCGACGTTCTCTTGCCTGCCGATGGCAGTGTCAGCTTCATGCCCGACCCGGACGCCAAGGCGAGTGATGAGGTTGACTTCGATATCCTGCAGGTCACCATGCAGAACGCCGCTAAGAGCTTGCCAAGCTCCGCTAAAGGCGTAATTGTGGCCAGCGGCGGTGGCGGCAAGATCATCATCGGCTCCTCTGTGACCACCAACCCCCCGCCCAAAAAGGCGTCGCGCTAGTTCGAGCGAGACCTACGGTTGTACAGCACGCTGCGCCGCTTCTGTTCGCCCAGCGCAGCGTGTCCGTACAAGCGCTTGTGACGCGTGCCAACTCTGGAAGTGTGTCGGTGCTCTTGAGATTCGGGTATGTTCTGTTCGAGACGGCGCGCTAAACGGTTAAATTGGGCAGTCGATCCATTTGCTTTGCCGAATGACGCCGCGCTCGTCCGTTGCCGCGGCGTACCCGCATTTTTTGTCGGTGGCGTCTTCGAGCAACAAATCGTATCCCTGGCCGCCTTGCGTCAGGTTAAGACGCAGCCTCCACCCCGGCAAGATCTCCGGGCCCCTCGTGAAGTGTGCCGTCGCGAACTCGGGAATGTGGGCCAGACACTCCTTCGCATACTCCGCAAATTCCTTACTGGCTAGGAGATCGTCCCAGTTCGCGTACGAACCGTGCTCCGCTTGATAGACGACTTCCACCGTGTTGATCGATCGCAGGAGGCCGACAGCCATAGAGTGTCGGCTGTCCGCGTCTGTAGGCTCTACAGCTGCGTTTTGTCCATACTGGGGAATGGCTGCGCCCAGCGTCATCGCAGCAACAACTACACCGAGGAAAAGAGTTCGCCTTCGCACGACATCACCTCCGTAAATGGTGCCTGGCACCATACTGCTTATGGAGGTTACCAACTGTCGAAAGGTTGTGCGCACAATGGCAAACAGCGCCTCAGTGGACTTCATTCTTGTAGACGGTCCCGCCCTTCATTACGAACTTCACGCGCTCCACTTCGCTAATGTCCTTCAATGGGTCGCCGCTCACAGCCACAATGTCCGCCCACTTCCCTGCCTCGACCGTTCCCATTTTGTCGATCCAACCCAGCAATTCCGCGGGCACCACTGTTCCCGAGCGAATCGCCTGCATCGGCGTCATGCCATACTCCACGTAATATTCGAATTCCTTCGCCTGGTTCAATTCTTTCCAGTCGAAGCCGCCCGCATCCGTTCCCAGCGCAATCTTGACGCCCTTCTTCAGCGATTTCTGGAACGCCACTTTTTCCAGGTCCACCATTTTGGTCCAATTTCCACCGCGTCCCGGCGCCACATACGCCCCCACGGTAATCGTCGGAACCCAGTACACGCCTTTCTTCACAATTTCGTTGATTAACGCGTCAGTTAGCCCGTCGCCATGCTCAACCGTATCCACGCCCGCGCGTAGCCCCGCGGCGATCCCATCGCTACCAATGCAGTGCGCCGCCACCTTCTTGCCCAGACGGTGTGTTTCGTCCACGATAGCCTTCGCTTCCTCATCCGTGAAATTCACCATGCTGTGCAGCACGCCGTCCGCTTCAAAATGATATTTCCGGTCGGAGTAATACTTGATCCAGTCCGCGCCGTACATGATCTGTTCACGCACAGCCTTACGCGCCCCCTCCACGCCGTCCACGTACTCAACGCCGGTCGGCACCTTCAATTCCCACGAGTAGCCCAACAACGGATACATCCCCGTCGGCGTCATCGCGCGCGTAGCCACCTGCATCCGCGGCCCTGGCACTTCCCCGTTCGCGACCGCAGTCTTCACGTCCACATCGGCATACATGGCCCCTTCGGTTTCCAGGTCGCGGATGGTAGTGAATCCGTGATCCAGGGCGATCTGCGCGTTGCGTGCGCCTAGAATCGCTCGATACGGGATCGACTGCTTCAGCAACTGCGCGTCGTAATCTTCAGCGGTGATATCCCCGTTCAGCAACACATGCGTGTGCACATCAACAAATCCTGGCAGCACCGTCGCTTTCGAAAGGTCGATCACCTCCACACCCGCGGGCGCGGTCCCACCCGGCGTCACCGAGACGATCTTGTCTCCCTCGATCAGGATCAACGCATTCGTCACCGGCGCGTCGCTCTTGCCGTCAATCAAGCGACCCGCACGTACGGCGACCTTCTTCGTCGCCACTTGCTTTTGCTTAGCTTGGCCGAATACGCCCGGCACCATCGTTCCGACACCAACCACCAGCCCAACGACCAAACCAGCCATCCGCACGAACGAAATTCCCCGCATTTTCATCCCATCCTCCTCAACGGCCGCAAAGCGTAACACAAAGCCTTGAGCAGACGGGAAGATGTCGGTAGTGCGTTTAGCTACCCCCAAGGAAGCGAACAGCGCCGTGCCAGGTAGTGCAGCGACTCCTTAAACCGACTACGTGGCGTCGTATATTGTGCCTTGGCTTTCCGGAATGGTGGTTCGCCCGCCTGGACTTAAATGAAAAGGGCCAACCGGTCTCAAGTCCGGTTGGCCCTTTGTTTCATGTTTTGTTTCCACTTATGTTTCGTGTTGCCACAGATTCGAGGCCAATTTCACCCCGGTCCGTGTGTGCCCTGCAAACCTACAAAACCTCGATTAAGTCGTCTCGTCGGTAACTTCCGAACTTAGTGCGCGGCCGCAGAACCCGGGCGCCGCAACGGCCGACGAGCCAGATCTTCCACCGCGGACACGCTCCGCTTTGCCATACTCACCACCGGATGCCCGCTCTCCGCGACGCGTTCCACGCCGACGGCCCACGCCTTCTGCAACATATACAAGGTGGCGATCACAACACCGAAAACCGCAAAGACCGCCGCGAACAGCGCGAATGCCGCCAGCAGCTCCCTGACGAAGTACAGCTGCAGCGCTCCCCCAACCCCTAGGAACCACCACATCCACGTCCTGCTGTTGTCTTTGGTTTTCATCTCTTGGCCTCGCTCCCCTTAACCCTGACAACTCGCCGGTCGTTTCGTGACTCCTGTTGCCTCGTCTCCGGCTTCTTTCGATGCGCTGACCTGTCCACTCGTCTTGGTCATCGCCGTACCTGTACCATTTGACACGAGTGGGAGAGCAAACGCGATGGTACACAAGTCACATTTTCGCCTTTAAACGACCGGCCTAGTACGTTGTCGTTTCAATCTGAGACAGAGTAAGCGATTGATAAAACAAGCTTTAGATGGATTCTGAGCTTTCGCTCGTTCTTCGTCAAGGATTCGCCTGACCTGCCTGAGGGAAACCTGACCGGACGTTCAGGCGGTTCGCCGCTCAAAATCAACCCCTGGCAACCGTCCAGAGTCGCATTGCTCCAAGATTGGGTGGTAGACCTGTGGCGCCCTTCGGCCACCCTGGGACCCGATCCCAATACCCCAATTGGGGTCGAACAGAGTAGCGGCGCACATTCAAATGGATGGTGATTCAAGGCACAAAAATCGGGAAACAGATTGAAACAAATAGGGTTAGACGCTAAATGAGAGGTGAGATTCCGAAACGATCCTCGAACGAAGCAGCAACCTACGCTCCTAGTTCCCCTTTAGAGCGTAGCCCACATCAAACGGCAGCTTTCCATCCACCCGCAGCACCTTCACCGAACTGTTGATCGCGTAAACATCCACGATTCCCACAGCCCCCGGCGTCTCCTCCACGGTGCGCAGCAAATCGGCATCGTTGTCCACGATCTTGATCAACGTCCGCGATTCATTCAGTTTTCCCAGCGCGGCCTTTAAGTCCGCCGGAGCCATGCCGAATAGCTTTTGGATTGCAGGATGCATCTCCGGCGCCCCAGGATCAGTCATCACCAGTGTGAAGCTCTTCCCATCCACCCAGCTCTTCTGCGTGCCCTTGCACAATTTCACCAACTCCGACAACTGCACATCCTGCAGCTTGGCTCCGGCCGACATGATCACGGCGATGTTCTTGGCCGCCGGAAACGACGGCAGCGCCAGCATCAATGCCACAATAAAAGCGGCCAAAAATCCGAGCCGCTGGCCCCAGGTCTTTCCGTTCATGGTTCCCACATCACCTTTCGGGAGAGTTACCTGAAGTATTAGGACCACCGGGTGACTCGCACAAGTGCCCTTTTCGCGCCTTGTGTCTAACCGTGCGCCCTCAGACATTTTGTGGCTAATCCATCAATCGTTTTACCAAAGCGCACACCTGCCCGTGAGGCCAGTATCCGCTGCGAGCGCTCAGACGATACGGTGGCTTCTGGGCTCGCTCAACTTTCTTAATCTTTGGGCCGGGAGCGTATTACATGAATCGCTTTGCTGTGCGCTATTTGCTGCTGATTTTCCCATCCCTCTTTGCCGCACAAGCTTGGGCGCAGCAGCCTCCCGCCGCTCACGTGGAAGAGACCGGGCGCAAGGAAGCCGTGCCCGCCACCCCTGCCAGCCCTATCGCGCCCATCGGCCCGATCGCCCAACGCCAGCTCTTCGGAACCGTTCCTATAGCTACGAAGTCCGACGACGCCCGCAAGCTCCTGGAAAAGTCCATCGACCAGTACGAAAACGTGCTCCTCGACATGTCGGTATCCAACGCTCATCAGGCCACCACAAAAGATCCCCACTTCGCCCTCGCCTACGCGGTCTGGTCTTACGCCGCAAATCGCACCCAACCCGCAACCGAGGCTCTCAAGCGTGCCAAGGCCCTCGCCTCCAAAGCGACCCCTGACGAGCAACTCCTTATCAATTGGATGGTCGATGTTCAGCTGGGCGACAACCTCGCCGCCATCGGAGCCATGAACGATCTGCTCGCCCGTTTCCCGACCGATAAGCACGTCCTCTATCTCACGTCCGAATGGCTCTACTTTCAGCAGGACTACGGCCGCGCCCGCAAGATGATGGAGAAGATTCTCGACATCGACCCCAATTTCCCGCCCGTCCTCAACATGCTGGGATACTCCTACATTGAAACCGGCGACCCGGATCCCGCCAAAGCGGTCAGTTTCCTGCAGCGCTATGCTTCCTTGGAGCCCAATCAGCCCAATCCTCAGGACTCCCTTGGCGAAGTTCTACGCATTGCCGGCGACGATCAGGGTTCTCTCGAGCACTACAACTTAGCGTTAAAAATCATCACCAATTTTTACAGCTCCCAAATCGGCATCGCGGACACCCGTACCCTCATGGGCGACTATTCCGGCGCCCTCTCCGCCTATGACAAGGTCACCGCGTCGGCTACCAATTCCCGCGACCGCCTCCATGCCCAATTTCAGAAAGCGCTGGTCTCCTTCTGGGAAGGCCAGCCGGAACTCGGTCGCAAATCCCTGGATTCGCTCCTGGAACTGGCTCGCCGCCAAAAGGATCCCTACGCTCAATTCGAAATCGCATTCGGCCGCGCCCAGCTTTCAGCCGACCGGGCCTCCGAACTCGATCAACTGCGTGCCCTCGAAGTCTCCGTGCAGAAGCCGATCGTGGGCATGAGCGAGCCCGACCGCAATATTTCCCTGGCATCGGTGCTGCGCGAAGAAGCCCGCATCGCTTCAGCCAGCGGTCAGACCGACCTCGCCCAAGAAGCCATCGCCAAACTCGAACGCAGCGCCGCCATCACCCGCGACCTGATTGTCGAAAACAACTACGAGTCCGCGCGAGGGTACGCTTTATTCGCGCAGGGTGACTTCGCCAACGCCGCCGATGAGCTAGCCTCGGATCCACACTCACCGCTGGCGTTACAGCAGCTCGCGATCGCCCAGGAAAAGCTCGGCAGCGCCTCAGCCGCGGAATCCACCCGCACTCGCCTGAAATACCAGCGCGCCCCCACCGTAGAGTGGTACCTAACAACCCACGCACCAGCATCAGTAACAGCCGAAGCCCAGTAACCACACCCCGCAGGGGCGTGCCGATCCCTTGTAGGGGCGGGGCTTGCCCCACCCGGCGTCAACCCAGGCACAATTCCCACTCGGAGCACCCACCGTTATTCAGCGACCTGCTTCAGTCACACCCAAGACTCTCCGTGACCTCTGTGCTCCGGCCTCTGCGCCCTCTGCGTTAAAGCTTTTGCCTTTTGCCTTTTGCCTTTTGCCTTTTGCCTTTTGCCTAAAACTTCGCCTTCCCAAACGTAACCCGCAATCCGCTAGACAAAATCTGATCATTCCCCTTAAGCCCCACAAGCGGATTGCTGATATACCGATCGCTGTAAGTCACCTGCCAACTCAACCACGACTTCAATTTCGTCGCCGCGCTCGCGTCAAACTGGAACCGATACTCACCGGTATCACTCACGTTAGGAAAAAACGACGCCTTCTCACTGAGCGTCGTTCGACCATTTAGTTTCGCGTCCAACTCCTCCCCCACCACCACTTCCCCCGTCTTTCGCGTCGTATTCGTCAAAGTGGTTGGCGGATTCGGAGAAAAATATTCCTGCTGAAAGTCCGCGCCGCCGAACACATCAAACGTGGCATTCGCGCTCTTGAATACGTGGTACCCCAACCCGCCGCCCAGCACATTTCTCAGGTCCAGGTGCTGGAACTCGTCGTATTCGAAATCCGTGAAGCCAAACACAAACACCCGCTCGTTCAGATTGAAATCGCCCCGAATGCCGCCAATGATGTTATGCGCGGTCGTTCGATTTGGTGGATTCGTGTCGTCGGTGGCATAGACTGCCGTCGAATACACCGTAATTTTGTCCTTCGCTGTCTGGCGCACCGCCTTCGCCGCCAGGTTGAAGCTCAGCGTCGCAGAGTTCCCCCGCGTCAGACTCAACCCCGTATCCACCAAGCCGCTCCAGAAGTCCAGCAAGTGTGGATTCCTCAGCCGGTCGACCTCCGCGTCGTACGCCTTTTGCTCCGGATCGTTGCGCACCGTCACCACGGTATCCTTCGGCGCCGCAACTTCCCCGGTGGTCGCGGTGGTCACATCGAACTTCCCATCCACCGTAGTGACCGGTCCCACCACCGTCTGCCCATCTTTCAACGTCAGGTGCAGCGCTTCCGGCGCCACGATCGCCGTCACCGCATCCCATTGCACCGTCACGTCTCCGGCAAATTCCGTTTTGATCAGCAACTCCGTCTTGGTTTTGTCGTCGGCCTTAACATCCACCTTCACAATAGTCCCGCTGATGCGGTCCCCATTCTTCAAAGTCACTTGATCGGCTCGCGCGCTTACTCCCAGTAAGCACAAAACCATCCCCAGAAAGACACTTCGGCGCACAGTAGTTCTCCTTTATATGAATCAATCGTCGGACTTCCCCCGAACGTACAGGCTGAGCGGATTGTTAGCTGCGAAATGAATTCGCCGTAGCGGCCGCCTTCCGAAGCGGGCGCTGTTTGCCCCTACCCGCTTTGCGCGGGCGGACAACCGGCGAAGAAACGGCACCTAAGCTTACAGAATTCCGCGCACCGCTCCAACGTATTCCGTCAGAATTCTGCTTGCCCCTTACGCGTTAAAGTTCTCTGACGCCTTCAGGTATACTTGTCCGTTTGCGGACAAAACCATCAAATTTCGGCCCGTTCCCATACCGATACTTCGGAGAATTGATCTTGCGGACTCGCTTGCTCACGCTTTCAGTCACTCTCGTCCTTTTCTGCTCAGCCTGCCAGCAACAACCCGCTCTAAAGGAATCTCCCGCCGCGCCCCAAACTGCCTCCACCACCCGCCCCACCATCGTCTTCATGACCGACTTCGGCACCGCCAATGACGCCGTCGCCATCTGCCGCGCCGTAATCTACGGCATCGCCCCGGACGTTCGCCTCACCGACATCACCCACCAGGTAACCCCCTTCTCCATCGAAGAAGCCTCCCGCTTCCTCTACGGCGTCACCCCCTACCACCCCGCGAACACCGTCTTTCTCATCGTCGTCGACCCTGGCGTAGGCACCACCCGCAAAGCCATCATCGCCAAATCCAAGAAAGGCCAATACTTCGTCTCCCCGGACAACGGCGTCCTAACCCCCACCCTCGACCGCGACGGCTTCGACTCCGCTCGCGAAATCACCAACCAAAACTGGATGATCCAGGCCGCCGTCTCCTCCACCTTCCACGGCCGCGACATCTTCTCTCCAGCCGCAGCCCACCTCGCCGCAGGCTGGGACTATAATCTCGTTGGCCCCGCGCTCCCCGAACTCGTCCGCCTGACCACAAAAACCGCGGTCGTAACCGAAAAAGGCATAGAAGGCGACCTCATCGGTCTGGACGACCCCTTCGGCTCCCTGATCACCGACATCCCCCGCGAGGATTTCCAAAAATTAGGCTACGTAGTAGGAGACAAAATCCCTGTCCAAATCAACAAAAAGCCCGTAACCTTCCCGTACGGCAAGACCTTCATGGACGTCCCGGTAGGCGACTCCCTTCTCTACATCGACTCCCGAGGCCGCGTAGGCATAGCCGTCAACCAAGGCAACTACGCCAAGAAATTCAACGTAGAAATCCCCGGCACGATCTTCATCCCCTCCAAACACACCCCCATCAAGCCCATAAAGCCCGTAAAGTCCTGATCGGTGCGCTTGCCGATTAGGGCGCCCAAAACCATGAGCCGAACGCAAATCCTCTCGCATCGAAACTCCGTTAGGAGGAAGCGTTATGAAAGCTGCAGTCGTTCCCGCGGTCAGCAGTTCGTGGCAGATCAAAGACGTTCCGCAACCTCAACCCGGACCGAATCAGGTCCTCGTCAAAATGCATGCGAGTGGCATCTGCTACACCGATGTACATCTGACGCTCGGGCACCTTCCCGGACCATTTCCTCGAATCTTAGGCCACGAGCCAGTGGGCGAGATCGTTGCCGTTGCTCCCGACGTCACGACGCGGAAGGTGGGCGACCGCGTGGGTACCGCCTGGGTTCAATCCACCTGCGGGCGCTGCGAATGGTGCCAGCGTGGTCGCAGAATGTTCTGTCCCTACATGCAGGGCACAGGAATTCAGGCACAAGGCGGCCACGCCGAGTACATGCTGATGAATACCGACGCAACTTATCTGATTCCCGACAAAGTTTCCTACGAGCAAGCAGCTCCGATCTTCTGCGCGGGCTACACCGTCTACAGCGGGCTGCGCTGGGCCGATCCCCAGCCGCACGAGCGCGTGGCCGTGCTTGGAATCGGCGGCCTTGGACACCTCGCCGTGCAATACGCGAAGGCAACGGGCTTCGAGACCATCGCCATTTCCCACTCCCCTGACAAAGACAAGTTGATCCGCGAACTCGGCGCGGATGAAATTGTCCGCGACGGAAAGAGCCTTGCCGCGGCGGGCGGTGCCGACATCATCCTCAGCACTTCCAATTCGACGAAGTCCATGGTGGACAGCATTCAGGGATTACGGCCAGACGGCCGCTTGATCGCAATGGGCGCGGACGCCGAGCCACTCTCCGTCTCCCTGATGGATCTCATCATGAAGCGCATCCGCATCATCGGCAGCCAGCAGAATGGTCCCGAATATCTCTACGAAGCTCTTGATTTCGTCGCGCAAGGGAAAGTCAAAACGATCGTCGAGACTTACCCATTGGCCGAGGCCGCCAAGGCCTACGACCGCGTTGCGGATGGCAAGACCCGGTTCCGCGCCGTCCTCACAATGTAATCGGCCATCCGACCCGTCACCGCCATTTTCGGGCGATCAACCGGCAACCTTCCATATTTCAATAAGGGACGGGTATCGGCGATTTGTTCACCACGCAAAATTGCGCAAAATTGAATGGTGGCGGTTTCAACGCTCTTTAGCATCAAAAGGCATGGATCGAGATTTTCATGCGCGCGAGGTGCAATTCCCCGCGATGGACGTTCGGAGGTACGGCGAGTCGTGTCAAGAACATCGGATCAAGAACAATAGTGAAATATGAGCACACTGTCCAACAAAGTAGCCATAGTGACCGGCGCCTCTAAAGGCATAGGCGCTGGGATCGCCACGGCCTTGGGAGCCGCTGGCGCGCGCGTGGCCGTGAACTATTCCTCCGACCGTGAAGGCGCCGAACGCGTCGCTCAGGCGCTCACCGGCAACGGCGGCCAGGCGATCGCGGTCGGAGCCGACGTATCCAAGGCCGCGGATGTGGCGCGGCTATTCAAAGAAGTCGACTCCGCGTTCGGAAGACTAGACGTTTTGGTCAACAACGCCGGGGTATTCCGCTTCGGCGCCATCGCGGAGATCACCGAAGAGAGCTTTCACCTCCACTACAACATCAATGTTCTCGGGACAATTCTCACCGTGCAAGAGGCGATCAAGCGGTTCGGGGCCGGCGGCGGGAGCATCATCAACCTCAGTTCCATTGTCGGCTCGCATCCGGTCCCGGGAGCTCTGCTGTACGCTTCCACGAAAGGCGCCATCGAAACGCTGACAAAGGGATTGGCGCTCGAACTGGCGCCCCGCAAGATACGCGTCAACGCCATCGCTCCCGGTCATACAGAAACCGAAGGCAATGCAGCCGCAGGAACTTTTGAGGGCGGCGCCGGCGCCGCTCTGGCCGGGAAGACGCCTCTCGGCCGGCTAGGTCGCGTCAGTGATATCGCTCCACTGGCAGTGTTCCTGGCCTCGGACGATTCAGCTTGGATCACCGGCGAGGTGATTCGTGCCGCAGGCGGTCTCGTTGTGGCCACCTGAGATCCATGTGCTGGCGTCGAATACGCATTTCGGATGAGCGCCCAGTTAGGGCAATACAAAGAGGAGAATACTATGCAACGTCAAGACGACTACTTTAACGCCTATCACAACCTGAAGCTGACACGAGATGACAAAGGTGTGCTGGTTGCTGAATTCCACGGCAACGGCGGGCCGTTCGTTATGAGCGCGCCAGCTCACACGGAATTTGTCGATGCCTTCTACCGCATTGCGCAAGATAGGGCGAACAAGATCGTAATCCTCACGGGCGCAGGTGGGGAATTCATTACTGATGTCGATTGGTCCTCTTTCGGCGATGTCACCGATCCCGGCGTCTGGAGTCAGGTTCACGACGAAGGTGTTCAGGTGTTGGAAAACATAGCCAACATCCGCGTGCCGGTCATCGCGGCGATCGAGGGACGCGCCCATGTGCACTCAGACTACGCGCTGCTTGCCAGTGTCATTGTGGCGGGGGAGGGTGCGACCTTCCAAGATGTAGCCCACTTCTCCGCGGGCGTTGCGCCCGGCGACGGCATCTTTACCACCTGGAGTTACCGCGCCGGAGCCGGAAGAGCCGAGGCCTTCCTGCTGAACCCACAGCCGCTCCCGGCGCGTACCGCGCATGAATGGGGAGTGGTTGCCGAAGTTGTGCCGAGCGGTAAGGCGCTCAGCCGGGCGCGGGAATTGGCCGAGCTCTACTTGAAAGCGCCGGAAGTGACGCGCCGCAACACCCGCATCCACTTTATTCAACCGTTGAAAGAACGCATCGTGCGGGAAGTTGGCTATGGACTGTCGCTCGAAGGAGCATCGTCTGCCGCGCTCATGAAATCAATGCAAGCAAAGCGTGAACCTGTCGCTCGGAAAGGAAAATCCGCATGAACAGCACCGAAACCTCTCTATCCCCCCAGGCCAGTAAGAACACGCAGCCGGAAGATTTTGATCTCGTGATTCTCGGTGGCGGCACGGGCTCGACCGTCGCTGCGTGGACGTTTGCCGGCGAAGGCAAGCGCGTCGCAGTCGTCGACCGCAAGTATATTGGCGGCTCTTGCCCTAATATCGCGTGCCTTCCCAGCAAAAACGTTATCCACAGCGCGAAAGTTGTGGACTACGTTCGCCGAAGCAAAGAGTTTGGCATTGCTCACGACGGCTTCACGATTGACATGTCCGGCGTCCGGGAACGCAAACGCAAGATGGTCCGCGGCCTGAACGAGATGTACATGGAAAATTACCGCCAGACCGGCGCCGAGTTTATTTTGGCCACCGGCCGCTTCGTTGCTCCCAGAACTGTGGAGGCCACCCTCCCCGATGGGAGCACTCGTCAACTTCGCGGTACGAATGTGATCGTCAGCACCGGTACGCGCGCCGCATTGGAAGCAATTCCTGGTCTTGCGGAAGCACAACCGCTCACGCACATCGAGGCGCTCGAATTAGGCCAAGTCCCCGAACACCTCCTCGTTATCGGCGGTGGCTACATAGGAGTGGAGCTTTCCCAGGCCATGCGGCGATTCGGAAGCAAAGTCACTCTGATTGATCGCAATGCACGATTGATGTCCAAAGAAGACCCGGACGTATGCGAGGCTCTTGGCACCCTGCTCGCAGATGAAGGCGTCGACGTGCTCCTGAATGCCCAGATCAAGCAAGTGTCCGGCAAATCGGGCGTCTCGGTGAACGCCGTCATCCAGCAGAACGGAATGGAGAAAACCCTAAAGGGTACTCATATATTGGTCGCAACAGGCCGCAATCCGAACACCGAAGGACTCGGCCTGGAACTGACCGGCGTTGAACTCACCGACCGTGGATATATAAAGGTCAACGAACGTCTGCAGACCACCGCGCCCGGCGTCTGGGCCATCGGCGAGGTCGCAGGCAGCCCCCAGTTCACCCACATCAGCGTCGACGATTTCCGCGTAGTCCATGCCAATTTAACCGGCGGCAACCGTGTGACCACCGGCAGGCAAGTCCCCTATTGTCTGTTCACCGATCCCGAACTCGCCCACATCGGTCTAAGTGAAACAGAAGCGCAAGCTCAAGGGATCGCCTATCGCCTGTTTAAAGTCCCGATGGAAGCTAACCTGCGTGCACGCTCGCTTTCAGAGACCCGCGGGTTCGTGAAGGCCCTCGCCGAGGCTGACAGCGATCGCATCCTCGGCTTCACGGCCTTCGGTGTCGGCGCGGGAGAAGTCTTGGCCGCCGTCCAGGTTGCGATGATAGCGGCGCTGCCCTATACCGCACTGCGTGATGCGGTCCTGACTCACCCAACACTAGCCGAAGGCCTCATACCTCTATTCTCCTCCGCGGCGTCCGCACACAACCTTGTCAAGACAAGAGGAGCCTAGCAGGCTGCGGAAAAAGGCGCGTTTGTCATCCCGAACCCGTGTCGTTTGCGGGTGAGGGATCTGCTGTTCGCAAGAAAGCCAAGGAAAAAGCACATTCCTCACCCCGTTCAAAAACCGAACGGGGTTCGGAATGACATATTTTCGAGTTTTTCCGCAGCCTGCTAGATCTCCGCCGCATGAGGTGAACTGCAACAGCAATAAGAAAAACTCGCGATCCGGTCGTTGTGCAACAATGTTCGCTACTTGCGCGAACGTTTGCGTCCATTAAACGAAATAGTTCCCGTGTGGTCGGCTAATCGGAAGCCGCCGTTTGCGAGCCTGCTTCAGCGAGTTCTGATCTTCCAGGCTTGTCGGCGTGAGCACAAACCTTGATCAGGTCGCGAAAATATCTTTGACTCGTATCGCGGTTTCCGCTGAGCTGCGCCGCGTGCGCCGCTCCATACAGTGCGCGAAAGCGTCCAGGTTCCTTTTTCAACGTGGCTTCGAATTGTTCCAATGCTTGTGCAGGCTCATTCAACTCCAGCAACATCTCGCCGAGCAACTCGCGCGCTGGGGCCAGCGGTCCCGGCGTGACCGCGCTTTTCTCCGTCCCATCTTCCAGTTCCGCCGCCGCCTTCATCTGCCGCACCGCCTCTTCTTTTTTACCTGCCGCTAGCGCAGCCCAAGCCCTGACCGCAAGCTGCTGAATTTCCACCTGCAGCGCCCAGTATTTTTCGTCGGCCCTCAAGAGCCTCTCCCGGGCCTGTTCCAGCGCCATCGCTGACTGGTTCGCCGCTGCCTCTTCCCTCAGTCGTGCCGCGCCCAGTCCGCGCGCGAACCACGTCATGGCATCCGTCTGTGGAAACGGCGTCTCCCGCACCACCAGTTGTGAGGCCTCCTTCCAGTCCTGACGTTCCAGCGCGTAGCGTGCCGGTATCGCCGCCAGCGCAAAATATCCGGCGGCGGGCCCTCCCGCGCCGCTAATCACCGCCTTCGGATCGAAGCGTGCTGCAATCTCCGACAGGGACTCCCGTACCCGCCGCGCCGCCTCATCCTGCCCCGTCTGCAGATAGGCGTAAATCTCATAATCGCTGGCGTGCAACTCTTCTGCCGTCTGACCCTCGCGCCGCGCCTCTGCCGCTGCCGCCAGGTTGCTGTCGACGGACTCTTGCCAGCGGCCCATGCGCGTGAAGGTGTGCGAAGGCATGTGCAGCGCATGCGGCGCATCGGGCGCAATCTCCGAGTACCGCCGCGCCGCTACAAGCGCGCGTCCCGCCAGCGCTGGCACGTCGTACGTATGGATAATGTAATGTGCCAGCCCCGGATGCGTTGGCTCCTCCTCGAATAATTTCTCTAAAATTGCTCCCGCCTCGAGCCGCCCGGCATATGTCTTGTCCGAGGGATCTTCCGAAGCCGTGAGCGCCAACGCATAGAAGATTTGCGCCTCATGGTCTTCCGGATATTTCGCCGCAACATCCCGCATGGCGTCGCGATAGGCGAGCAAGCGCGCTTGCTGCGGTATGCTCTCGTAGTCGCTGTATAATTTGCCCACGGCCGCGAGATACGCCCGTTCGCGATCCGTCTTTGCGCCCACCTTCTTGCCGCGTTCCACGCTCTTCCGGCCCGCCTGCAACTGATCCTGGTCTTTCATTCCCTCCGCGAATGGATTACTCCAATCGCTCAGGGCGATTCCCCAGTAGGCGATTCCGCAGGTCGCGTCCTCCGCCAGCACTGCGTTGAATCCTTCAATGGCACGGCTGAACTGGAAGGAGTGCAGTAGCGCTACCGCACGATTAAATTCCTTCTGCGCCACGCCGTTGCACGATGTCGCAAACTGCACTTCTCCCAGCTTGTCGCCATTCCCATGCCGATGCTCCTGCGACACCCCGCGCAACGCCACCAACGTTACTAGCACCGCCGCGATGAGTTTTACCCTGATCATTTCGCAGAACCCTCAGTCATCAGGATCATAGGCAGGTTCAGGATCTTCGGAAGGCTAGCTCTGCTCGTATACCCCGTGGCCAATGAAACGCATTCTAATATCAGAGTCCTCGTTCGTCACCAAGCGGGAAGGCGCATCCTTTTCAGGAGTTCGGCATAGCGTGGATCTTGGCGGAGGCTCTTCATCAACGGACCGGTTTTCAATTCAGGCGTGCCGGGGTCGCGCTGTTGAATAGCACGGTTTAGCCACTGAAAGGCCTTATCGGTTTCTCCGCGGGCTGCATAGACCTCGGCAACTTGATAGGCACAATCGTTTTGGTGGGTGGCAATGAGTTTTTTCAAGGCGGCATCCGACTCGGTGCGGCGACCGAGGGCGTCATAGGCCAGCGCTTCGCCCGACAATTTCTGCCACTCGCCGGTCTCCTTCTCGATTTCGGCGAGAGCCTCCGCATGGCGTCCCTGTGCGAGGAAGATAATGCTGCGAGTGAGGTAGAGGGAGGAAAGCTGGGGGTTCAATTCCTCGGCCGTTTGTAGCGGGGCCAGGGCTTCGTCGTAGCGGCCGTCGAGGTACAGCATATGGCCTAAGGCGAGGTGAAAATTCGCGCGCAGCGGGTCGAGCGCGATCGCCTGCTTGTAGAGTGCGATGGCGTCTTCAATTTGGCCCAGGGCTTTCGCCAGGTACGCTTGATTAGCCAAGACTGCCGCGCTGCCGGGTTCGAGGAGCGCAGCTCTCCTGAGGGAAGCGTCCGCGCGTTCCCAATCCCAATCGTAGTTAATCTGGACTAGGCCAAGCACCAGGTATCCAGTGGCCAGGTTTGGATCCAGCGAAATCGCCTTCTCCGCGCTCACTCGTGCTGCGCGAAATCCCTCGGCGTCGTTGATGAGCGAGATTCTCGCGAGCGCTTGCACGACTTGGCCGCGCTGTGCCCAGGCGGGCGCATAGTTGGGGTCGAGCTTGACGGCCTGGTCCGCGTACAAGAGAGCCTTCTGCAAGTCTTCCTTGTCTTGTCCCCGGGCGACGAAATATTGGCCCTGCAGATACGCTTGATACGCCGCGGGATTGTTGCTGCGAGAGCTTGCCGATAGCTGGGTGCCATTGCCGCTCAGCAGCCTGACTTGCAGGGCTTGGCTTACTGCGCCCGCGATTTCATCCTCCGTTACAAAAACATCGTCGATCGTGCGGTCATAGGTCTCCGACCAGATTTGAAAACCATCGTCCACCTTGGTCAGCGCGGCCGTGATTCGCACTCGATTCCCTTCTTTCCGCACACTGCCTTCAAGCACATTGGCCACCCCAAGCTTCTGCCCGACACTGCGCAAGTCTTCGTTCCGGCCCTTGAACTGGAAAGCGGATGATCGAGCCGCGACTTTTAGGCCTGAGATTTTGGCGAGACTGTTAATCAGTTCTTCCGCGAGTCCATCCGAAAAATACTCCTGGTCTTTCCCGGGACTCATGTCCGCGAAGGGCAACACCGCGATGGAGGTCGCGACGGAGGTATTGGTCAGGGGCCGAGGGTTGGGCCTATTGCGTACGGGCCAGAAGTAAGCACCCACTAAGGTTAGGATAATAGCCAAGGCTGCTAGCACCGCTACCTTGCGCAGCCAGCGGCTGCCCGAAGGAACGGGCGGCTGTGACGCTGCCGTTTCGGAACGATCCTGCTCCGGGACCGTGTCGGAAGCAGGCTCGGGTATCGGCTCAACTGTGCTGACATCCGTCACGGGAGCGACGAATCGATATCCCCGCTTCATCACTGTTTCGATAAACACGGGTTTGTCGGAGCGGTCTCCGAGGATTTTCCGTATGTCCAGGATGTATTTGCGGAGGACCTCGGGATTTACATGGGTCTCTGGCCAGAGGGCCTCAAGAATCTCGTCCTGGGTGACCAGTCGGTCCGGGTTCTCGACCAAATAGCGGAGCACATCGAATGCTTTCGGAGCGATTCGGACGCGCTCTTCACCACTCCAAAGGCACTGGTTCGCGGCGTCAAGCCGGAATGACCCGAAGGACTTCATCACTAAAACCTGTTCCGTTCTGGGCATAAAAAGCACCACCGCAAGGACCAAACCGCTCCGATCATACCGCAGCGGCTTATCGCCTACTTTACGCGTGCATGACAGGCCGATTTTAGGGCTTCCACTTGGTCAAAGAGTCCGATCAAAAGCCCTATTTTCAAGAACATAGCACCCCTCACAAAGACTCCACGGAAACCCCACGGGAACTTCACACGCAAGTCTCCTTGGATGCGTACTCTCTCACCAAAGGAACGAGCTTTGCAGCCGGGCGTGAAACGGGTTGGACGGCCGTGCCATCAAGCACGGCGCCTGGCCGGGAACAAACATCGAAATTCATCAAGGAGCGAGGGGAGCATGATTTTGCTGGAACATAGACAGAAGGGAACGCCAGCGGGCGCTGTTTCGAATGGACAAGCCGACAAGCTGGCGCGGGTTAGATTGGCGGGCGAGCTATTTAGTGGCCGGGTCCGCATTGGAAAGTCAGTGAAGCTGTCCGAATTCGCGGCGCGGTATCACCTGGATCAGGACTCCGTGCTAAAGGTTCTTCGAGATTTCCAGACTCTCGGAATGGTTACGATTGCGGGAAACGGGTCGGTAGTCTTTCGTTCTCCTGACCCGAAAGAGATGCAAGAGGCTTATGAGATACGCGCCGCCTTGGAGGAAATCGGGGGGCGTTCCGCGGCGCGACACCTGAAAGGCAAGACAGCCCGATTACAACACGAGCTGGATGCCATGCGCGCGGCGCTTCGCCGGCTCGACCTGGATTCCTTCACGGAACACGACGTCGCATTCCACCGGCACATTCTGCAAGCATCTCAGAACGAAGTCCTCCTTCGTATGTGGGACTCCTTGGCTGTCGATCTGCGCATTCGGGGTGTGATCGGAAAGATTTCACGGGATTTTCCCGAAATCGCTGAATCGCACCAACCCATCATCGACGCTCTTGGGAAAGGGCGAGGAAGAGAAGCCGGACTTCTGTTGCGCAATCACGTGGAGACAATTGTGGAGTTTCTCAAGAAATCGGAATCCGATTCTGGATTTCACAGAGCGATTCGCCGGGATTTGGAAGGCGCGAAGGATGTTCAACAGGCATTTTTTCCGCCCGATACTCTCTCCATTCCGTGTCTTTCCTGCGAGACCTTCTACCAGCCCGCTCACGGAATTGGCGGTGACTACTACGACTTTCTCTCCTTGGAGGGTGGCCGCTGGGGCATCGCGATCGGAGATGTCTCCGGAAAAGGAATCGGTGCGGCCCTGCTTATGGCCAGTCTGCAAGCCTCGCTTCGTGCGCAAGCTTTGCATCCCCATTTGGACCTCTCGACGCTCATTGGCGACGTCAATCGCCTCGTCTATGAGGCTTCTCCCACAAATTTCTTCGCATCTCTTTTCTATGCGGAATACGAACCGGCCACGCGCGTATTGAAATACGTAAATGCCGGCCACAATCCACCGATTGTCGTTCGCCCGCGAAAGGAGTCCTGCCAGATGTTCCACTTGCAATCGGAAGCGATGCCCGTGGGAATTTCGGCTGACGCGCACTTTGCAACCACCTCTTTCCAGCTAGAAATTGGCGATGTTCTGGTTGCTTACACCGATGGAATTACGGAGGCGGATAACCCCGATGGCGAATTTTGGGGAGAAAAAAGGCTGGATAGCCTACTGCGCTCTTGCAGCGATGGAACGCCAGAGCAAATCATTCGCTGCATCCTGGAAGAAGTGTCCGCATTCGCGAATGGCCAGCCACAACGGGACGACGTGACACTCATGGTCATGCGTGTACAGGAGGGCTGCGATGTTTGAACAGTGCGAGTTCACCTCAGCAGTTAATGCAGACGACGTAAGAATGTCACTTGCGCAAAGCTTTGCGGACTGCTCTTCATTGCACGCTCGACTCCTGGCGTTCGCTTACAACTTGAAAATCGAATCATTCTGGATGGAGCTTGAATCCGGACCGAGTCAACTACGAAACGCGCTGGAATACGGCTTGGACGACACCGCACCGTTCTTCCGCGAGATTTCGCCGAAAGTTCCTCACCATCTCCGGAAAATCCGGCCCCAGCACGAGATGCAGTCCCAGACGCGGCGTCTCTGCGGTCCTGCTGCGGGCTGCCATCGCATCAAGAAACCGCGACGCGCCTTCAGTGACGTCATTCCACGCAATGAAGACAAATCCCGCATCCAGGATCGTTTTCCTCATAGCTTCCATCGACTGAAGATGACTGATCTCTTGCGTACGGGCCCACGGCACCGGAAATAGAATGGGCCCGGGCGTACGCTGGACGACGTCGTGCAATGCAAACCGCCCGCCCGTCTTGAGAATCCGGCGTATTCCTTGGTACAGCTGCTTTTTCTCGGCAATGTTCATCGACACGTGCTGGGTCCACGCGCCATCGAATGTTCCATCGGGAAAGAGCAGCTCACGGGCATCGCCATGACGGTATTCCACTCGATCTTCGAGCCCCATGCGTGCCGCGAGAACCGAAGCGATGCGGCAATATTCTTCGGTGATGTCGATTCCGATTACGCGGCAGCCGTAATTGGCCGCCAGATAACGCGAAGGACCGCCTAGCCCTGAACCAATATCCAGAACGTAAGACCCTTGTGACGGCGAAAACAATCGCGCAAGCTCCTGCGTCGCCTCAAGACCTCCCACGTGAAACTGGTCGACAGCCGCCACGTCGCTCGGCGACAAGTTATGATCGTCCGCGACACCCGACAAACGCAGTTGCTCATCGATGCGGCGAGCGATCTCGCCATCACCGCCATAATGTCCCGTGATGTTGTCGCGCGCTGTCATCGAAATTTCTTCACCATCATCAATGCGTCATAGTCCTCACCCTGTACTCGCAGTGCCCTCGGCATCACCCCATACGATTCAAATCCAAATTTCCGATAGAACTTTCGCCCCCGAGGGTTGTCAACCGCGACGTACAACTCCACTTGATCCACTTTAAGACTAGCCGCATCGAGAACGTGTTTGAAGAGCATGTCGGCAAGCCCGGTCCCCCGTTGCTTGTCCGACACATACATATTCCAGATCATCCCGACGTGCCTCCGCTTTAGAGGCATCTGCGGGAGAAAGGTCGCGATCCCATACAGCCTTCCGCTTACGAATCCCCCAAAAATTACCTCCCGCCGAAACCGCTCGGCGATCTGCTCGGCACTGCGAGCCGACTCTTCATCGTAGTCCGCGGCAAACGCCACAGGCGCTGACCGCAACGCCTCCAGAAAGAGGGCCTGGTACTCCGCTCCGTTCCCTGCCTCCAACTGTCTGATTTCCGTTCCGCTCATGAATGCAAAGCCTCCCTTACCCGCTGCATGCATTCGTGCTTCAACTTCACTACTCAGATGTTCGCCACACCATGGCGTGACAGTCGGATATGCAACCTTTTCGGCCATTTGCAACGAGGGAGCGTACACTGAGACCGGAGAAATCAGATGCGCAAAATCGGCTTGATCGTCTATCCCGCTTTTTCTCCGATGAATTTGGCTGCAACGAGTGTATTCGAAACCGCGAACTGGAAGATTGGGTCGAACGCCTACGAAGTCACGCTTCTCTCGGAGCACGGCGGACTGGTCGCCACTTCGCTGGGATCTAGGATTCAGACTTCGTCGTTCAAACGCCGCACCTTCGACACCCTCATCATTGCGGGCAGCATCCCAGCCCCGGCAGCTACGCCCAGCCTTTTGAACTATCTTCGATCCGCTTTTCATCGAAGTCGCCGGATAGCTTCAATCTGCACCGGTGCGCTCGTCCTCGCAGAGGCAGGATTGCTCGACGGTCGACGAGCAACCACCCATTGGTATTTCGCTAAAGAAATGCAGCGCCGCTACCCCAAGATCGCGGTCCACGAAGATCGCATCTTTATGATCGACGGGCCAATTTGGACATCGGCCGGCATGAGCGCGGGCGTAGATCTTGCGCTGGCTCTGTTGGCGGACGATCTTGGGGCCGACCTCGCTCGCGTGGTCGCCAAAATACTGGTTGTCTATCACCGTCGTGCCGGCGGCCAGTCGCAGTTCTCAACGTTGTTGGATCTGGACGCGGAATCCGATCGCATCCAGACCGCGCTCGCTTACGCGAAAGAACATTTGAGCGCGCCGTTGTCGGTTCAAGCCTTAGCGCGCGTCGCGTTTCTGAGCCTGCGGCAATTCAGCCGGCTGTTCAGGGAGGAAACGGGACAGTCACCCGCGAAGGCCATTGAACGGCTGCGCGTCGAATCTGCGCGGTTGATGATGGAGGCTGGCCGCTTCTCCGCCGAGGAAATTGCCAGGAGGAACGGTTTTGGAAATCGCGAGCGCATGCGGCGTTCGTTCCTCCGGGCATTCGGCCAGCCTCCGCAAACAATTCAACGCACAGTAAACGCCTTGATCCAATAACCGGGCCAGTGGACCTACAGCCAAAATGTGAAGCAAGTTGGTCACAGGTCGCGAACCGGCCGCGTGCGTAGTCTGTTCCGGTTCGAAATAGGTCCCTCGTTCGAGGTCGGCAATAATCGCCCGCTGCTTCGGCTGCCAATCCAGCTTTTGCTGGGCTGAAATCCGGCGTCTAAAAAGACTCTCCAACCATTTCTTCACTCTTCTTCCAAAGTGCCTCAGCATTCTTGGGGTCGAGCGCATATCCGCGGACTCCCTCGCTCACGCCCGTGATCGTGACATGGTCCGGCGCGATCACGCCGACATGGCAGTTCTCACAATATTGGCCGCCGATCTCGTCAGCTGGAGCGATGACACCGGCCCATACCGAAGTTGCGGCTCCTTGAGGAATGGTCTTCCACCGGAACGCACCCTTACCCTCGGCTGCAAGCTGCTGATCGATCTGCTGCATCAAGTTTCGGAGGACGCTCGGGTCCATATAACGACCCAACTCGGTCTGTATGACTCCCGGATGCACAGCCGCTGCACGCACGCCACGCTTGCGGTGCCGATGGTCGAAGGCAACAGCGAAGAGGATATTCGCGGTCTTCGACCGGCCGTACGCAACCAACGGGTCGTAGGGGGTCCGCTCAAAGTTGGGATCCTGCAGATCTACGTTGGATATGCGATGACCGGCGGACGACAGGTTGATCAACCTTCCTCCGGCACGGATCAGTGGCGCAATCCGGTTGACGAAGACAAAGTGACCGAGATGATTTGTGCCGAATTGCGTTTCAAAGCCGTCCAACGTGTGCCCAAACGGCGTGGCCATCACGCCCGCATTCGCGATCACCACATCGAAGGGTTCACCCTTTGCGAGTAGTTTGTCGGCGCAGTCGCGCACGCTTTTCAAGCTGCCGAGATCAAGCGCAACAAGCTCGAAACTTCCACTATTGGCCGCAGCGCCTTTCCGCACCTCGGCGGTCGCCTGCTCGGCCTTAGCGAGATCCCGCGCAGCGCCCACGACATGTGCGCCATGCGCGGCCAGAGACCTCGCCGTTTCCCCGCCGATCCCCGCCGAAACGCCGGTGACCAGGATGCGCTTACCGCGCAGGTTTACGCCCGACAAAACATCTTCTGTTGTTGAAGTTGCCCCAAATACGTCTACCATTCTCTTCCTCCTTACACTGGCCCATTCGAGTTCCGTCCCTTACGCCACCGGTACTGACAAGCCGCCACGAGTTCGATAAAACACAGCGTGTTTCCCGAATACTTAGATATTCGGAGCCTGTCTCCGGTTACATTTCTTTTATGCCCAGAAATCCTTCTAAACGTTTCCGAACGAAAGCTATCGTCCGACCGCGAGGCCAAGTCCCGGTAAATCAGGCAACCGGACAATGCGAACCCCAACTCCCCCTAGGTCAAAACCCCACGGAAAACTGCATCGCCATTTCGCGGTCGCTGCCGTTGTAGCTTGGATTTCAGAACGGGCTCCGCCTAGTTGCGGTCGAATAACGGGCTATCCAGAAGCTAAGGTCAGGTGTGGATGGGTACCGATAGACGTGCCAGCAGTGAGCGATCAATCGCTGGAGAGATGCCGACTTCTCGTTACTGATCGGCTCGACAGCGCCAACAAATTGAGTTGGTCGTTTTCAGAGTATTCGGCGATTTGGCTTGAGATAGTTCCGATTCAGGATTGCCGACCGGTCACGCTATCGAAGACTCGCAGGACGTTCCCGCCGCCGATCTTTCCGATCTCATCCGGCGTGAAGCCGGTTCTTAACATCGCATCGACAACGACGTAGTAGAAACCCACCGTCTGATCCTGCCATGCCTGATTGGTGCGTTCCCCGACCCTGGGATGCTGTTGACCGGAGCCGGACCCGCCGGCCGGCGCACCGGGAACGGGACCAATCGGGCGAGGGCTAGGCTGGGTGAGCTTGGTATCCGTGCCAATGCACACGTGCTCGACCCCGATCACATCGACTAGCGCCCGGACATTTCGCGCATAGGCCAACGGCGAATCTGCCAGATGCGTCCAGACTCCGACCAAGCCCCCAGCATTCGCGACCATTTTGGCCTGCTCTTTGCTGATGAGCCTTGGGCGCATCATCTGCGCGATGGACGGATTGTTCCCCAACTGTGTATCAAGTCCGGTATGCGAGATGATGACCGGCCGCGTCGTAACCTTGAGCGCGGCATCCGTAGTTTGGATATTGGCATGGGCAAGATCGATCAGGATGCCCAGCCGATTGCATTCCTTGATGACGGCCGCCCCGAATGCGGTCAATCCGCCGTAGCGCGGCGGGTTGGTGTAAACGTCGCCCAGCGGCACAGAAGCGTCGCTGTCGTGAAGCAGCCCAAAATGGCGCAAACCCCTCGAGTACGCTTCTTCCACCCGCTCGAGATGGCCTTCAAGAAAGTGCCCGCCTTCGATCGCCTGGATCACCGTTGGGTGGCGATTCTTATAGGCGCTGCGGACATCATCCGGACTGAGCGACCGCTTCATGCCGTTGCGCTCCAACTGCCGATCCATAGACGCCAGCCCCTTGAGAAACCGATCGTAGGCATCGCCAGCTTGATAGTCAGTGGCAAATGTCATGCAGATGGCTGAGAGGCCCGACCGCTTCATCTCGTCGGCCAGGTCTATATTTGGCCCGGGCATTTCGGCGACAGCGAGGGGAACGTCGATGTGATTATGAGCGTCGATCCCGATAGTCGTGGCTACGATGTCGCCCACTCGCGGATCGGTTATATCCGCCGCCCAGCCTAAACGCGGTCGCAGCAGGAGCGCAGCACCTGCTGTCATAGCAATAGTCGAGAGAAATTGACGCCTTGAGCCGCTTGCCTGAGATTCCATCAAAGGTTCCCCATCACGACATCAGGCTTTCTTCACTACTTCCTCAAGGCTGGTGCCAAACTCCTTGAGGATAACGGCCGCCGCGTTGCGGCCAGGAACACCCGTGACTGAGCCGCCAGGTGCAGTACACGCGCCTGTCTGAAACAGGCCCGGAATGGGCATGCGGTAATCGGCCCATCCAGGAACCGGTCGCATCGGTCCGTTCTGCGCCGAATTGGATGCGCCTGCATGTGCACTACCGCGCCACATGGCGGGATTCATTCTTTCAATATCCAGCGGACTCTGAATGAACTTCCCGACGATCTTGTCGGACGTCAGATTCGGCGCGAATTTCCGGAAGTGGTTGAGCAGCGAGTCCGCGACCTGGTCTTTGATAACGTCCCAATGTTCAGGCCCTTGCTTAAGGTTGTAGGGAAGGTTGGTTTCAATCTTAACGGTGTGGCGGCCGGCCGGTGCACGTGTCGGATCCACAACACTGGGTGAGACGATCTGCAGACCCGGAGGATCGTCCAGATCGAACTCTCCCGTGGAATTCTCGTAATTCAGAAGCAGATACTTTTCCAGCCGGGGACAGATGACCGCCTCGCCAGTAGAAATTGTTGCGCCTCTTGGCAGCGGATATTCTGGAGCCGCAGTCGTCGCGTAGTGAAGGCTAATCATGGCGTGCTCCGGTTGAAACAATTCAACGCCCTGAAGGAACTCCTCGCCCCAGAGCGCGCTGGGAGCCATATCGACCAGATGCTTGATATGAATTGTGGACACGACAGCCTTCTCAGCGCGGAAAGTGTCACCATCTGCACAGCGAACCCCAACGCAGCGGTTCCCTTCAATGGTCAGCTCTGTTACTGGCTTTTTTGTAAGGACCACTCCTCCGTGCGCTTCAATGTAGCGGCCAAGCGCAACCGTCAGCGTTCCGGAACCTCCTTTAGGAATCACGCGTCCATTGAGATGGAAATTCACAAGTGAATAGGCCTGGCCGCCGGTATCCGAATCGCTTGGAGGAACCGAACCCAAGTGTCCGCACATCAGAGAAGCACGTCTCATATGGTCGGACTCGAATAGATCGCAGGCGAGCTGATATCCCGACATGGCGTAGCGTCGCTTCCAAAGTCCGACCGCGGAGACGTTGGCTGCATTTCCAGCTTTAGCTTCGGCTGCCTCACGCGTAGCTGCGGTATACGCTTTGTAGTCCGCGACCATCTTGCGATAGGTATTCGCGTCCTTTCTGGAGACTTGCGCTATGGTCTCGCAGGTACGGCCAAGGTCCCGCCAGATGGTAATGGACGCACCATCGATAAACGGGATGTGCATGACTGGGTCGGACTCGATATATTCACCGTAACCGTAATCACGAAGCTTCAGTTCATCATTCTTCATCACCGGATTCTGTGAAAAGCCGACGTGCGCGCTGGAAAAGAGATCGTCTTTAAAACCGGGATGGCAGACTTCCGCGGTTTTGACCCCGCCGCCAATAATCGCTTGACCTTCCAGCACCACGACCTTGTAACCAGCTTTGGCAAGATACGCGGCGCATAACAGGCTGTTATGCCCGGCGCCTGCCACGACGACGTCAAAACGTTCAGCCGGCGTAGCCGTTCGTGCAGCCTTTGTGAACGTCGAGAGCGCCAGCGGCATAGCGGCGCTCGCTTTTACAAATTCGCGGCGAGTGATGGAAGTCATCGATTTACCCTCCTAAGTTGCCAGACTGAAGTTAGCCCCAGACGATCAGTCCGTGAATCCTGACGTTGTGATTCCTTCTTCCATCAAGCCAATGTTGTCCACCATTCGAAGGCGCCCTTCTAGGATCTTGAACACTTCGTTGATCTGCATCCTGCGTTCGCTGTTCCCGTAGTAGAGAATTGCATAGCCGATAACGATCCCGCGTTCAGGATCGACCAACCCAATGCGTACCTCGGTTGCCGGTCCCCAGGGCTTCGGCCCAAGATTGCTCTCATAGCATCCGACGTCGCCGCCCTCCTCAATACCATTCCGCGGATTATGCGTGACTCGGTTCCCACTGTGGTAGCGGTCGCAGCGCGGGTCGTAGTCCGCTTGAATGGGATTGTGGTCAGTGAGTCCCTTGAAATACGAAGTGATAATGCGCGCCAACTCTTCGCGGGTCGCACGCTCTGCCGGCGGCACAATCGTGTCGAAAATCGGATCGTATGGCACCAGATTTTTGATGTTGACCCTTGGGCCGTCGTCAAAGTTGATCTCGACTTCTTTGACCTTTCTGTCCACCAGCTTGAGCCGCGTGCCGATATAGACCGCTTTTCCCGCCGCCGTCTCCGCCGCCACATGCTCAATCACGTTTCCTAAAATTGGGTCAGCGTACACCCCTTCTGACAGAATTTTCGTTACGCCAATCCACTTGCTATCGCCAAGCGCGATGGCCTTGGTGTTCTCGCGTATGTTTGCATTGGCCGCAAGCGGTATCTTTTCCGTGGTGTGTGCAAGCATGTTCGCGTTGAATTGCTTCATCTCCTCAAGCAGGCAGGCACGGTCGCAGGTTGCGGCCGATGCCCCGGTGCCCGAGATGAACGACGCCGTTACCGCAAACGCCAAACTCAGGATTCTCAGCGCAACTGTCATGAATCTTCCTCTCCTCGGTGCTCCCGCTACCCCATCATTGCCAGGAGCCCAGCCGGAATGGCCGTGCCGATTAACAGCATGCTCCAGACCAGCGCTCGGCTTCGGTTGTATTTGAACGCCATATAAATGCCCAGCAAAGTAGAGAAGACCAACCCAACCGCCATCGCCAGAAAGAAGCATTTCAGAGCCAGCGTGGGCTTGTTCGTCACGTGCTCCTCGTTCTGCCGACCAACTTCTGGGCGCACCGGCCGCCGTGCCTGATCAGATTCCGGCGGTCCTTTTTGATCCCCTGCAAAGCCCGGCGGTGGTCCGCGTCTTTCGGACACAGTCTGATTCTTGTGAATGGACCCCAATTTTTGCACCCATGCCGGCGGCTGGTACGCTTCGCCTCGATGGCCTTCATGCAAACCGAATAACTGGAGTGCCCCGGTAAGAGCGAAGAAGAGGATGGAGGGAGCAAAGAGCGTCCCAAGATAAAGATGCCACTCTCGAGCCAGTTTCAGCCGAGCCGCGCTCTTGGATGGCTTTTGCAATTCTGCTTCTTTGTCTGAACTTGTTGCGGAGTTCATTTGGCCACGGGATGTTACTTGCAGAATGTGGGACGATTGTGCATCCTTCCCAGGAGAATGTTCGGATGCTTGGGATATGATTACAAGTAGGCACCTTAATGAGCGATAGTCACCTCTTGGAAACCACCCCTCCATGGAATGTCTTTGACAGCCACTGTCCCACCCGGCAAGTCCTTGATCTCATTGCCGATAAATGGACCGTCCTGGTAATTCGGCGGCTCTCGGACGGTACCCTCCGCTTCGCCCAGCTTCGCCGTAGCGTCGATGGGATCTCGCAAAAGGTTCTAACCAACATCCTTCGCGGACTGGAACGGGACGGCATTGTGACCCGCCGCATCTACGCCAGCGTTCCGCCCAAAGTTGAATACTCGCTGACGAGCCTCGGACGATCCTTATGCGGTCTGGTCGAAGGCATCTGCGATTGGGCAGAAGCAAACATCGAGCACGTTCAAACCGCACGCGAGGAGTACGCCCGTACTCCCCGAGAGATAGCCACCCCACAATGACTTCGCGCGAACGACCGCTCCACTGGGAGTCGAATTTATGGACAACCGGAAGTTATCAGCCTGCCCGTCGGTTAGTACCTACAACCGCGCTTGTGTCCATTAAATGGAATAGTTCCCGCGCGGTCGGCCAAGTCCCGGTAAATCGGGCAACCGGAAAATGAGAACCTAACTCCTCCCTGGGGTCAAAACCTCCCGGGAAACTGCATTGCCATTTCGCATTCCTCCACCCGCCCGATATCGATCCGGGGCATGCCAACGCCAGTCCCCAACCCGCGCGACATCTTCTCCCACCGGTGTCCTCGAAGCAATCTTCATCTCCACCTGAAGTTTTTCTCCCTCGTACCGATCTTTATACTTGACTCTCCGCTTATCAACAGCTAGACTGTCTCCATTAAGAAGTACGCCTTGTCGTAGTCCAAATCACGAAAAATCCAAATTCTCTATCAGGAGACTTCCATGTCCACGAATCCGTTCGAGGGCCGCGCCTTAGTGTGTTCCTTCGCCTACGCCAACGGCCACCACTGCCGCATGCCCCGCAAAACCTCCCATCCGTTCCTCTGCACTTATCACGCCCGCAAGGAAGCGCAAGCCGAAGCCGCCGACCAGGTAGGTCGTGACCTCGCCACCCGCTTCTCCGCAAACTACCTCTCCGGCTCCGACCTGAGTTCCGCCCTGGCTCATATGATGTCCGCCATTGCCCAAGGCCACCTCAAACCACGAGCCGCATCCACGCTCGCATACCTGAGCCAAACCCTCCTCCAGGCCATTCACCTGTCCCAACACGAATACATCAACGCCTTCGGCACCACCTCCTGGCGCGAAGAAATCCGCGCAGCCTTCGCCCAAACCAACCCCGACCCTCCCCGTGAAGACCCCGAACCAGAGCCCGATGTTCAAGCACCCGAAGTGCAGGAACCCGAAGTTCAGGAGCTCAATGTACAAAAATCCGAGCCCCTACCGCAGAACGCCGCAACCTACGTAGAATCAATACTTACACAAGTCTATCAAAACAAATGACTTTATCCCCGTTTAGAATAAATACTTACAAAAAACCCAGGGGAGGAGTACTCAAGAAGTTAACAGGCGCAAGCCCTCAAATTGGGTCTCCGTCATTACCTCATTACTTCTTTACATCTTTACCTCGCCCTCTCGCTGTAACCTTTCCTCCGTCCCTCGGTATTCATCCACGCAACGGCAATTCACCGCCAATGCAGAAATGACCGCCACCGAATGAAGTCGGTTCCCGACGAGGACGTAATGCTCCAAGTGCGCAACGGCGAAGTTGAAACGCTAGGCGTGTTGTTCGACCGCTACCAAGCCCCGCTCTTCAACTTCTACGCCAAAATGACCCAGGACCGCACCGTCAGCGAAGACCTGGTCCAGGAAGTCTTCCTCCGCATCCTCCGCTATCGCCAAACCTATCGTCCCGGCACCAACTTCCGCACCTGGATGTACCAAATCGCCCGCAACAGCCGCATCGATCAGGTTCGCAAAGTCCGACCCGAATCTCCGTTTACCTCCGAGCCTCTCGCTCCAACAACCTTCGCGGATTCCGCGCAGCAAATCCAGGAAGCCGCTTTACTTCAAACCGCCCTCATGCACTTACCCGAAGACAAACGCGAAATCCTGATTCTCAGCCGCTTTCAGGAACTCAAGTACGACGAGATCGCCCTCCTGCTGGGCTGCGAAGTCGGCGCTGTCAAAGTCCGTGTCCACCGAGCTCTCCAGCAGCTGCGCGAAATCTTCCTGCAGCTGGAAAGTGGCCCAAGACCAATCGACTCGCGTCGCGCTCCAGCAGATTCCGCCACTCCCACAAGCCCCGCTCCCACAAGCCCCACTCAGACAAGGAGGTTGCAATGAACTGCGAACAGATCGCCGAACTCCTGCCTGACTATCTGCAAAGCGGCCTCGCGCGCGAGCAAGCGAGCCAGGTAGAGCAACACTGCGAGCACTGCGCCAATTGCGCCCAAGACGTAGCCATGTGGAAGAAGCTCGCGCTTCTGCCACCCGATCAGCCCAGTCCCGACTCCCGCGCACGCTTCGACGCCATGCTCCATGCCTATTCCCCAGCAAGCAGCGAGCGAAGCATCGAAGTTAGTACCGGTCCTTCGAGGCAGGCGTTTTCTCCCAAGATCGCAACACCAAACGTCAGCGATTCCAGCGAGCGCGTAGCGCGATGGAGCTTCTTTGCGTGGCTACGCTCTCCGCTCGGCGCCGTCGCCTGGAGCGCTGCTCTTCTGATCTTCGGCATATTCATCGGCACGCGCGTCAAGGAAGCCAGTCCCGCACACCCCGACGAAATTGCCGCCATGCACGCCGAGCTAACCAACATGCGCCAACTCGTCGCGCTCTCCATGCTGCAACAGCAATCCGCCAGCGAACGCCTGCAAGGCGTGAGCTGGAGCGGCCGCGAAGCGCATCTCGATCCGCAAATTCAATCCGCGTTGCTGCGCACGCTGCGCTACGACGGCAGCGTCGACGTACGCCTGGCCGCGCTCGATGCACTCAGCCGCCACGCCAGTCAGCCACAGGTTCGCAAAGGTATCGGCGACGCGCTCCAGGAGCAGCAATCGCCGCTCGTGCAGGTCGCACTCATCGATCAGCTAGCCGAGTGGCGCGATCCCGACGCCACCCAGCGCCTGCGCAATTTCCAGCAAACACCAAATCTCAACCCCGCC